>Ga0224723_1000673_pt1 | contig 22763 bp, 28 predicted proteins | sample Balambano_FR2_Me_FD_161647 | JGI IMG/M metagenome (GOLD analysis project Ga0224723, IMG submission 161647) | Freshwater sediment microbial communities from Lake Towuti, South Sulawesi, Indonesia - Balambano_FR2_MetaG | ecosystem: Environmental > Aquatic > Freshwater > Lake > Sediment | place... | reverse complement strand
GTATTGGAGGAATGATAAAATGCTATTAGAAGGGCAACTGCACGTATTTAAAGGCAATCAACCGATACTCTTAGACGACCCGCAGACAGTTTGGGTAGTTCAGTCGGGTTCAATAGCACTATTTGCGGTCACTGTCAATAATAGTCTTACAGAAGGAACTCGTCGTTACTTATTTAGTAATTATCCAGGTGAAGCACTATTTGGGGGTGGGGAGTGTCAGCAGCGCCAAATTTTAGCGGTGCCAATTGGTGAAATTCAGCTGCTAAAGGTAGATATGGAATGCTTTAGGGAGTTAGTCGCTGCTGGTGATAAGTTGGTAGCAACTTTAATAGAGACTTGGCTCCACAAATTCAGTATTGCGTCTCAGATTAAATTAACCACTGAAACTGCTTACTCCGCACTCCTTAAATTGTCCCAACTTCACACTGAATACCTCCACAGCATAGACCTTTTGGAGCAACAGGAAGCGGAGGAAGAAATAGAACGTTTACAAAATCGAGAGCGTCTTGATCGTCAAGTTACAACTGAAGCTCTCAACGAGTTAGCATCTTCCTTAAAATCTGGTGAAACTAACTTTTTTGTGGAAGGTGACTCACTATTAGTTGCTGCTGGTGCTGTTTTAAAGGCTTTAGGGATAAAAATTCGTCCACCTGCTCGTTCAGAAAATCTCCAACGAGTTAAGGAACCATTGGAAGCGTTAGCCCGTGCTTCCCGAATACGTTTACGACGGGTGTTGCTACAAGATTTGTGGTGGGAAAAAGATTGTGGCCCAATGGTAGCTTACACTGAAGAAGATAACTGCCCGGTAGCGCTGTTGCCAGTTTCTCCTGGTCGCTATGAGATTTTTGACCCTGCTGACCACACTCGCTTTGCTGTAAATTACCGTAGAGCCAAGCTTTTATCTCCGGTTGCATATACCTTTTATCGGTCTCTACCCGAGAAAGCTCTGAATGCGCTAGATGTGCTTAAGTTTGCTCTGTTTCGTCGTGGTCAAGACTTGCTTGTGATTCTCTTCGCTGGCATTGTCACTACACTTTTAGGGATGATTACACCTGTAGCTACTGCTATTATTATGGACAATGCGATTCCAGATAGCAACACTAAGCTATTACTACAAATCGGATTGGTATTGTTAGTTGCTACCTTTGTCACAGTGCTATTTCGGCTACTCCAAGGATTTGCAATTCTTAGGGTGGAAACTGTTTCCGATGTTTCTACCCAAGCTGCTGTCTGGGATAGGTTACTAAAATTACCAGTATCTTTTTTCCGTCAGTACACCACAGGCGACCTACATAACCGAGTACAATCAATTACTAGTATTCGCCGTCAACTTAGTGGTAATACGTTAGTAAGTTTTATAACTGGTTTATTTGCATTGCTTTACTTGTGGCAATTATTCTACTACAGTCCTACATTAGCTTTAGTTGGTGTGGTTGTGGCTTTAGTAATGACTGTTGTCATTATTATTAGTGGGGCAATTTTACAGAGTAAAGTTCGCCCACTACTGGAACTACAAGGAAATATCTTTGGACAAACAGTACAGTTAATTAACGGCATTTCCAAACTGCGTATTGCTGGGGCCTGTGAACGTGCTTTTGCTTCTTGGAGTAAAAATTATAGCCGCCAAGTTAAGCTGGAACTTAGCACCCAAAAAGTTGAAGATACCGTTACATTGGCTACTACAGTTATTCCAACGTTGACAAATGCAGTCCTCTTTTGGTTTGCGATCCAGATGTCCCAACAGACGGGTAGCACTGGACTTTCTATTGGTACTTTTCTCGCTTTTAATACAGCGTTTGCTACTTTTATCGAAGGAACTGCTGATGTTAGCAGCACAGTTACTGAAATTTTGCAAGTTATTCCTGAATGGAAACGCACCCAACCAATTCTGAAAACATTACCGGAAGCGGATGTAAGTAAAGCTGATCCTGGAAGAATTGCAGGCAAAATTGTGATGGAGCGTGTTAGTTTTCGCTACAGTCAAGATAGACCACTGACTTTAGATAATATCAGCATCTCTGTAGACCCTGGACAGTTTATTGCTCTTGTGGGAACTTCTGGAAGTGGTAAATCTACTATATTGCGATTATTATTGGGGTTTGAGACTCCTGAAACTGGTAGTATATATTATGATGGTCAAGATTTGTCTCGCTTAGATGTTAACGCTGTGCGCCGACAACTAGGCGTTGTTTTACAAAATGGTCAATTGCAATCGGCTTCAATTTTCGATATCATTGGTGGCGGCGCTCAAATTACTCTAGATGAAGCTTGGGAAGCCGCAGAGATGGCTGGGTTTGCTGATGATATTGCTACTATGCCGATGAATATGCATACTGTGGTGAGTGAAGGTGGTAGCAACCTTTCTGGAGGACAACGACAACGGTTGTTAATTGCCAGAGCTTTAGCATTAAAACCCCGAGTTTTACTATTTGATGAAGCTACTAGTGCTTTAGATAATAAAACCCAAGCAATTGTCAGTCAAAGCTTGGAGCAGTTGCAAGTTACCCGGATTGCGATCGCCCACCGATTAAGTACAATTCGTTCAGCATCACGCATTTATGTACTCCAAACTGGTAGAGTTGTGCAGCAGGGTAGTTTTAAAGAATTGGCTGCTGAGAAAGGTTTATTTGCCCAACTCATGGCTCGACAAATAGCGTAAAAAACTAGATAATTCAAATACAAAAATAAAAATTTGTCTCATGAAAGCCAAAGTTTATATAGAAACTAACGTGTTTGTCGTTCAATAGGTTATGAACCAGTTAGTATTTGTACACCAGAAGAACTTTTGGAGATATAAAGCGATGCAAGAAGACTTAATTGTACAAGAAGTAAGACAACTGCGAGAAGCCCATGCAGCTGAATTTAATTACGATTTATGGGCAATTTATCACAATATTAAAGAGCAAGAGAAAAAAAGTACTAAAACTTTTGTTTCTTATCCTCCAAAAACTATTCAGCCGAGTCAGGAGATTACTCCCTTCCCGCTGGAAAATAACCAATAATGTATGATAGATTACTACAAATTTCTGATGCTTTCGATGTTGGTTACGAATTCGCTGGTAACGCAATAGATGTAGGTACAGAGGTGGTATCTGATGTAGTAGATGCAGGTGTTGAGGCTCTATCTGATGTAGGGGAAACTGTTTGGAAAGCAGGAATTGGTTACAGCTTTTAGTATTGAGCTAATTTAAATTAGTCAGTGGTATTCGGTTTAAGTGAACAAAGAGATTTTCCACGCAAAGTTAAAAGCTCTAGATTTGGAATCAATAACCTTATGTTGATTAATTAGTATATGTTGTTTAAGTCGGTAGTGGATGAAGATTTTTCTCGTCTATCGATTTCAGCAAGCAATAACTGTTCGCGTTGTTCGACCCACGATAGGTCTTCTAACAACTTTTGTTTGTGAGTACGTAATTTTTCTAACTGACGGTGAAAATAGTTTTTATCAAGGAGGTTGTTGACCCGCCGTTCTTGTTCTTCCTCAGACATAACACCTGCGGAGGCGTATTTTTCTAATTCATATATTTCCTCTTGCCATTGAATCAGTTCTTCTCTAGTTTTTGGTTTTTTAATTTCTTGTGTCATTGTATCTTTCCCTTAATTGCTGTTGTCTGCTTAAAAACTCTTGTGCTGCACTGGGAGTAAGTATCATTTCTCCCGAACCATCCTCTATAAATCCAATTTTTCTGTAGAATGGGCGAGCGCTAGGTATAGTTATGGCTTTTATAATACCATTAAACTGGAGACGCCGACTTTCATGTACTAATTCTTCAAGTAACGAAGTAGCAGCACCTTTTTTGGTTTCTGGTTGTGGATCCGGTATAGTATTCCATGGTGCATTAGTCAAGCTTTCAATTCCTAAGCCTGTGTAAGTTTGGTCATCGATGTCGATTCGTGTTACTTCTATGATACAAGCTGATTGTAGTATTCCTTGAGCATCTTTCACGCTTCTAAAATCTTCACGTCTGCTTATTAAAGCTTCATTAAGTACTTCCACCTTCGATATACAGTTGAAAAATACGGTATTTTTCGCGTTTTCCCTATCTCCTTGATAGTAGAGGGTTAGATACTCTTCGATTTTTCTTATCCATATATTTAATCCTTGTTGGACTTCAGTTGTTACTCCGACTATATATGAAAAGGTATTCATTGCTGCACCGCAGTATGCTATTGAAAAACTCAGATTCTCGACAACTTTTATAAAGTTGGGAATCTTGTTTTTCATTATTCCTTATTTTGAAGTAAAATTCTTATTTCCCTGAAAAAGTCAAGTTAATAACCGTTTTTAGTATAGCGAAGCAAAAATACATTCTCCTGTTCTTTCAACAATTACTAGTTGAGCGCTAGCGTATTTCCTAAAATCTCCATTGCTGCTAGTTCTTAACTAAATCGGTCGCCCTGCTGACCGCCGAACTGAAGTTCAATTGTCTGGGTGACGCTTGCACTGGCTTGTCCTTCCTCATTACCATTTTCGTTAAGCAGTCGAACCTGAACTTCATTTGGTAAGTAAATAGCTTCACCTGTTGGACGAATCTGTAATCCAATTGTTACTTCGGTATCATTTATTGCAGACACACCAATCAATAATGCGACTTGTTCGCTACCCAACTGAGAGCCAAAATCTAATACTTTAACTCGGCTGACATCAAAAACAGGACTTTGGCTTTGATTGGTTAAACTGCTTCGGGTTCTCCAAGCATTTACAGCTTGTTGTGGAGATATTATCTCTTCTACTGCTTGCCAAACACTTTCAAATCTACCCTGAAACCATTCACCAATTCGCACAATTGCTGGAGATACCGCACCTAAGCGACGCTGGTACAAATTGTGCCGCCATTCAGTATTTTCTAGCAAGCCACCCAAAGTGTAAATGGCACTGCCAACCGAGGAAAAGTCACCGAAGAATGGCTTAAACGCTGTATCAAATTTTCTGCCTGTGTAGCTGGTAATTCCGGCAACCGCTCAACTGAGGCTATTGTTTCCGCTTCAGGATAAAATTGACACTTAACCCATAACGAATCCATATCATCGCTTAAATCTTCCCCGTTGATATAGTAAGCGCGATCGCCTGCCTCATAACTACCCTCAGATTTCAATTCTGCATGGGTCGCATAGCCTGGTCGAAGTTGCACCACAAGCCAGTTGATACCGTGCAATTACTTCAGAAGATAGTCCCGCATCTTGTAAAGCTTCTACCATACGTCTTCTGCCGACTTTGCGTAACAAAGACGGATTAGTACAAATATCAGCATCGTGACGCTGGCGTAAACTCGCTTTCAGCAAACTTGAAAACGCCATCATCCCATAGGCTTTCAAACTAGAGCTTTTTTCCGGCTTGAAACCTGCGAGAACTTTACCGACTTCCGCGATCGCCATTTGAAAATAATCAACTACACTATACTGGGTACTACTAAGGTAAAAGAATATTATCATAAGTTTTTGAGACAAAAATGTGAGTTCAATACTGAATCGCATTGAAGAAAATCCAAATATAACCATTAGCACATAAGAGTTCCGATTTATGAAGCCAAATCAAAAATCTGTTGCGCGGTAAGGCTTAATTCAGGGAAGGTAGGGGATTTAATTAAGTCATTTCCTCGAAACATTGTTTTTACGTATTCCCCATCGATCAGCTCGCATACAAAGATAGTGGGTTGTTTGGGATAACCGATGAAATCACGTCCACCTAAAGCAGCATAATCAACAAGCCAGTATTCTGGAATGCCCATTTCTTCGTAATCACGAAATTTATCGTACCTCAATCCCATAACCTTTGAATCGGATAAGCATCAAAATCATCTGAGATAATTATTTTACCTGCCCAACTACCATACCCCTCTATTTACTAATTCAAATCTACAACCATTACAAAACCATCAAATAAGTATCTTTCCCAAATACTGGTAAAACACGCAATTTTTGAAGAGTCAAATCAGGTTCTAATCCTAAATCTTCTAAGGGTATTAATCCTAATAATGGGTCTGATTCCTCTAGTAACTCAATGCAATTAAATAACCCTTCTCGTCCTTCGACTACTATATGCAATTCTTTATAAATACAAGCTGTTTCTATTCCCGTGGCTATTTTTATATCTACCTCTCCTTGAAGAGGTAATCCCAAATCAATAATAATATTCCTAGGTAAACACAGTCTTGTTGCACCTGTATCAACTAAAACATCATGTAATGTAACTGAGCGTATTTGTTCTTCTGGTATAAACCCTCGTTCTGCAAGAATCTGGTCAATATGGTTAGTAATCGTGATGGTAGTAGTAACTTTACCCATTTTTTTAATACTAGTAGGTGTCATTTTATTTTCGCACCTCTTGCATAAATACTTTTTTAATTCTAAGCGATCGCTCGTTACCTAATTTCTATTTTCGCTCTCATCCATCTATATTTGTACAGATATGGGTAGAAATTAATTTACAGTTTTTTACACATTATTATAGTAAGAATAAGAAATAATGGTAGAGAATGGCGGCCATGACTCAACTTCAAGACAAACGACGAGACGTACAGCGATTCATTCATAGTGGAGTGAGTTGGGAGAATTTTAAGGCTATCCAGAAAGGATTTGCCGACTTACCAGGAATCCGTCTGTTTTATTTTGAGGGAGAGCTAGAGATTTTGTCTACTTCGCCAGAGCATGAGATTGTTAAGGGCAACATCGGATACCTAATTGAAGACTATATGCTCAACCTAGGGATTGATTTTATCGCAACTGGCTCTTTTTCTCAGGAAAAAGAAGCGGTAGCATCAGTCCAATCTGATGAATCTTACTGTTTTGGAGAAAGAAAGCCTGTCCCAGATTTAGCAATTGAGGTAGTCATTACTAGTGGTGGACTGAATAAACTCAGACGATACAGTGCGCTAGGGGTGAAAGAGGTTTGGTTCTGGGAAGATGGGTTGATTTCTATGCATTATTTAAACGGTAATGAATACAAAGAGGTTCAGCAGAGCCATTTTTTACCTAATTTAGACACGAAGCGGTTGGCGCAGTGTGCAATAATCGAGTCTAGATATCAAGCGGTAAGAGCATTTAGGATTCATTAACCAATATACACTGCTGTAAGCGTAACTCAGCAGAGTGAAAGCATTATGTCAAGCCCCAGTAAAAAATAAAAATTCTTAGGGAAAACATCAAAAATCTGGATTTTACATCTAGCATTTATCAAATGCCTGCCAAATTTCTTGATTCAAGTTATATGAAGAGAAGCAAAATCTTAGCCACACCTCTAAACTATCATGGAGCTTACCCTTGTCCAGTTTGCCGGGTAGGAAAGATTAAGCATATGCCATTGATGGAGGCTATGGCTTGTGACTTTTGTCACCAAATTTTTACACTTAACCTGGAGCAGCAAGAAATCAAACTACCATCTCGTCAACCTCCTCTAGTTTGGCATTGGAATGGTTTTAATTGGACAGAAGCTCAATTAGAAGGTGTGGAACTGGGTTGGGGTTACTCGGTTGCAGCGATCGCGTTTATATTCTTTCCAACTACCTTAATTGGAATTGTCGCTTATTATTTTCCTCCTCATCCACATACCCCATTGTCTTGGGTTCCATATATTTGGACTATATTGACTTTTTTGTCACATTTAGCAATTATTCTCTGGCTAATTATTGAGGTATATCAAATTCCAGTCAATGCTTATTTCAGAGCCATTGGTAGATACAGACATGGAGCCATTACTAGATAAGTTAAATTCACGTATTAATTGACATGACGAATAACATAACAAGCGATATTCCACAATCACCGCAAAGTATAATTTTGAGCATCAGTAATGGTGGTAATATTTTATTACAGCAAATGTTAGCAGCCATTAAAGAACTTGAAAGTAAGCAAGTTTCTCAAAGTGTAGAAGCTTTAAACGGTGAATGGCGTCTACTCTGGACTAGTGGTACTAAGAATTACCAAAAGTTAAATAATATTTCACTCAATACACCGATTAAATCTGTCTCTAGTAAGATTATCCAGCGATTTGAAAAATCTAAATTGATTGCCAATGAAGTGTTTTTTCCTTTTGGTTCTCTAACGGTGGTTGGAGAATTTGTGTATAACCACAACCGCATTCAATTTACTTTTAATTATGTACGCCTAAAGCTGAATTCTTTACCTATACAAATACCATTAGGATGGGCTAAAGGTTGGCTGCAAACTACATATATTGATGAATATCTACACATAGAGCGAGGAGACCGGGGTGGTGTTTCAGTGTACATTAAAAATACACCTGTCCAAGCTAAGTATGACCTTGAGTAAGAAAATTATTTGTTACAATTTTTTACACATTCTGTAACAAATGGCTAAATACCCGACTAGTAAATTTATTTTTAATTAAAATATCTCATGAGCGAGTTGGAGCGGTACTATAGAGTTTTGGAGTTAGAGCCTGGAGCAACACTAGACGAAGTGAATCAGGCTTATAAAGATTTAGCTTTTATTTGGCATCCTGATCGCATACCTAAAGAAAATGAGCGTCTACACCAAAAAGCACAAAAAAAGCTCCAAGATATCAATGAAGCTCGTGATAAATTACGCTCTATAAAAACTAAATACGCTACACCATCTACATATAGAAAGACAACTCCAAAAACGGAACCGTATGTACAAAGAAAACCAACTCCAAAATCTGAACCACCAAAATCTGAACCACCAAAACCAAACCCGGATTTAAGTGGTAAAGACTTTAGTCAGGCAAATTTAAGTAACAAAGATTTATCTGGTAGAAACTTAAGTTACGCTAATTTGACTGGTGCTGATCTCTCCGATACTTTTATGCACAAAGTTAACCTCAGAGGTGCAAATCTAACGGAAGCAAATTTATTTAGAGCTAATATGCTTTTAGCTGATTTGAGAGAAGCTAATTTACGCTCTGCTAATTTAATTGGTGCTGACCTTAGTGGTGCAGATTTAAGCGGTGCTGATTTAACTGGTGCGCGTATTCGTTCAGGCGATCGCCTTTTAGTTAAATTAGTTGGCGCTAGGTTGACTGGCGCCATTATGCCTGATGGTACAGTTTATCAGTAATTTTACTGCTTTACAAATATATAATGCTTCCACACTGGTAAAAACCCTAGTGTGAAAAAATTTTTCTTGAAAAATTAGGTATTTTGACCAGTTTCAAAATACCTAGTTCTTTAGACAATATATTCTAGTTATAGATTCTAGATTATGATTAATTTTTCACTAACAGGATACCTATTTACTCTCCAGATTATCTTGGCATATATAGCAATTATAAATCACTTGTGAAAAAATAGATCATCGCGGAGACAACCCATTGGGTCGTCTTTACTAAAACAATTTCACAAATGATTTAGGACTACTATAGCTGTGTTATTTTATGCAATTTTTCAAAAAAGATTCCAGATTTATAAATAATAATTTATCTCAATACCAAGCTGATTCTTTGGGTAGAGTTAGTAAATTATTTAGCCGTCTCAGTATTAGTAAAAAGATTACTGTCAGTTATTCAATTGTATTAGGTGTAGCAGTTTTAGGCACAATTTGTGGATTTATTTTTGGAGAATATCAGTTTAGAAAAGCATTGATACAAAAAGAGCAACACTTAATAGAACTTGGTTTACTGCATAATTTAGAAAATACTTTATTACAATTACAGACTCACCAACATAGGCTAGTTTTATTGAATGATGTAAAAACTTGGCAGGAACAATATTCTCAGTGGTATAAACACGCGACTGAATTTAAGAAATTATGGTCAGAAGTTAAAGCTTACGCAACAAGACCAAATTATAAGAATGAAAACCATACTGCAGCAACACCAAAATTTATCCAGGATTATGAAAGTACGTCTCAAATTTATGTAAAAGAATTTAATCTACTTTTAAAGCAATACAACCCAATTAATATAACACCTGAAGACATTCCTATAGCTAAAGCTCGATTCTCGTATTTTACAAATTCTGTAATATCTCTGAAATTGGGCGAAGCTTCTGATGTTCTAGGTAATATGTTGAATGCTTCTTACCAAGACTTTCGACGAAATGAAGCTGAGATAGCAAAAGCAGCAAAATTGAAAGAACAAATAATACTAGCTAGCATCTTATCATCTGTAGTGATCGCCTTTTGGTTAGCCAACTTTACTAGTCATGCTATTAGTCGTCCAATTATAGCAGTTAACGATGTAGCCCAAAAAGTTACTCAAGAATCTAACTTTAACTTGCAAGTACCTATAATCACTACAGATGAAGTCGGGACCCTAGCTAAATCTTTAAATCAACTGATAGAAAAAGTTAAAATTCTTCTAGAAGAACAAAAAGCTGAAACTTCCCGTCAACTAATCCAAAGCGAGAAAATGTCTAGTCTAGGACAGATGTTAGCAGGAGTTGCTCACGAAATTAACAACCCAATCAATTTTATCTACGGTAATATCAAACATACTAGCAGTTATTTAGAAGATTTATTCACTTTACTAGATACTTACGAAACCAAAGCTAGTGATGATATTATTCAAGCAACGGCAGAAGAAATTGATTTAGAGTTTCTTAAAAAAGATTTACCCAAATTGTTACAATCACTAGAAATTGGTGCAGTCAGAGCGCGAGAAATAGTTTTGAGTCTCAAAAACTTTTCGCGCTTGGATGAAAGCGAAATGCACCTTGTCGATTTACATTCTTGTATTGATAGCACGCTGCTAATTCTCAATAACCGCATCAAAAATAAAATTAATATTGTCCGTGAATATGGAGAATTGCCAAATATAGAAGGTTATAGTGGTTCATTATATCAAGTATTTATGAATATTTTGTCCAACGCTATAGACGCTTTAGAAGGTGAACAAGAATATAAAGAAATTACTATTACCACACAACGATTAGAAGAAAATTGGGTAGTAGTAAAAATTATGGATAATGGTTGTGGTATTCCTCAAGAAAATCAGGAAAAAATATTTGATTCCTTCTTCACCACCAAACCAATAGGAGTTGGTACAGGTTTAGGTTTATCAATTAGCAACCAAATTGTTGTGGAAAAACATGATGGTAGGCTCACTTGTGAGTCGAATGGAAATGGGACAACTTTTGCGATCGCGTTACCGATAAAGCAGGAATCAACATTGGTTAAAATACTTACCCAATAATTCTAAAACTGAATGCCTCTCAAATCAACCTCTCCCTCACTCTATCCCTTGCACAAACCAATTCATCGCCAATTGTTCCTTATCCCCCAACACCTTACCTGATTGTACTCGCAGTAGACCTTTTTGGTCTTTCACAGGGCCTGCAAAAGGATGAGCTGTACCTGCAATAAATTCTTCACGCTTTGCATTAACTAGCTGCTGCACCTCCCTAGGAATAGCTTGATTCATAACTGAAATATCTACCATTCCCTTACCAATACCATCCCAAACATTTTCAGACTTCCATATCCCATTCATCACAGCAGAAGCTCTATCTATATAGAATTTACCCCACTGACTAATTACTGAAGTCAAATGAGCTTTTGGAGCAAACCTAGCCATATCAGAGTTATAACCAAACGCATAAATTCCCTTTTCCTCTGCTAGTTGGACAACAGCAACAGAATCGGTATGCTGTGCTAATATATCCGCACCCAACTTTACTAAAGCTTCCCCTGCTTGTCTCTCTTTACTGGGATTGTACTGACTTTTTACCCAAATTACTTTAACTTTTGCTTGAGGATTTGTTAAACGTAACCCTTGAGTAAATGCACCTAGTCCGCGAATAACTTCCGGTATCGGATAAGCTGCTATAAACCCAATAATATTAGATTTCGTCATTTTGCCAGCAATCATACCAGTTAGATAGCGTGGTTCTTCCAAGCGTCCTAAATAAGTACCAACGTTATTCTCGCGTTTATACCCGTTACACTGTTCAAAAACAACATTAGGAAAGTCTTTCGCAACTTTCAATGTTGGATTCGTGTATCCTAAATAAGTTGTGAAAATTAACTTATTTCCATCGACTGCTAACTGACGAATCACCCTTTCTGCATCTGCACCTTCCCTAACGTTTTCCACAAACGTAGTCTTCACTTTAGATTGGAGATTTCCTTCCATTTCTCTCCGTCCTAGATCGTGAGCATATGTCCAACCAAAATCTTTAACAGATGTAATGTAAACAAATCCTACCTTCAAGGGTTCATTAGCAGCTAAAGGGGACGCTGTAGGAGAAACCTCACTTCGCGGGTTATTCCCATTACAACTGGCTACAACAAAACTAGAACTTGCTATCGCGTACTTGAGAAATTGACGACGATCCATATATAACTAACACATTTCTTTAAAGATTTTTTGTAGTGCCACATCAGCTATTTGACTGATTTTAGCTTTTTTTGTTCTATGTTAACTTACTTAAATAATTCAATGGTTAACAATTTGAATTATACATACTCCTTAAGTATTTAGGCTATAATCAAATCAACTAAATTTTGAGTATAAAAATTATTTAAATAAAGTATACTCTAATATAGTTAGTATATACAACTAAAGGATAAATCCGACGTAAAAATAGCCCGCTAACCATTTGTAATTAAGTATTTTTTACTAATCTACTTGAAGAAATTTGAAAGCAGGTAAAATTTCATACCTGAGTAAATCTTAAAAACGCTTCACAAATATTAATGGAATATCGTTTAATTAAAACAATAGGTAATGAGGGAGTTCGGACAAAATTTCTGGCAGTTGACGAAGGGCAATTTCCCTTTATACGTTGTATTATTGAAAAAATATCTCTCCAAGACCAAAATTTAAAAAATTTACAGCAGTTGGTAATAATCCTAGAAGAAATATGCCAACATCCCCAAATTCCGACATTAATTGCCTATTTTAATGATGAGAATTACTTCTACTTAGTTGAAGAATTTATTGATGGAATAGATTTAGCTACTCTCGGAGAACAAGAAATTAATAACGAACAAGTTTGGCGAATTTTAGCGAGTATTTTACCTGTCTTAAAGTTTATTCACAGTTATAAGTTAATTCACGGTGATATCAATCCAGAAAATATTATCATTGACAAAGAGGGTAATTTTAGATTAATAAATCTTTCTCAATTGCTAATCACACAGCTGCTAGGTAATCCTGAATATATAGCTCCTGAGCAATCAGAGTCACCTGTATATGCTAGTGATTTATATAGCTTAGGTGTAACTTGTATTCACTTACTCACTCAAATTCCACCTTTTGACTTATTTGATACAGTAAATAATTGCTTTAGTTGGCGAGATTATTTAACTGTGAAAGTTGATGAAAAATTAGGCAAGATTCTAGACAAATTAATAGAAAACAATGTAACTCGTCGTTTCCAATCAGCGGATGAAGTGATGGAAGTCATGGGAATTCAAACTCCGACATATCCCAAATCTCAAAACTTAAATTCATTGTGGCAATGCATACACACCTTTACGCAAAACCCTGGAGAATCAACTGCTGTGAATACGATCGCTTCCAGTGGATCTTTGACCATCGCTTTCCATCCGGATGGTACTACTTTAGCTAGTGCCGATAGTAAAACTATCAAATTACGGGATATAAATAGTAAAAACTTACTATACACCTCTAGAGTACATACTCAAGTTACATCTATAAGCTTCAGTCCTAATGGCATACTAGCATCAGCTAGTGATGATAAAACAATAAAATTGTGGAATCTTAAGAATAAAGGCTTAGAAGAAATTTTAACTCTCCAGGGACACCTAAGAGCAGTGAAATCAATTGCTTTTAGTCCTGATGGCAAGATTTTAGCAAGTGGAAGCTGGGATAAAACAATCAAACTGTGGGATGTAGACACTGGTAGAGAAATCATCACTTTAACTGGACATAAATTGCAAGTAAGCGCAGTTGCATTTAATCCTCATTCTCATCTTTTAGCTAGCGCTAGTTTTGATAGAACTGTTTGCTTGTGGGAACTTCCCATTAACTCTCAATTAAAAAACTGCCCATATTGTACCCTTTCGGGACATACACGAGCAGTTTTGGCGATCGCCTTTAGTCCAGACGGTAAAATGGCAACAGGTAGCGATGATAACACGATTAAATTGTGGGATGTCAACACTGGTCAGCTAATTCACACACTCTCAGGTCATTCTTGGTCAGTAGTGGCATTAGCTTTTAGTATCGATGGGAACATACTCGTGAGTGGAAGTTGGGACAAGACAATCAAACTTTGGCAAATCAGCACAATGGCAGAAATAACAACTATTAGTGGTCATTTAGAGTCAGTATCAGCCATTGCTGTTAACCCTGTTGCACAACTGATTGCTAGTAGCAGCAGGGATAACACCATCAAACTTTGGCAACCAAAAGACCCTAAGCGCTACCTGTAAAAGTAACTTCTGGAAATTTAGACTGAGCTTCAGCCATCGGACGGTTTCTACCTTCCTCTTGCCAGTAGTTAATCACTTCAGTTGCTTTATTGAGCAACTCAACGCGATCAAGATCAGTAATCCAGTGTTTTGACTCTAGCTCCTTCTTCAACTCTTCCCAAGCATCATTCCTGGGCCAAAAGAAGTACTTAGTCAAAGGACTAGTACCTTTACCTACAACTTGATCCACCGCCAGAGCGACGTTCTCATCTAACCACAAAATTTTTAAAATAAACTTGGTCAATCACACCTCCGGGCAATCCGGGCACTAATTACTAACATTGCGATTGCTTATTTTAACTTAATACATTACCAAGTGACCAAATAGGTTTGATTAATTTAGGGGTAAAATCCCCATGCAAAACCACTCTGTTCCCTGTTGCCCGCTCTCTGTTCTCTTTTAATAGTTAAAAGCGTTAATTGTGTCACCCATTACTTGACTACTCATGTAAAGTTAACTAGCTTAAAGCTTATAGTGTAATCGACTACACTAACTCTAAGACCAACGCACTTTACGTATTTATCAGTTAGGTTATGTTAAAAAAAATAGTACCAAGTATTTGTTTGGGAATGATACTTACCGTAAGTCCTACCGTCATAGACTTAGTTTTGGCTCAGTCTCCACAAACAACACAAGTTCAAGTAGTACCCGTTGTTAAAGTAGGGCTTGGAAAAATTCGTCCTGGTATGTCCGAGAAAGCTGTACGCACCATTCTTGGAAAACCCACCAGTACTAAAACCCAATTTAGTCCAGGGGTTGGCGATAATATCCGAACACTTCAATACCCAAATATCTCTTTATCCCTAGTTCCCAATACAAATAACCCGAAAAACTTCTTTGTTTACCAGTTTGCCACCCGCAGTCGAAAATTTTTAACTCCAGCAGGTATTAAAGTTGGTGATACGCGATCGCTAGTAATTAAGGCTTACGGAAAACCTACTATATCTCAAGATGGCAAAGTTACTTATTTAACCTATCCAGTTGGCAGTAAAGATAGTGTGGCAGGATTCACATTTAGCATTGAATCTGGCAAAGTCATAAAAATTGAGTATGGCGAACAGCTCACCTAGTTTAAGTACTGGTGTGGGGGGGTATACTTCAACCTGGAACTTCGGCTTCTTCTGGTAGTGCTTCAACTTTTTCACCTTGTTAGTTCATATGTTCGTGTTGAAAGGGTTGCTTATTGCATGATATATGTAAGGGCGATCGCGTGGTGACAGAAGTATGAGCAGTTTCTTGGAGGCTATTGTAATTTTTGATATTGATGGTGTTATCCGTGACGTATCTGGCTCTTATCGTCGGGCGTTAGCAGATACAGTAGAGCATTTTACTCAAGAGTATCGACCAACACCAATGGATATCGACGAATTAAAATCAGAAGGAATGTGGAATAACGATTGGGAAGCTTCCCGAGAGTTTATTTACCGCTACTTTGAAGCACAAGGAAAATCCAGGAAAGACCTGCAATTAGACTACAACGCTATTGTTAGCTTTTTCCAATCTCGTTACCGTGGTACTGACCCTGAAAATTGGAACGGATATATTTGTAATGAGCCATTATTATTACAACCAAGTTACTTAGAAAAACTTACCGATTCTGGTATTCGTTGGGGATTTTTTAGCGGTGCGACTCGTTTGAGCGCTACTTACATTTTGGAACGTCGTCTTGGTTTAAAATCCCCTATATTGATAGCGATGGAAGATGCTCCGGGAAAACCGGATCCCACAGGACTTTTTGCCACCTTAAAACTTCTAGAGGATCCAGGTAATAATGTGCCAGTAGTGTACGTAGGAGACACGGTTGCAGATATGTATACAGTAAATCATGCCCGCAGCCTAAATCCTGACCGCACTTGGATTGGTGTAGGCGTTTTACCACCCCACGTACAAGAAACAGCAACAATTCGTGATGCTTATAAACAAACACTTCTCACAGCAGGTGCTACTGTTGTATTAAATAATGTTCAGGAATTGTCTGTACAAGAAATTATTTAAGCCTCATGTATTAGGCCTAAGCCTAATGCATTATATTTTCTATTATTAATTAACGGAATCCTGTACTAAGTTTTGACTATTATCTTGACCAAGAACTCAACGGTGGGCAAGCCCCTGCTTTCAAGCATGGGGGCTAGCCGTTGGCGATTTTATAATGCCTCCGGCACGCTACGCGAACGCCGTGAAATAAATTAGCACGTAACAAAGTTTCTAAAAACTCAGAAGCAGATATCTACGGAGGATACCTCCGCACGACGCTGCCTCCCGTTGTAGCAGCATGACCTGTTTCATCTTCAGCGATACTCAACATTCCTGATTTGAGGTTGCGATCGCGTGGATTGTCTTCGGGTAATACATTCGCCATCCGGGTAAAGTCTTTGCTGGCATCTAATTCTAAGATGTAAGTACTAGCCATGAACATATTCCAGTCGATGTTGGCGGGTTTTAGCTGCTCTTGAGTGTAACCTTCATAGAAAGCTGCAAAGAAGGGACTGCGCTGTTGTTTCTTTTCAGTTTTTTGGGGTCGATTTTTAAAATCTATAACTTCTTTGTTAAGTTGTTTTAAGGCATGAGCGAATATCTGACCATGACGAGTTTCGTCTGCTGCGTGTTTCGCTAGTTTTTCGGCTAACCAAGTATCACCTTCTGCGTTTGCGCGATCGGAGAGTGCTTGTAAAAATGGAACTGAGCCAGATTCAGCTAATTGGAACCCTGCCAACACGTTAGGACGGGTTTTGATATCGCGGATTTGAAGGGCACCGTAGTAAGCAGCAATACTAGAACCAGCTAAGTGCATTAAGTATGTCAGGAAATTCATGACTAGATTTACTTTCAGTGTTAGGAGTATATATTTACTATAATAATCGTTAATTTTTTTATAGAACCAAAAAGAGTGTGATATCATACCACCGTTGTAAATAATATGACTTAATAGTGAGAATCACTCGGAAAAATATTACTTTTTGGTTTTGTGCATTAACTATAATTTTAACTTTAATAAGTTGCGATCGCTTGTTTCCATCTGGTGATGTCGTAGAGCGAGTTAGTGATGGTGATACGATGAAAGTGAGGGAAAGTAATGGTAATGAATTTACTGTTCGCTTTGCTTGCATAGATGCGCCAGAAGTACCGCACAACAGTAAAGAAATGCAAAGTAAACGAAAAAGTGATATTAATCAATTTAAATGGGGTGCGAAAGCGCAAACGCGATTACAAGCACTGGTGAAAAAAAGTGGCGATCGCGTGAATTTAACAGTTACAGATACTGATAGATATGGACGTAAGGTTGCAGAAGTTCGTTTACGTGATGGGACTTTTGTTCAAGAAATATTGGTTCGTGAAGGGTTGGCAAAAGTTTATCGTCCTTATTTAAATAAGTGTCCTAGTAAAGATATAGTTCAACAAGCGGAAGCGGAAGCACAAAGTAATAGACGTGGTGTTTGGAGTGATGCAAAATTTACTAATCCTTGGGAGTATCGTAGTTTGAATAAATAGGATTCTAATTTTTTCGCTACGATTATTGGGAACGAGTAATCCCGTACTTTACTGTTCCTTCCTCACCACCTTTACCCAACTGCACCATACCGTTTTTTTTCATGACGCGAATTGATGTAAGGTGGTCAGGATAGGTTTCTGCTGTCACACTCATTACCTGTGGTTGGTTAAAAGCCCAATGCAATAATCCTCCAACAGCTTCTGTAGCGTAACCTTTGTTTTGATAAGCGTCTAATACAGCATAGCCCATTAACAGATTACCTTCTACATCTGGGTAGCCAGTAAATCCAGCACAACCAATTAATACTCGCTCCTGGTTCGGTTCATTTAACACTAGATACCATCCCCACCATCCGACTAATCCAGGGTCAGTTTCCAATGTTTGGGCAAATAGTTCCATGACATCCGCCATAATTTCTGGTGGGAACTCTTTTGGCACTTTGGCATTTAGTAATTGAGCTAGCTGAGTTTTATCATTAATTGCAGCTCTTGCTAATTCTGGATAAAGTGCTATTAATTCTAACCGTTGGGTTACAATTTTTAACTGTTGCATAAAAACTTAGTTCGGTTATAGTCGTCGTGCGAACGAGCAATTTTCGAGCTACCCTTATTTTAAAAGGTTTTCGGCTAATGTTTGCATAAGGCGTTTCGATAGAATATAGGAGCTGTGCGTTCGCTCATTTTTATATTCAAAGAGGAATTAATGCCTTGAGAGGAGAGGAATAGGGCAGTCAGTAAGCTTGGCACCATTTTCCAGTAATGTGTAAGACATATTCTAGTTCATGGTGTACGTATGATGATAAGTGAACAGGTAAAAATTGATTCTGAGTTTTTTGGGGGAGTCGCTGCTTTAATTTACAATAAGTCGGAGTAACTCACTGCTCTTTTTACCGACCAGCCCATCTCGACAACTGTACAAATATCATAATCTGTGAGTTGACGTTTAAGTGGCTATTAATAATAGGAGAAACCGGAGAGTGACAGAAGAGGGGTATATATCTGGGCTATATTAAGGACTCTTTGATCCTAGCCCACAATTACTAAAATTTATTATTCACTGCCTGATCTTAATTCATAACCGTCCCCTCTCAAAATTCAACACAAACTCTGAAGCTAGCGATCACAGTCAATCTCTACCATACTCTTGCACAACAAAACTAGATCCGTTCACCTTCATATTTCGCTTCATGACTCGCAATAAACGATTCTTCAACGATTGACTGTCATCTTTCATAAAATCAGTCATTGCATTGATTTTCCCAGTATAATCGCGATCATGCTTAAAAATTATAATCCCAGCATGATGGGAAACGGTGCGATGTAAATCAATAAAGTCTTGGCGATTTTCCGTAATCAAGATGCGATCCCAAGCTGTAGCGTACTGCAAAACTTGATTATCAGGAATCCCTTGATTCGCCTGACCTGCCTCGTAGGAAGTCAACACATCATGTCCCTCTGATCTAAGCAATTTGACCATTACGAGCGGGAAATTTTCATTCGAGTAAAACTGTAATGACATCAAATTCACTCATCTTGGACGATTTCTTGCTCGATCTGTTCGCTATGTTGCTCATAATAATCCCAAGCTGCCTTAAGATCATCCACAGTCAAGCCAGGATAGTTTGCCAATAATTCCTCGTCTGGGGCGCCCTGTTGACGATATGCTACTAAAGTCCATATGGGAATCCGTGTATTCCGAATCCGTGCGCGACCCCCGCAAACTCCCGGTGTAATCTGAATCTGATTTTGCAACATCTGCACATAGGTCAACGCCTGATCAACTAGCTCCTCCGGCAGGGTTGCAATTGCTTCAAGCAGTTGAGTCCTTTTACTCATGACAACAAAACCTCTCTTGCTCATCTCATCCTAGCGCAAAATTCGTCCAAGTAGTTTACCTCAAGGCTTTATGTACTAGTATTTCGCTCGGAAGCTTGTGAAGAACTGGATGAACATTAATAATTACTTACACCTTACCAATTTTCTTCACTGGATTCATCCACACTTCCAAACGACTAAATATCTGAGAAGAAAGGAGGGTTAGGCATAAATAAATTATCGCTACTCCAGCATAAATTTCAAAGGGGCGGTAATTTTCTGCTACTATGAGTTGTCCTTTGCGAAATAATTCTTCAAAACCGATAATCGCCACTAAACTAGTATCTTTGAGCATACTAATAAATTCATTTCCTAAAGGTGCTAACATTCTTCGCAATGCTTGAGGAAAAATCACGTAACGCATAGTTTGTACAGAACTTAAACCTAAAGATTGTGCAGCTTCTCCTTGTCCAATTTCAATAGATTGAATTCCCCCACGAACAATTTCGGCAATATATGCAGCACTATTTAAACTCAATGCAATCACCGCTGCTGTAAAAGGATTTAATGTGAAGGTAAAACCCAACTCCTGTAAAATTGGTGGTAAACCAAAGTAAATCATAAAAATTTGTACTAGCAGTGGTGTTCCTCGGAAAAAGTCTATATATGCTCGTGCTAGCCAACGTATGGGTGTAATTTTGGAAATGCGTGTAATTCCAATTAAGGAACCAGTGATTAAACCGATAACAACAGAAAATGTTGTTAGTTGTAGTGTTACTAATGCACCTTGGATGAGAGAGGGGAAGGATTCAATAAATACTGTGACTGCTGGTTTTCTAATACTCGTTTGAGTTGTAAATGGTAATTTTTCTGGTAATGCTGGTGGTGTAACTTTAAACCATTTTTGATAGATTTTATTGTAAGTTCCGTTTTTTAATATTGTTGTCAAACCTTGATTAATCAAAGTCAGATTAGGAGATTGTTTGGGAGTCGCAATTCCGTAAAATTCTTCTGTTAATAACTCTTCAACAATTTTTAGTCCTTGGAGATTACCCGTACTAATTGCATATAAAGTTACCGGAGCATCTCCAACTACTGCATCAACATTTCCGTTAACTAACTCTTGTAATGCTACAGGTGTGGTATCAAAAGTCCGAATTTGCGCTCCGGAAATTTCCTTAGCTTTCGCTGCTCCTGTAGTGCCGATTTGTACAGCAACTTTTTTATTCTTTAGACTATCAAAACTAGTAATGTCTTGGTTTTCGTTACGGATGGTAATTGCTAAGCCACCTTTAAAATAAGGACGAGAGAAGTCAACACTTTTTGCTCTTTCTTCTGTAATTGTTATAGAACTAATTGCCGCATCTACTCTTTTTGCTTGTAGGGCTGCTATTATACCATCAAAAGGAATACTTTGGTAATCAATTTTAAAATTGGCTGCGGAAGCGATCGCATTCATCAAGTCAATGCTAAAACCCTGAGATTTACCTCCAGTTCCCTTAAATTCAAAAGGTGGATAAGCTGGTTCATTGGCAATCCGCAGAATCTTACCCTCACCAGAATCACCAGCACAACCCCCTAATAGCAAGAGACAACTCAGTACAAAAGCCAAAAAACCCTTGTTCATTTACCCTTCTTTACATTCTTAGTGTTTAGTTGCATTACAATCACAGTATGTAGTAAGTTCAGCGCTACTACGCACAATGTAGATAAAATCTTAGATGAACAGTAGCACTTCTGCCATAAAATTTGAAAATATAGAGAAAAGCTTTGGTTCCCTGAAAGTTCTTAAAGGAATTAGCGGGGAAATTAACCGAGGTGAAGTGGTGGCAATTATTGGCTCATCCGGTTGTGGTAAAAGTACCTTGCTGCGTTGCTTCAATCGTTTAGAAATTATTAATAGCGGACATTTATTAGTCAATAATTTAGATTTATCTCAACCAAATTTTAGTAACCAGCAACTACGTCAACTAAGAACAGAAGTAGGGATGGTTTTCCAACAATTCAATTTATTTCCTCATTTGAGTGTTCTAGAAAATCTTACCTTAGCACCACGTAAAGTACTCGGAAAATCTGCTAAAGAAAGTGCCCAAATTGCAGGAGTTTATTTAGAAAAAGTGGGATTGTTTGACAAAGCATCAAGTTATCCCGAACAACTTTCTGGTGGACAAAAACAACGAGTTGCGATCGCTCGGAGTTTATGTATGAATCCACAAATTATGTTATTTGATGAACCAACCAGTGCTTTAGACCCGGAACTGGTTGGTGAAGTTTTGCAAGTGATGCAGCAATTAGCAGGTGAAGGGATGACAATGGTAGTTGTTACTCATGAAATGCAGTTCGCTCGGGAAGTAGCAAATCGTGTGATTTTTTTAGATAAAGGTGTGGTAGAAGAGCAAGGTTTATCTCAAGAACTGCTGACAAATCCTCGGAGCGATCGCTTGCGGATATTCCTGAGTCGAATTCGGGGAATGATTTGAAAATCGATACACTTAGTCACGCCGTCCCTCACCGACTCGAAGCTGACGAATTAAATCCATAGAGCTTGCTTGGATACCTGTTATAGCCTCGATTTCGGCACTACGAGTCACGATACGCTGATGTGCTGCCAGTGATCGCCGTCGTCTTACCTCGTTAGCGATCGCTTCGACAACCATCTCGTTAAAAGACTCATCGCCTTCTCGAAACTGCCTTGCAAGGTTCAGCAAGTCGGTAGGAATTCGGATAGTTACAACTTCTTGTTCCATAGTTGCAACTTATGTAATCACTACATTACTATACAGTAGTTTTCAACGAGTGTGAGGTACACTGGTAGGGGCACGGCGTCCAAGATATTGCGGGTAAATGAAAAATCCTACTAATGCCGTGCCCCTACGATGTAATATAACTGTACCTCATAAACTTGCAATGTGCTGTATCTTAACTCTAGTTTTCGCGTTAACCCATTATACACACCGAAATAGATCCGGGTGGGGGCCAGGGCTGTTTCATTCCACAAGAGCAAGGAGTTTGTCAATATCATGAGAGATAAATCTTTGGGCAATTGTTATGGAAGCATAACCATTACGACGAAGCAAATTGAGCGCGAACGCTCGTAGAATCG
>Ga0224723_1000672_pt1 | contig 22786 bp, 18 predicted proteins | sample Balambano_FR2_Me_FD_161647 | JGI IMG/M metagenome (GOLD analysis project Ga0224723, IMG submission 161647) | Freshwater sediment microbial communities from Lake Towuti, South Sulawesi, Indonesia - Balambano_FR2_MetaG | ecosystem: Environmental > Aquatic > Freshwater > Lake > Sediment | place... | reverse complement strand
ACTTTGAAAAAAGGACTTTGATAAAGACTTTGATAAGAAAGACAGTGAGCCAGCCGCAGGTGTGACAGGTCACTCATTATTCTCCCACTTTTGATATAAGATGCTATCGATAGTCTGTTTTGTGCTGTAAAGACCCTAGCTATCAAGGCAAGTACACAGCCAACAAGGATCGAATGATCCAATTGACGATCTGATTTAGAGGATGAACATCATGGCTTACGAACTGGCTCCGCTTCCCTACGATTACAAAGCTCTGGAACCCCACATTTCCTCCGGTACGCTGGAGTTTCACCACGACAAGCACCACGCTGCCTACGTCAACAACTACAACAAAATGGCAGCCGAGCAAGGAATGGCAGATAAGCCGATCGAAGAAGTGATCGAAGCATCCTTCAATGGCGATGCTGCTAAAAGCCAGAGCGGGCTGTTTAACAACGCAGCGCAAGCCTGGAACCACACTTTTTACTGGAACTGCATGAAGCCGGGCGGTGGCGGCACTCCCACGGGCGCACTGCTTGACAAAATCAATGCAGATTTCGGCAGCTACGATGCGTTCAAGGAGCAGTTTGTGACCGCTGGAACCACTCAGTTCGGCAGCGGCTGGGCATGGCTGGTGCTGGACAACGGCACGCTTAAAATCACCAAAACCCCCGATGGTGTGAATCCGCTGGCGATGGGTCAAACGCCGCTGCTGACGATGGATGTCTGGGAACACGCCTATTACCTGGATTACCAGAATCGTCGCCCCGACTATGAGAAGGCGTTCATTGAAAATCTGGTGAACTGGGATTTTGTGGCGCAAAACCTGGCAGCGGCGGCTTAGGATTGCAGCTTTGATCGGGATCTAACCAGGATCTATTCAACTGTGGAGCGGGTGTCCACTTAGACTAATTAGACTGAACAAACAGGATGCCCCTCCACGGATTTTCCCCTATAGATTTCCCTCCCATAGTAGTTGTCACGCTCTAGCGTTTGCTGCCGCGATCGCCTCAACCATCCATAAGGCACTGACACTCCTTACTATCAGCACTGCTAGCCAGGATCAGCACTGCTAGCTAGGATCAGAGCAGACCTTGCGAGTATCCTATGACTGCCGCTAAACCGTCTGAACCGCTCATTCTCCCTGACGATGCCTACAATCAGGCTCTCGTTGCTCAGGTACATCCCCTCGATTGGCAGAATCCAACGCCTGAAGCTTGCTATGACCTGGTTGTAATTGGTGCAGGAACGGCTGGACTCGTCGTAGCGGCTGGGGCGGCTGGATTGGGACTGGGGTTGAAAATTGCCCTGATCGAGCGGCATCTCATGGGCGGCGACTGTTTGAACGTGGGCTGCGTGCCGTCGAAAAGCCTGCTGCGATCGTCCCGCATGGTCGCAGACCTCCAGAAAGCATCAGGTTATGGCATTGCAGTTGGTGAACCCACCGTCGATTTTGCTGCCGTGATGGAGCGGGTACGGCGGATTCGATCGCAGATTAGCCCCAATGACTCTGCTCGTCGGTTTCAGTCGCTGGGGGTGGATGTGTTTCTGGGTGCGGCAAAGTTTTCAGATAGAAATTCGCTGACGGTTTCAGGTGAAACGCTTCGCTTCACAAAAGTGGTTATCACGACGGGCGCAAGAGCCGCAGCTCCCAAAATTCCTGGACTGGAAACCGCAGGCTATTTGACGAATGAAACGGTATTCAACCTGACTGATCGACCCGATCGGCTGGCGGTGATTGGCGGTGGTCCGATCGGCTGTGAACTGGCGCAGGCATTCCGGCGATTTGGCTCAGAAGTGTTGCTCCTGGAGCGCGGTACGCAGCTTTTGTCGCGAGAAGACCCGGACGCAGCCGAGATTGTTCAGCAGGTTTTCCAGCAGGAAGGGATGCGGCTTGTTCTGAATTGTGAAGTCCACAAAGTTGAGCCAACGGCAGCGGGAAAGGTGATCACCTATTGCAGCAATGGTCAGGAAACTGCTGTTACAGTCGATGAAATTCTTGTTGGGGCAGGCCGCGCACCAAATGTGGAAGGGTTGAACCTGGAGGCGATCGGCGTAGAGTATGACTTGCAGCAGGGCGTGCGGGTGAATGACTATCTGCAAACAACAAATCCCAAAGTTTATGCAGCGGGGGATGTCTGCATGAACTGGAAATTTACCCATGCTGCTGATGCTGCTGCCCGGATTGTGATCAAAAATGCCTTGTTTACTCCATTTGGCATCGGGCGATCGAAGCTAAGCGACCTGGTCATGCCGTGGGTGACCTATACCGACCCAGAAGTGGCGCGAGTTGGCTTATCGGTACAGGAAGCCCAAAAGCAGGGGATTGCCACTGACACGATCGCCATTCCCCTGGAGAAAATCGATCGCGCCATCACCGACGGCGAAACCGAGGGCTTTGTCAAAATCCATTACCAACGCGGAGCAGACCAAATTTTGGGGGCTACAATCGTAGCAAAGCACGCCGGAGAAATGATCAGCGAGATGACTACGGCGATCGTGGCAAAGGTTGGACTGAGCAAACTCTCCAGCGTGATTCATCCCTACCCGACGCAGGCAGAAGGGATCAAAAAAGCCGCAGATGCCTATCGCCGTACCCTGCTCACTCCTCGATCGCAGGCTCTCCTGAGCATTCTTCATCGATTAGCCCGTTAATTAGCCCATTGATCAAGCAGCAAATCGCAGCAAAAAGCTGACTGAAAGATGCAGTTAGAGGGTCGGTTAGTAGACAGTTCAGCCGCATGAAGATTTTGGCGAGCCATTGGCACAAGGTCAGCGAGATTGCTGTCTTAAACACAGTAGATTCTATGGAGAAGCCTCATATTAAAGGCTAATCTGCTCTCGTTTTTCGCTTCTCGGTTTCCCCTCATCCGATCGGGTGAAGCCGAAAAGACGATGTCTTTCACCTGTCACTGGCTAACACTGAAGAGATACGGTTTAAGCCGTATGCCATTTTGATTAACTTCCTTCGTTTGACATGGCTTCGATCGCTCGCCGCAACCTATTTGAAGACATTCCTCGCTTTCTGGTCGCGCAAGCTGGGATCATGTTTGCGGTGAGCCTGGTTACGATTCAAGTTGGCGTTTTGAATGGGTTTGTTCGTTCAGTGGGATTGCTGATCGATCGCTCTACAGCCGATATCTGGGTCGCAAACCAGGACATGGTTGAGCAAGAATTGACGCTGCCTTTGCCTGCCAGTCTTTTGTCGCAGGCTCAGCAAACTGAGGGGGTTGATCGAGCAGAAGCGCTTTCCTTAGGCGGCGGCATCTGGCGCAGTCCACAGGGCGAGATTAGCTCGGTTCGCATCTTTGGCTTCGATCCAAACGGTCAACTCTTTAACAATTTTGAGATGGTGTCTGGCAACCTCAAAGACGTGCAGCAGCCTTATCAGGTGATTGTCGATCGCAGTCGGCTGGATAGCCTGGATGTGCAGCAAGTTGGCGATACAGCAACGATCGGTTCTTTGCCCGTTACAGTGGCTGGCATCACCCGCGATTCTCAGTCGATCGCTGCAAGTGCCTATTTATTCACTTCCCTCGAAAATACAAAAGCTTACGCGACCGGGAACCGAACTGCGAATTTAGACTGTCGTATTAACAATGGACAGTTTTTCTGCAGCAACGTTTATGAGTCTTCGCCACAGAACAGTGCGGTTCAACCCAGCCCTCTGGTAGCGAATGATCCCATTAGCTATATCCTGGTGCGCGCCGAGGCTGGACAAAACCTGAGCCAGCTCAAGCAGCGACTGGAAACCACCCTTCCCAATACTCGTGCCTACACCCGCACCGAAATGGCAACCCAGACCCGCAGCTACTGGGTCGGGCGAACCGGAATTGGATTCATCCTGGGATTGGGAGCAACAGTGGGTGTCATTGTTGGCATGGTGATTGTGGGACAGATTCTTTATTCTTCGGTTTCTGACCACATCAAAGAGTTTGCCACGCTGAAGGCAATGGGCGTTGCCGATCGCGTTATCTACAGCATTATCATTCAGCAGTCTCTTTGGATGGCAGTTCTAGGCTACTTCCCCAGTCTGGCACTCTGCTGGGGACTGGGCACCTGGACTTATGCCACTCAGGGCATTGCCATTTTAATTACACCACTCACTGCTGCGGGTGTTTTTGGCATCACCGTTTTAATGTGCGTTGGGTCTGCCCTGTTTGCAATTCAAAGAGTAACCCGCGTTGACCCAGCGATCGTGTTTAAATCGTAAATCTGCTTCAAGCAAGGTGTGATAATGAGGATAGATGTTAAAGAATATGAACAACGATAGAGGGCTGCGATTGATAGGTTTTTTCATCTCCGTTTTCATCGTCCAAGGCATTCCCATTCAGGTGTTTACCTTTAGCATTTGAGATTCTCTCTGTGATCCCATCGATTCGTTCAGAAGACACTTTCCGAATTGTCCATCTGTCCAGGTGAAGCTATCTCAACGTCTAGCCTGGTTTCGGTCTCGCTTTTGTTTATCCTCCACACCCTGTCGGGCTTCATTGTTGTTTCTCAGTGCAGTCCACTCTGTTCCCGCCCACTCACTCAACGCTTACAGTTAAGATGACAGCGACTCGCGTTAATTTTGAAGTCAATGCTACGGAATCATCGAGAGGATTGTCGCCCATTCGCAATGTTGGGCTGGAAACCCACCGGGTTGGAGGAAAGGCGATCGTCGTCCGCGATGTTGAAATGGTCTTTAAGAATGGTTCACAGTCCTATCACGCGCTGAAGAACATCAATCTCGATATCTATCCCGGTGAAATTCAGCTCTTGATGGGTCCGTCCGGCTCTGGTAAGACGACCCTCCTCTCAATTTTGGGGGGAATTCTGAAGCCAACCGAGGGCAATGTTTCGCTTTTGGGAACCGACCTTACTCGTATGAACCGATCGCAGCTTGCTCAGTTTCGACTGAAGCACATTGGCTTTATCTTCCAGGAATTTAATTTATTTCCGGCTCTCAGTGCGCTGGAAAATGTGGAACTCGCCCTTAATTTCAAAGGCATCAAAGGACGACATGCTCGTCAGGAAGCTAGCTCGCTGCTAGATCAGGTCGGTCTATCTGACAAAGCCAGAAACCTGCCGCGTGATCTTTCGGGAGGTCAAAAACAGCGAGTGGCGATTGCCCGTGCTCTGGCAGGCAATCCGCAGTTTATTTTTGCCGATGAACCAACGGCTGCTCTCGATTCCCACAGCGGTCATGCAGTCATCACGCTGCTGCGAAAGCTGGCAAAAGAAGCGAACCGCACTGTCGTCATGGTGACGCACGATCCCCGGATTATCGACGTTGCCGATCGCGTTGCCTCACTAGAAGACGGGATGCTGGGCGAGGGTCATGCAGTGAGCAGCCCAATCTGGCAGTTTAGCTGACGCTTTAGCCCCCGATTTGCGCGTCTAGAATAGCAGCGGCTTTGTCCTGTTCATCCTGGACGCGCGACTCCAAAAACATTTTTCTTGATTTTTCTCGCATCCCTCGAGCAAGAGATTCTTTCTAACGCTCAGCGTATCTTAATAAACCTGCGCTTCTACATAAAGACTCAACGAGTCCGGATCAATCGCATCGCCCATTCTCAGTAGAAATGCTTACAATCTCAGTGGAATGATTCCGCTCAGATGCAGCAGGGGCAGGCATACATGAACAATATTGGAGTTGTGGCGATCGGTCGCAATGAAGGAGAACGGCTGATTCGCTGTCTCAATTCCCTGATTGCCCAACTTCCCGCAGGCATGCCGATCGTTTATGTTGATTCGGGTTCTACAGACGGCAGTGTAGCAGCCGCTCAGGCATTGGGCGTACAGGTCGTTGAACTGGATCTGTCGATTCCCTTCACAATGGCACGCGGGCGCAACGCCGGATTTCGCTATTTGATCGAGCAGTTTCCAGACATTCAATCTGTGCAGTTCATCGACGGCGACTGCGAACTGCTAGAAGGATGGATCGAGCAAGCCGTTTCTTTTTTGGACAGCAACCCCCAGCTTGCGATCGTCACCGGACGCCGACTAGAGCGATATCCAGAAGCCTCGATCTACAATCTACTGGCAGACCTAGAGTGGAACACGCCCGTGGGAGAAGCAACCGAGTGCGGCGGCGATATTCTGGCACGGGTCAGCGCAATTCGGGAAGTCAACGGCTATAACGAAAGCCTGATCGCCGGAGAAGAACCCGATATGTGTGTGCGGCTGCGCCAAAAAGGATGGAAAATCTGGCGCATTGACGTAAAAATGACGCTGCACGATGCTGCGATGACGCGCTTCAGCCAGTGGTGGAGACGATCGGTTCGAGGGGGCTGGGCGTTTGCTGCAGGAGCCGCCATGCACGGTCGTTCGCCCGATCGGTTTCGAGTCCGAGAATATCGCAGCGGCTGGCTGTGGGGCTTGATTGCACCGATTCTTGCGATCGCGCTTCTTCCCTTGACCAGAGGCTTCAGTCTGCTGCTGCTGCTGGGCTATCCCTACCAGATCTACCGCATCTATCGCTATCGCCGTAGTCTCGGAGATGCTGCTGATGCCGCTCGTCTCTACAGCGTTTTCTGTGTCCTGTCCAAGTTTCCTCAGGCGATCGGACAAATGAAGTATTGGCTGCAGCGATGGCGGGGCAAGCAGGCAACGCTGATTGAGTATAAAGCTCCAGGTCGGCAGGGGCAGCAAGAGCAGCAGGCGGCGGAGGTCTAACGATGCAAATTTTGATTACAGGCTCGTCTGGATTTCTAGGTCGCTATGGGGTGGCAGAAGCACTGCGGCAGGGCTATCGTGTGCAGGCAGGGGTGCGATCGATCGCATCTGCACAGCAGCTCTCCTGGGCAACCCATCCGGCGGTAAACCTTGTGCCGCTTGACCTGCAGCAGCCAGAGCAGATCAGGGCAGCCGTGGCAGGAGTAGACGCGGTGATTCACGTCGCGGCAGTCCTGCAGGGGGATTATCACACCCAGTATCAGGGTACGGTCGTCGGCACAGAAAACTTGCTGGCTGCAATGACGGACGTTGGGGTGCGTCGCTGCGTGGGCATCAGCACTTTCTCGGTGTATGACTACTGGAATCAGGCGATCGGCACAACGATTCAGGAGGATTCCCCGATCGAATCCCACCCGGAATGGCGCGATGGCTACGCTCGAACCAAGCTGATGCAGGAAAACCTGCTGCGGCAGTTTGGTCAACAGGGCGGACAGGTGACAATTTTGCGTCCGGGCATTATTTATGGACGCGACCATCTGTGGCATGCCAGCCTGGGGCTAAATCTGAAAAATCGTCTCTGGCTGAAAATTGGCGCAAATGCAGAATTGCCTCTGATCTACGTAGAAAACTGCGCAGCAGCGATCGTCTCAGCCGTGAATTGTCCTGAAGCGATCGGTCAAACGCTGAACCTGGTCGATGACGATCGCCCGACTCAAACCGAATATCTTCAGAGGCTTCTGCCTCATTGCAATCCAAAACCTGTCACCCTTCCCGTAAGCTGGAGCTTGATAAATGCGGCAGCTCAACCCCTGTGGCAGGTTAGCCAAACGCTGATGAACGGCAAGCTGAAACTGCCGGGACTTCTGATTCCCCCGCGCCTGCACGCTCGCTTTAAGCCGTTTCGCTACAGCAATGTTCAGGCAAAAACTGTTTTGAACTGGCAGCCCCGCTATTCCCTTGATGCGGCGATCGATCGCAGTACAGGCACGCTCGACCTGCTGACCGTTCAGCCTAACCCCACGCCTTCTGTTAGCCGTAATTCTGAGCTGTAATTCCTGAATTAATCCTATTCCTGAATCAGTAGACCTATGCGAATTGCCTACATGACCGGGGAATACCCCAGAGCCACCGATACTTTTATTCAGCGCGAAGTGGCAGCCCTGCGCGACCAGGGAATTGAGGTGCAAACTTTCTCGGTGCGGCGAACGGGCGATGAGCATCTAGTCGGACCAGAACAGCGAGCTGAGCGAGAACGCACAACCTATCTGCTGCCGCCCAAACCCGTGAACTTGATGCGATCGCATCTTTCTCTGTTAGGTCGATCGCCTGCTCGCTATCTGGAGGCAATTAAGCTTGCCTGGTCTACTCGACAGGCGGGAATCAAAGGCACGCTATATCAGGCGTTTTATTTTCTAGAAGCAGGAATTCTGGCGCAGCAGATTCTCGATCGGCAAATTCAGCACCTGCATAATCACTTTGCAGACTCAAGCTGCACGGTTTCAATGCTGGCAGCGGCACTGGGTGGCTTTACCTTCAGCCTGTCGATGCACGGGCCTTCGATCTTCTATGAGCCGCACCGCTGGCGGATCGACGAAAAAATTAAGCGAGCACTGTTCGTTTGCTGCATCAGCCATTTTTGCCGCAGCCAGGGAATGCTGTTTGCGCCGATCGATCGCTGGGAGCGGATGCACATCGTTCACTGCGGGGTTGATCCGTCGCTGTTTCAAATGGTGACGCACACCCAGCCTGGCTATCGCCTGCTCTACACGGGTAGGCTTGCGGCTGCGAAAGGACTGCCGATTCTGCTGCAAAGTCTGGCGCGATTAAAAGCATCCCATCCGGATCTGGTATTGACGATCGTTGGGGATGGAGCCGATCGTGCCAGTCTGGAAGCAATGACGCTGGATTTAGGAATTACAAATCACGTTAAATTTGTTGGCTACAAGTCGCAGGCAGAAGTGCGGCAACTCATGCAGCAAACGGATGTGTTTGTGCTGCCCAGTTTTGCTGAGGGCGTTCCCGTGTCGCTGATGGAGGCGATGGCGGCAGGCATTCCAGTAGTAACGACGCAAATTGCAGGCGTGAGTGAACTGGTGGAAAACGGGGCAAGCGGCTATCTGGTTCCCCCTGGAGATGTAGAGCTGCTTGGCGATCGCATTCAAACCCTGCTGAACAATCCAGAACTTCGCACCGCTTTCGGGCAAGTGGGACGGGCAAAAATCGAAGCTGAGTTTGATATTCGTCAGGAAGCGGCTTGGCTTTGCCAGATTATGACGGCTGCGCTTCAGGGTCAGGTCGAGGCAATTCGCCCTGTCACAAAAACAGCCGAAGAAACTGCCTCAAGTCAAGAAGCGGAGATGTTGAGCACAACATAACTTCGATGCTTCTCTCTGAGTCTTGTTGTGGGATAGACATCTTGCCTGCTCGCCTGAAGAGACGAGATGCCGATCCCACAAACAACCTACTTCTCAAAGACGCGAACTAAGGCAGCGGAAGCAGGTTTTGTCCCTGGAAGTTGGCTCCGGTTTCTGCAACCCAGCCTTCGCGAGGCGACCCGTTAATGCTGGTATAGCGCACCAGTCGCCAAGAGCGAGTTTCAAAGTTTTGCTGTCGGGGTGGAGTAGCATCTGTAACGGTCGAACCCCCTGCCGGACCATCAACCTGACCGTTTACCGTCTGAAAGGCTCCACCCGGAGACGTGCGGGCAGCCAACCCCGTAGAGGGCACAACTCGATAAGAGCGTCCGGTGGGAGTCGGCGTGGGAGACGGACCTGCATTACAGTCAGTCAGCAGCGTTGCTGTCGGCACATAACCCACCTGGGGTGCGCTGATCTGCACATACTGCACCTGTCCAGCATTATTGTAGGCAATCACGCCCGTGAGCGTAATTCGAGTAAAGGGAGGAAGGGTTCTGATGAAGCGGTTGCGAGTCACGTCCGCAGAGAGGTTGATCGGCTGCGCACCGCTCGATCGACAAACCCCGATAAAGCCAGCACGCTCATAAAGCTGAGGTTCATTTGTGCCAGCAGGAGTCGCTGCCGGACGAGTTGGAGCCGGAGCCGGGGCGGGAGCAGGAGTCGGAGCCGGAGCAGGAGTTGGAGCAGGAGTCGGAGCCGGGGCAGGAGTTGGAGCAGGAGTTGGAGCAGGAGTTGGAGCCGGGGCAGGGGTTTGAGCGACGATCGCCTCCGTGTTACCCTGTGTCGAACTGATCTCGATCGCTGCCGAACTGCTTAATTCAACCGTGGTTGCCTGAGCAAGGGGAGCAGCAACTCCTCCAGCGGTAGCCAGTGAAAGCAAAATTGCGGCTCTCTCGAACGTATTTTTCGTCAAGCGCATTTTTAATACACTCCTCTAACACAGAAAATCTGCTGGAAGTCTATCACGTCAATTCGTCTGTCGAATTATTGATTTTCTATAACAAGGGAATTGTGCTCTCTTGCAGCAGAGGAGGTGTCAAAGTATCTTCAGAATCGACGCAACAATGCTTTACCCCGGCGGATTACTTTAACTCAAGATGCAAAATTCCAATCTGCAAAGTTCCTATCCCAGAGACATGGTGGGCTATGGGCGCACTCCGCCTCACCCTCAGTGGCAAAATCAAGCGCGGGTCGCAGTCCAGTTTGTGATCAACTACGAAGAAGGCGGCGAAAACTGCATTTTGCATGGCGATCCGGCTTCAGAATCTTTTTTGTCTGAGACGATCGGCGCAACGCCTCTGATGGGAGTTCGCAATATGAATATCGAGTCGGTCTATGAATATGGGAGTCGGGCGGGCTTCTGGCGGCTGCATCGACTGTTTACCGATCGCAAGCTTCCCGTGACGGTTTATGGGGTGGCAATGGCGCTAGAGCGCAATCCTGAAGCGGTTGCGGCAATGCGAGAAGCAGACTGGGAAATTGCCAGCCACGGCTATCGCTGGATCGACTATCAGTATTTCGGCGAAGAGGCGGAACGAGAGCATCTCAACAAGGCGATCGAAATCCACACCCGCGTCACGGGCAGTCGTCCCCTGGGTTGGTATACGGGTCGCATCAGCCCCAACACGCGCCGATTGGTCGTCGAAGCAGGCGGCTTTCTCTACGATGCAGACAGCTATGCCGACGATCTGCCCTACTGGAACTACGACTACGGTAAACCCCATTTGATTATTCCCTACACGCTGGACGCAAACGATATGCGCTTCGGCACGTATCAGGGCTTTAACTCCGGCGATCAGTTTTTTGCTTATCTGCGCGATGCCTTTGACATCCTCTATACCGAAGGCGAAACCGCTCCCAAAATGATGAGCGTTGGGCTTCATTGTCGGTTAGTGGGCAGACCAGGACGAGCCGCTGCTCTGGCACGATTTCTTGACTATGTGCAAAAGCACGATCGCGTCTGGATCTGTCGTCGCGTTGATATCGCCCGTCACTGGCATCAGCAACATCCGCCGATTCAGGCTTGAGTGGGGGGTGAGGGGAGTAGGATTTTACTGATTGCTGTTATGGATTGTTTTTATCGCACTTTTCGTGTTCGTGACTGGCAACCTGTCGATCGCCAAACCGCCGCTGATCTGATTGCCTCTGTCCTCACGGAATATGGGCTGGGCTGTGAACCCTGTGGGGCGGATCAGGATGTGCTGAATGTGGAAAAAGCTTACTGGGAGACCGGAGGCAAGTTTTGGGTGGTGGAGCAGGCAAATCGTCTGGTGGGAACTGCTGCCTTTTATCCGATCGCTAGGGGCAGTCATGCTGCTGAGATTCGCAAAATGTATCTGCTGCCCGAAGCGCGAGGACAGGGACTCGGACGGTTTTTGCTGAAAACCTTGGAAGCGACGATCGCCGCCCAAGGCTACCATGAGATCTGGATTGAAACGGCAACTGTTCTCAAAGAGGCAGTTCGACTCTATGAAAACAGTGGCTATCAACCTACAACAGGTGTTGAAACGGCAAGATGCGATCGCGTTTACGTCAAAATGATTGAGCAGTATTAGATTGGCTCGATGAAAATCATTACAAATTGCTATCCCATTTCTACCCAGAAGTACAAGTTCAACGAGTGATCTTCTAGCAAAGTGGTTTAGCGACCAAAGTTAGAAAACCTTAGGAGGCTAGGACTGATGAAACAGAATTTGCTCATACTGGGATTGCCGATCGTGGTTGGATTGAGTCTAACCCTAGCAAGCTGTGGAAGCCCGATCGAAAGAGAAGGCGATCTGGAGCAGCCCGGAGCCGTTCCAACCGAAGTCGATGGGGATGAGGACGAGGATGAAGACAATGAAGGCGAAGGCGACAACAACTAGTCCCAAAGCCCAGTTCCAAAGTTGAGGGGTGGGCAGTGCCTACCAAAGCACTACAGCCTGTTCATTCACCTGAATCTCTTGAATCTCTGAGCCGCTGCCTGGGCTGCTTCTTAAGTTGCTATAGCGATTTCCGAAGCCTCCCCTCCACCAGCAGATCAGACCCGATCGCCCTCCACTTCACATCCTCTAGCTCGATCGCCTCAGTCATCCGCTCTAGCCCCAAATCACCGATCGGTGAGGGAGCTGCTGCACCACCAATCATTTTGGGTGCGATAAAGGCAAGGATTTTTTGTACAGTGCCCTCTCGAATCGCCGCTGCTGCCAAAGTGCCGCCGCATTCCCACAGCACAGAGAGAAAGCCGCGATCGGATAGGTTAGCCATGACTGCAGCCGGAGAGAGATTGGGCAATCCTACCACTTCAACGCCGCGATCGATGAGAAACTTCTGAAAATCTGGTTGGGTTCCGGCTTGAGTGAAAACGACGGTCGGTGAATCTGCTACATTCCAGAGCTGTGCCTCCTGGGGCAAATCGAGCGATCGGCTCATCACCACCCGCAGTGGATTGTGTCCTTGTCCGTGACTGGTTAGCAGCGGATTGTCCTGCCGGACGGTATTGCCGCCAATGATTACCGCATCACAGCCAGCGCGAAAAAAATGAACGTGCTGCCGCGATTCGGGGTTTGTGATCCAGGCGCTGTGTCCCGTTGTCGTGGCAATCTTGCCGTCCAGCGTCATGGCATATTTCAAAATGCCCAGCGGGCGCTGATGCAGAATGCGATAGAGAAACGGTTCATTCAGTTCGCGGCAGGCGGCTTCTTCCACGCCTACGATTACCTCAATTCCGGCGTTTCGCAGGCGATCGACTCCCGCGCCCGACACTTTAGGGTTAGGGTCAATCATGCCTACGACAACTCGGCTAACCCTTGCGGCAATTAGAGCATCGGCACAGGGGGGTGTGCGTCCAAAGTGGCTGCATGGCTCCAAGTTGACGTATACTGTTCCTCCCGCAGCCCGATCGCCTGCCGCTCTCAGCGCAAACACTTCGGCGTGGGGCTGTCCAGCACCCGGATGAAACCCTTCACCCACAATTTCTCCTGCCTGCACCACCACCGAACCCACCATGGGATTTGGCGCGGTTTGCCCCCTTGCCTGCCGTGCCAGCTCAAGACATCGTTGCAGCATGTGCCGATCGAACAGATCGCCTGTATCATGAGACATCAAATTGTTTGCAAAAGAATGGGGCATTAGATGGAGCACTGTTTGCAGAAACTTCAGGAGAACTTTTTCCTAGTCAAGAAATATCTTGATGATTCTTGACAATTCTTTGATTGAAGATAGCAGGAGGTGGGCATTTTGTAGACGATCGGGCTGAACGATTGATACAGGCAGATTTAAGACCGTTAGAACTGCATTAGATCAGGTCAACCTGAGCAAACCAGGCTCAACCTGTTCGATCGATCGATCGCTTTGATAGCTTGGATTAGCCTATTTGGAAAACGCCAAAGCAGCCAAACTATGCCGATTTCACTCTAATCCTGGCAACAATTGTGAAAAACATCACTAGCGGTAGAGTTTCTCCGGCTCTGGACTCATCAAAATGACAAATCCCACGAAATTCCAGAAATCCCTATAGTATCCGTATAGTAATTGAGCAAGCATTCGTTAGAATTTATCCCAATGCTGTCCCTTGCCCTACGATCAAGTCCTTTATTTTTTTGCTTCAAAAGTTTTCTCAAGTTCGTCGCTTCATTCGCTAGTTCCTCAAGTTCATGACTGCTGTGCCTGCTCCTCGCCAGCCCTCTCAATCGTCTGACTTCACTGGTGGTACGTCGCCGCCAGCAGACATTACACCTGTCTTTGCGCTAAAAGAACTGGTTTCGCGGCTGCACCGGGAGCAAAACAAAATCCAGGATTTGCTGAGTTCGCTGGGGTTTGCGCTGCGCAGCTTCAAAAACCTGAATCAGTTTCTCGAACTAACCCCCCTGATTGCGGCAAGAGTGACTGATGCTGATGGCGGTGCGCTCGTGCTGTTTAAGCCCAATGGTCAGATGCGGCTGGAGCGGCTGCACTGTCAGGATAACCAGTGCCAGGATGTCAAAATTGCGATCGAAACGGCAACTCGCCAATTGATGTCAGTCGCAAACGCGCACTACAACGGCAAAATCACCTCGATTCCCAACCGCACGGCAACGCTGGATTATCACGTCAATCATTTCTTAGGGTCTTCAGTCCAGCTTTTCGGCACAGCCATTCTTACGAAAAACGTGGAGCGGGGCAGGCTCTATGTCTTTAGCCGCGACCCCGACTACACCTGGACGGAAACCCGCCAAAAGCTCGTGCGCCTGGTGGCAGACCAGACCGCAGTGGCGATCGAAAACGACGAACTCACGGTCGAACTGCGGAAAAAAGAACGGCTCGATCGCGAACTTGAAATTGGCGCAGAAATTCAGTATCAGCTTTTGCCGCGCCAGTGTCCAACGATCGATGGGCTGATGCTGGCAGCTCGCTGCAAAACGGCAAATCGGGTCGGCGGCGATTACTATGACTTCATCCCGGCAAAGTATGACCAGATCCGCAAGTCGAAATCAGGACAAATCGAGTCAGATAAGTGGAGTGTGGCGATCGGCGATGTCATGGGCAAGGGCGTGCCTGCCGGACTGATCATGACTATGCTGCGGGGAATGCTGCGGGCAGAAGTGCTCAACGCCCACTCGCCTTCTAAGATCTTGCAGCACCTCAACCATGTGATGTATGCGGATCTGGAGAACTCCAATCGCTTTGTAACGCTGTTTTACTCTGAGTACGACACGCAGACGCGCACCCTATCGTTTAGCAACGCTGCTCATCATCCGCCGCTCCTCTGGCAGGCATCGACCGGAGCCATCAAACGGCTCGACACGATCGGAATGCTGATTGGACTCGATATGGACAGCAAATATCACGAGTCCAGAGTGCAGCTTCAGCCCGGAGACACCATCATTTACTACACCGACGGCTTCACCGATGCAGCGAACCAGCAGGGAGAACGCTTTGACGAAGAGAACCTGATGCGTCATTTTCAGTGGGCGTGTCGTCACTGCGAATCTCCCCAGGCAATCCTGGAATATCTCTTCGACCAGGTACAGCGATTTGTCGGAGCCGATCGTCCCCACGAGGATGATATGACCCTGATTGTGATGCAGGTGCGGGCAGAGCAGAGCAAAGCAGCAGGTTAAGGCAGTTGCTAGTTAGGGCAAAGACCAGTTAAAGCAAAGCAATTAGCTGGAAAAAAGCCGAAACAAATTCCCGATCGTCTGAGGACAACCGGGAACGATTGGGTTAGTTCAATTCACATTCTGTTTGCGATCGAAAAACGATCAAAAAGCGAAAGAATTAAGCAGCCGCCTGACGCTCTTTTGCTTCCTTAATCACGGTTTCTGCGATGTTGTTGGGGCAGGGCGCGTAGTGCGAGAAGGACATCGAGAATTGTCCCCGTCCCGAAGTCATGGTACGCAGGTCGCCGATGTAGCCGAACATTTCGCTCAGCGGTACATCTGCCTTGATCCGCGCTCCGGTCACACCCGTTTCCTGAGACTTCATCATGCCGCGACGACGGTTGAGGTCACCAATCACATCACCAATGTACTGCTCCGGCGTGAACACATCGACGTTCATGATCGGCTCTAGCAACTGCGGACCTGCTTTAGGCATCGTCTGACGATAGGCTGCTTTCGCTGCAATTTCAAAGGCGATCGCCGAAGAGTCAACCGGGTGGAAGTTTCCTTCAATCAGGGTGAACTTCAGATCCATACAGGGGAAGCCTGCCAGCACACCTTTCCCGATACTGCTTGCAAAACCCTTCTCCACGGCAGGCCAGAATTCGCGCGGCACGCTACCGCCTGTCACCTTGGACTCGAACACAAAGCCCGTTCCCGGTTCACCCGGTTCGACCTCGTAGGTAATTGCCGCATATTGACCGGAACCACCCGACTGCTTCTTGTGGGTGTAGCTGTCTTTGGTGGTGCGGGTGATCGATTCGCGGTATGCCACCTGCGGCTTGCCCACTTCCACTTCCACACCATAAGTGCGCTTGAGGATGTCTACCTTAATATCCAGGTGCAGTTCGCCCATGCCCTTGAGGATGGTTTCGCCGCTCTCTTCGTCGGTCATCATATGGAACGAGGGGTCTTCCTGCACCATCTTGGTCAGTGCAGCCACCATCTTCTCTTCACCGCCCTTTGCCTTGGGCTTGACAGCGATCGAAATCACGGGTTCCGGGAAGACCATCGGTTCCAGGGTTGCCGGGTTCTTCGGGTCGCAGAGGGTATGTCCGGTCTGGACGTTTTTCATGCCTACGATCGCCACAATGTCGCCAGCCTGCGCCGATTCGATCTCCTCACGGGAGTTGGCGTGCATTTCCACCAGACGGCTAATCCGCTCGGTTTTGCCTGTGGCAGTGTTGAGGACCGTGTCGCCCTTGGAGAGCTTACCAGAGTAGACTCGGGTAAAGGTAAGTGCGCCGTAGCGATCGTCCATGATCTTGAATGCCAGTGCCCGCAGCGGCTTCGTCGGATCAACCGCCGCAAAGGAACCCGTTTCGTTGCCCTCCAGATCCATTTCCGGCTGAGGGTTTACTTCCGTCGGGTTGGGCAGGTAGTCCACCACACCATCCAGAACGAGCTGCACGCCCTTGTTCTTGAAAGAGGAGCCGCAGAAGGTCGGGAAGAAGTCCAGCGCAATCGTGCCTTTGCGGATGCATCGCTTCAGCGTGTCCACATCCGGCTCGTTGCCTTCGAGGTATTGCTCCAGCACTTCATCATCTTGCTCAACCGCAGTTTCGATGAGCTGTTCGCGATACTTTTCCACGTCATCCACCAGGTCGGCAGGAACGGGTTCAATCCGGTAGTTCATGGGGTCGCCAGAGTCATCCCAGATCCAGGCTTTGCGATTTAGCAAATCAACCACGCCTGTAAACTCGTCTTCGCGACCGATCGGCAGGGTCATCACCAGCGGCTTTGCCCCCAGGATCTTCTCAACCTGATCCACAACGCGATAGAAATCTGCGCCCGTCCGATCGAGCTTGTTGACGTAGATGATTCGCGCCACCTTGGAATCGTTGGCATAGCGCCAGTTGGTTTCAGACTGGGGTTCTACGCCGCCCGATCCGCAGAACACGCCGATGCCGCCGTCCAGCACTTTCAGCGATCGGTAAACTTCGATCGTGAAGTCAACGTGTCCGGGAGTGTCAATAATGTTGAGCTGGTGATCGTTCCAGAAGCAGCTTGTTGCCGCAGACTGAATCGTAATCCCCCGCTCTTGCTCCTGCTCCATGAAGTCTGTCGTGGCTGCGCCTTCGTGGACCTCACCGATTTTGTGGATTTTGCCGGTCAGTTTCAGGATTCTTTCAGTTGTGGTTGTTTTCCCCGCATCGACGTGAGCGAAGATGCCGATATTACGGTAACGAGTGAGGTCTTTCATGTGTCCTTTCTAGATTAGATTTGACGAACCGTTGATCAGTAATTGCCTGCAAGCGTTATCCAGGAACGGCGTTGCTTGATTAGCGAGTGCGGGGAGAATTTCGTGACAGAAGAAATTAAGAAATCCTTTTCCACATTTACAGCAACATTAGTCATTGTAAAGTGTTGTGACTTAAAAGTGTCGTGCTGTAAACGCAGAAGTGTATCCCCTTGACACAGACCAGGCAAGTTAAAGACAGACAGTAATTCTGCTTAAAGTTTGGAACCATCTCGCTGCCCAGTGATTCCTGTAATTCAGTTCATTCGAGCTCCGTCGTTCACCCAGCAGGCAGCTTGCGCTGGTGTTGAATGTTGCTGCCGCAATATCTGTTTGTCCTGGTCAGGCTCTGCTTCAAAACAGTTTCATGAATCGATCCCTCTTGATTTTTCTTTTGTTTGGAACGACTTTAGTCTCCAGTCTCGGCGGGTTCACCGCTCTACCCACACAGATATTTTTGGCTCAAATCTCCTTTGCTCAAGCCCGATCGCGCTCTGATCTGGCTCAATCTGTCTCGGTGGACTTCAGCACTTTACGATCGCAGCTCCGATCCCAAAACTGGCAGGCTGCTGATGCCGAAACCCGTCGTATTCTTCAGACCTGGCTTCTTCCAGGCGGCGATTTCGGTACACCGATTGCCAGCAATATTCCGCCGGAAATTCTGCAAACCCTCGACCAACTCTGGACAGAAGCCAGCAATGGACGGTTTGGGTTCAGCGTTCAGCGGCGCATTTGGGAGGAAGTTCGATCGCAGCATCCCAGTAACACCAACGATGCTGCACGTGCTTTCGGCGATCGAGTGGGCTGGAAGCGTCCAACTCCCGATGGTGAAAACTTTGTCTCACCCGAATGGCTGACCGAGCCAGAGTTGCATTACTCGATCGAAGCTCCGGCAGGTCATCTGCCCTGGACAGGCGTTGACTGGGAGCGAATTCAAGCAATGCTAAATGTTCAAAGCTGTGGAAGCTGCATGATTGATGCCATGTACCTACAAGGGGAACGCTTTAACCGCTATTTGCCCGTCCTCTTTAACTGGCTTGCCACTGCCCTCGAAGCTCCTCCTCCCACAGGCTCCTGGCAGCAGGCTCGTCTCGCCTATACGATCGATTTGAGGACGCTTTACGCCGATATTCATCTCAATCATGTTTGCCCAATTCATCAACAGGCAGAGGCAATCAGCCCCGACAGCACCATTTTAGCGATTAGCAGCTACAGCTACGAGCGATTCTGCGGCGGAAACCCGAACAATCAAACCCCATGCGCAGCGACAGCAGCTTCTCAAACAAAAAACCGGGAGATTGTCCCCCGGCTTTCTGAAGTGAAATGATCGAGTTCTACGGCTTAGTAAGTTTCAACGTGCCAGCGTTCTTTGATCGATCGCTGATACTCTTTCCAGGTAATGCCTTCTTTCGCACAGGCTCCTGCCATCGCGGCATCAATTCCATCTTCCATGCCCTTCAGACCGCAAATGTAGGTGTGGGTATTCTCCTGCTTCACCAGGTTCCACAGCTCATCGGCATGTTCTGCGACACGGTGCTGGATATACATTCTGCCGCCTTCCGAGTTCTTCTGCTCGCGGCTGACGGCGTAGGTAACGCGGAAGTTGTCAGGATATTTGGCTTGTAGCTCCTCCAGCTCCTCTTTGTAGAGGATATTGGGCGTGGTTGGAATCCCGAAAATCAGCCAGGCAAATCCTTTGAACTGGTAGTCTGGATTGGCTTGCCGCTCGTTTTCTTTGAACATCCGCCACAGGTATGCCCGCATGGGCGCAATTCCAGTTCCCGTTGCCATCATGATGACGTTGGCTTCAGGATCAGCGGGCAGCAGCATCTCCTTACCCACCGGACCCGTAATTTTCACGTCGTCGCCTGGCTTGAGGTCTTTCAGATAGGTCGAACAAACGCCGTAGACGGTTTCACCCGTTTCAGGATGCTTATACTCAAGCTGACGCACGCACAGAGAGACGGTTTTGTCGTCTACGTCATCACCGTGCCGGGTAGAGGCGATCGAATAAAGTCTCAGCTTGTGGGGCTTTCCTTTGTCGTCGGTGCCTTCGGGAATAATGCCGATACTTTGACCCTCGACGTACTTGAGATCGCCGCCAGAAATATCGAACTTGATGTGCTTCACAGTACCAATGCCGCCTTCACGCACAAGTTCCTCGTTGGAGATGCATTTGCCGATAAAGGGGCTGTTGGGACGATAGATGTTCACGGGAACATCGGGCTTTGCTGCCTTGGCTTTCGCCTGAGTCGATGGTGCCTGGGTCATTGGCTTGCTCTCTTCTGCTGACTGAACGGTTGTAGGCTCGGTCTTTGCTGCTTCAAAGGATGCTTTGCCGTTTGCTACACCTTCGGTGGTCACCGGGCGGATGCTGACGATTCTGCCACCCATGCGCGTGATCCGCTGCATCTCCTGGTTCATCCGCGAGTAAGGAACAGTGATAAACACACTGCCGCTCTTCCGAATCGGATAATCCATTTTGTCGGTTTCTTCGTTCTGGCGTAGCCCTTCGACTTCGTAAATAAACAGGCGGTTACCGTACTGCGTATTGGAAGCACCACCCACTGCGCTTGGATTGTACATTGCTAATCAACTATTCTCCTAACCCTTATTATCTAGCACGATCGACCCATCGGTTAAACCGATCGACCAATGCTGGTGCCACCACAAGCCAACTCGACGCAGCACAAACCTGCAGAGTCGCCAATGATAGGTATTAGCGTAACATTGCCAAGCAGTCCTCTGATACAGCCTTGAGACACAAAAACGGAGAGAATAGAACTTTCTACTCCGCTCCAGCCCTACCATATCGACTTCAACGAAGTGAGACTGTCCTATCCGAACGATTTCATACTAATTTCAGGTTCACGAATCCTTCATCGATCTGCAATCCATCAAAAGTGCAGAGTTTTTGGCTACGCGCTCGTCTCAAATCACTTTTGCTCAAAATCACCCTAAATTGCCCTTGAAGCGGGGATCACATTTTGATAACATTCGAGTATTAAAAGTATAAATACTTAGTCCGGCTTGCCCGGTTTGATCTCCAAACTGGAGCGGTGCTGGCTGATCGTGAACTGCTGATTACGAACTTGCTGATTCTGAACTTGACTGAGCAGCAGTCTCCTGAGCGAGTTTCGCTGGGTGCAAAGCGAAGGATGGGCGACCGCCTGATCTCAATCCGCTTTCAATGTAACCAGCCTTCTCCCTGTTCATCGCCCTGACAAAGCGAATCGCAGAAAGCAGCGATTCAAACTTCTAGAACTTTCTAGTAGATCTGGGGTTCACCTTAATGGTTTGATAGTTTAGGCGATGTTTGCCGTGCATCAAGTGGAAAGAGTCGTCCAATCAGGATCTAATCTTTATTAGCCATCAACTTTACAAGCCTGAGTTGAGATCAAAAAGGTTTAGATTCAGAGAGCTCAGATCAAAATCTATCGAGTGAAAACCGTTCTTGTTGCCTAGAGGAAACCTATGACCAGTAAGCCAGACCGTGTGGTTCTCATCGGCGTTGCCGGAGATTCCGGCTGCGGCAAGTCAACCTTTCTCCGTCGCCTTGCAGATTTGTTTGGCGAAGAACTGATTACCGTGATCTGCCTTGACGATTACCACTGTCTGGATCGCAAGCAGCGCAAAGAGCACGGCGTTACCGCACTCAACCCCGCAGCAAACAACTTTGACCTGATGGCAGAGCAGGTAGCTGCCCTGAAGAATGGTCAGGACATTATGAAGCCGATTTATAACCACGAGACGGGCATGATTGATCCGCCAGAGCTGATCAAGCCCACCCCGATCGTGGTGATCGAAGGCTTGCACCCAATGTACGATGAGCGTGTCCGCGCCCTGCTCGACTTCAGCGTCTACCTCGACATTGACGACGAGGTGAAAATTGCCTGGAAGATTCAGCGCGACATGGCAGAGCGGGGTCACACCTATGAGGACGTGCTGGCAGCAATCAACTCGCGCCGTCCGGACTTCGAGGCATACATCAATCCGCAGAAGCAGCACGCCGATGTCGTGATTCAGGTGCTGCCGACTCAGCTCATCCCCAACGACACCGAGCGCAAGGTGCTGCGGGTGCGTCTGATTCAGAAAGATAGTGTAGAAGGCTTTGAACCCGTCTACCTGTTCGATGAAGGTTCGACGATCGACTGGATTCCCTGCGGTCGCAAGCTGACCTGCTCCTACCCCGGTATTAAGATGCACTACGGTCCCGACGAGTACTACGGTCACAGTGTCTCGGTGCTAGAACTGGATGGGCAGCTCGATCGCCTCGAAGAAGTCATCTATATTGAGGGACACCTGAGCAATACTTCCACCAAGTACTACGGTGAGATGACTGAGCTGCTGCTGCAACACAAGGAATATCCTGGCTCTAGCAATGGCACAGGACTATTCCAGGTGCTGACAGGTCTGAAGATGCGGGCAACCTATGAGCGGCTTATGGGTGTAGAAGCGAAGATGTCCAAAGTCGCTGCGAACTGAACCCTCACCTCCTGTGAGTCGTAGTGCGTCGTGTGAGTAACTGCTTCGCATAATTTTCTGAGGAACATTCTGAGGAACAGATTTTTTGATACACAAGGAACTCCCGGACTAGCCTCTGGGGGTTTTTTATTAGCATAGGCTGCTCTTTTTCCCAAGTTTTTCAAGAGAATCTTACTCTCACTGTAGAATTACGCACAATTTAGGCAGTAGAACAGGAAGGTCTTCATTGTTAAAATCCGTGTTTGCCGTCACGTGTTCCTCATGTTCCTGTGGTTTGATCAAAGTACATCCCTTTTCCTGCCAGTCTTAAATTCGCTCATTTTTGAACTCCCCCTTTCTAGTCAAATTTGCCTCCTCAAATTCTGTTCTCCTGTAATTTCATTGCAGTTACCTATGATCTTTTACTTAGTTGGGGCTACGCTCACATTCAGCATCTTGCTGAACGCCTTCTACAAAGACACAACAACATCGAAAACTGACGTTGTTTCCTGGCTTGTTCTCTTTGTGGCAACTCTAATCTGGTTCATCACGCTTCCTGGAATTTTGAAAAAGAAGCTCCAGCCTTTGAAAACTGCTTCGTCTGAAAGCTGGGCTAAGCTAGGCGGCTTCTAAAGAGGCTTATTCCTATCAAATACACTCGATGAGTAAATCTACCGAGTGCTCTAATCATTTCTCAGCGATTAATGCATACAGATGAGGTTGTCCTGCAGATCAACGAGTTTTGTCGATGGTTGCAGGACGTTTGATTGGGAATTGTCGCGATTACGCTCAAGATTTTGCTCGAATCGATCGACAGAATCTAACTTCACCTCACTCATTTCCTCACTCATTTGAAGAGAATTACTGTAACTGCGATCTGTACCTGCAACACAACACCTGCAATACAA
>Ga0224723_1000671_pt1 | contig 22788 bp, 21 predicted proteins | sample Balambano_FR2_Me_FD_161647 | JGI IMG/M metagenome (GOLD analysis project Ga0224723, IMG submission 161647) | Freshwater sediment microbial communities from Lake Towuti, South Sulawesi, Indonesia - Balambano_FR2_MetaG | ecosystem: Environmental > Aquatic > Freshwater > Lake > Sediment | place... | reverse complement strand
CGCCCGGGCGGCGATCGGCGGCACGGGCGAAGGGGAGGCCCGCCGGTCAGCTTTCCGTTTCTGTCCGATCCGTCGTGGATGTCATTCTGCTTGGGTGCTTTTGGGCGATGATCGAAGGACCATGCGGTAAAGCGGCAGAATGACAAACGTCAGAACCGGAACCGGAACGCACCTTGCGGGCCTCTGCATCGCACGGATCGCGCCGGATCCGCCGAACAGTTGCAACGGCTCTCCTTACCGCCCCCGCGTTAAGAAATCCCCAAGCGCCGCGGCGTCGGTTATGTGCATCTGTGCATCAAGGAACCTTTCTTGCGAGAAATCTGTGCGCTGACGCAGCTTGGTTCGTTTGCAGACTTCGCCCATCTTGCGCGCAAGCGACCGGAGATCCGGTCCTCGACAACAGGAGCAAGCGCCATGACCACCATTCCCGGCCTGCATCACGTCACCGCCATCTCGGGTCCGCCGCAGCAGAATGTCGATTTCTACACCGGCCTTCTGCAGCAGCGGCTGGTCAAGACCACCGTGAACTTCGACGCGCCCGACACCTACCACCTCTACTATGGCGACCATGCCGGCTCGCCCGGAACGATCCTGACCTTCTTTCCCTTCGTGAACGCGGGGCCGGGCCGCGCCGGCCCCGGCATGGCCAGCGCCTATGCCTATGCCGTGCCGAACGCGGGCCTCGATCCTTGGGTCGAGCGGCTCGCCGACCGGGCGATCGACTTCGACGGCCCGTTCGAGCGGTTCGGCGCCCGGGTGATCACCCTGCGCGACCCTGACGGCGCCCCGGTGGAACTGGTCGAGACCGACCGCGCGGTCAGCGCACCGATCGACGGGTTTCACTCGGTCACGCTCTGGCTCCGCGATCCCGCCCCCACCGCGCGGCTTCTGACCGAGGCCTTCGGCTATGTCGATGGCGGCAGCGAGACCGACGGCGGAGTGGAGCGGCTGCGCCTGACCGCCCCGGGCGACGCGCCCGGCAACGTCATCGACCTGATCCGCTCCGATGCGCCGTCGATCGGGCGCCAGGGCGCGGGGACGATCCACCACGTCGCGTTCCGCGCCCGCAGCGACGCCGAACAGCGCGACTGGCAGGACCGGCTCGCCACATTCGGCCATCGCACCACGCCGGTGATCGACCGCACCTACTTCAACGCCATCTACTTCCGCGAACCCGGCGGCGTCCTGTTCGAGATCGCGACCGATCCGCCGGGCTTCACGGTCGACGAACCGCTCGAGAGTCTCGGCCAGGCGCTGAAGCTGCCGCCCCAGCACGAGCCCCTGCGCGAGCGGCTGGCCCGCATCCTGCCGCCGCTGCGGCGGGCGTCATGAGGCGGGCAGGGGCGCCGGCGGCGCGCGCGCGCTTCGGGCTGGTGCTGCTGCACGGCCGCGGCGGCTCGGCGGCCGACATGCTCGGCCTGGCCGAGGCACTGGCGCCGCCCGACGTGGCGGTGCTGGCGCCCGAGGCGCCGGGGCGGTCGTGGTGGCCAACGAGCTTTCTCGCGCCGGCCGCGCAGATGGAGCCGCATGTGCGCCAGGGGCTGGCGGCGGTGTCCGAGGCCGTCGCGAGCCTTGCGGCGGAGGGGATCGGCCGCGAGCGGATCTGGCTCGGCGGCTTCAGCCAGGGCGCCTGTCTGGCGCTCGAGGCCTTCGCCCGCGAGGGCGGCGGCCTGCGCGGCGTGTTCGGCCTTTCGGGCGGGCTGGTCGGCACCGGCGATGCGTCGGAGGCGCCGGACCCGACGCTTTACGGCCATCGCCCGAAGCGGCTCGACTATGCCGGCCGGCGCGACGGTGCCGAGGCCTGGCTGTCGGTCCATGCCGAGGACCCGCATATCCCGCTCGCGCGGATGCGCGACAGCGCCGCCGCGCTCGCCGCGATGGGAGCCGAGGTGGCGACGCGGGTGCATCCCGGCGCCGGCCATGGGCTGACGGGCGAGGATCTGGCGGCGATGCGTGCGCGTCTGGCCGGGCCAGTGGCGCGGGTGCGGCCGGTCGATTGACGACCCGGGCCGGCGGGACTACACGGGCGACGGTGGCCCGAGTGGCGGAACGGTAGACGCAGGGGACTCAAAATCCTCCGCCGCAAGGTGTGCGAGTTCGAGTCTCGCCTCGGGCACCACCTGCCGGACCGGTTCCGCGCCCGGCGCGCTGCCGCGCGACGCAGGCGGGTGGGGCATCCGTCAGGTATGCCGTTCGCCGCCGGAGGCGCGCCAGGCCGCCCAGTCCTCGGGCGTGTCGAGATCGGTCAGCGCCATCCGGCCGGGCAGGGAGACAGTCGCGACCCGGCCCGCGTGCGCCCGGAGCACATCCCGGCCGCCGCGGTCGCCGGTGACCCGGGCGAGTTCCGGCCACAGCGCGCGCGGAAAGACCGCCGGATGCCCCGCCGCGCCGTCCGCCGCCGCGCCGCGCCAGATCAGGCCGGGCGCGGCGGCAAAGGCCGCGGCGACCTCGGCCAGCGCGGCAGTGGTGAAGGCGGGCATGTCGGCGGGCAGGACCATCAGACCCGCCGGTCCTTCCCCTGCCGCCCGTTGCGCCGCCGCGACGCCGGCGCGCAGCGAGGCCGACATGCCCTCTGCCGCGTCCGGCACCACCAGCGGCGTGACCGGCAGCCCCAGCAGGGCGGCCGCACGGTCCGGGCGCCCCGGCGGCAGGCTGACCAGGACCGGGCATCCCGTCGCCGCGGCCACCCGCGCACTGCGGGTGAGCAGAGCCTCGCCGGCGACCGGCTCGAGAAGCTTGTCGGTCCCCCGCATCCGCGACGAGGCGCCGGCAGCCAGCACCAGGATGATCACAGGTGCCTGCATCGCGTCCTCCACCCCCCACGCGCCCCGCCTGGCACCAGTCTGCCCGCGCCGCGGTCGCCTGGCGAGGGGCGGCGCGCCTTGCCGCCGGCCTGACCCGGACCTAGTTTCCCTCAGGTGCGGCGTCAGGCCGCAGACGCCCGCCCGGCCGACCGGCAGACCGCCGGCTGCGGCCACAACCGCCCGAGGATCGCATGAACGACAGCACCGGATACGTCCCGCCCAAGGTCTGGACCTGGAACAAAGAGAGCGGGGGCACCTTCGCGAAGATCAACCGGCCCGTCGCGGGCCCGACCCATGACCGGGACCTGCCGGTCGGGCGCCATCCGCTGCAACTCTACTCGCTGGCAACGCCGAACGGCGTCAAGGTCACCATCCTGCTGGAGGAGCTTCTGGCGCTCGGCAAGACCGGGGCCGAATACGACGCCTGGCACGTCAACATCGGCGAGGGCGAGCAGTTCGGCAGCGGCTTCGTGTCGGTCAACCCGAACTCCAAGATTCCGGCCCTGCTCGACCGCTCGGCCACACCGCCGGTGCGGGTGTTCGAATCGGGGGCGATCCTTCTCTATCTGGCCGAGAAGTTCGGGGCCTTCCTGCCGGAAGATCCGGCCGGGCGCACCGAGGCGCTCTGCTGGCTGTTCTGGCAGATGGGCGCGGCCCCCTTTCTCGGCGGCGGCTTCGGGCATTTCTACGCCTATGCGCCGGTCAAGATCGAATACGCGATCGACCGTTTCGCGATGGAGACCAAGCGCCAGCTCGACGTGCTCGACCGGCAGCTGTCCGGGCGGCCGTTCATCGCGGGCGACAGCTACTCGATCGCCGACATCGCGATCTGGTCCTGGTACGGGCAACTGGCGCTCGGCCGGCAGTACAATGCGGCCGAGTTCCTCGACGTCGCTTCCTATGCGCATGTACAGGCCTGGGCGAAAAAGATCGACGCGCGCCCGGCGGTGCAGCGCGGGCTGATGGTCAACCGCACCTGGGGCGAGGCGGCGAAGCAGCTGCGCGAGCGGCACGAGGCGGCGGACTTCGACACGCGGACGGCCGACAAGCTGGCCGACCAAGGCGCAGCCTGACGCGCGGGGCGCGGCGGCCGCGCCGGCCCGGCCGCGCACGTCCGCCGCGCACGCGTTCCCGCTTGCGCCGACGGCGATGGATCTGTTCGATGCGGCCATCCGCAGCCGGGAGACCGCCCGATGGCCCGCATCGTCCGCGTCGAGATCCGCATGGTCACGCTGGCGCCGCCGGTGCGCCGGGTTGATGCGATCCAGAGTTTCGTGGCGCAGGAGACGCCGCTCGTCACCCTGACCGATGCCGACGGGGCAACCGGAACCGGCTACAGCTACACGATCGGTTCGGGCGGCCCGGCGATCGTCAGCCTGTTGCGCCAGACGCTCGGGCCGCGGCTGATCGGGCGCGAGGCCGAGGAGATCGAGCGCATCTGGCGCGACCTGCTGTTTGTCACCCATGCCACCGCGGTCGGGGCGATCACCTCGCTCGCGCTGGCCGCGGTGGACACCGCGCTCTGGGACCTGCGCTGCCGCCGCGCGGGCCTGCCGCTGTGGCGGCTGGCGGGCGGGGCGAAGCCTGCGATCCCGCTCTATTCTACCGAGGGCGGCTGGCTGCATCTGGAGACCGCGTCGCTGGTCGAGGACGCGCTGGCGGTCAGGGCGCGAGGCTTTGCCGGGGCGAAGCTCAAGATCGGCCGACCGCATCTGGCCGAGGACGCCGCGCGCCTCGGGGCGGTCCGCAGGGCGGTCGGCGACGACTTCCGCCTGATGGTCGATGCCAACCAGGCCTTCGCCTATCACGAGGCGCTGCTTCGGGCGCGGATGCTCGCCAACCACGGCATCACCTGGTTCGAGGAGCCGATGCCGGCCGACGACCTCGCCGGCCATGCCCGGCTGGCGGCGGCCTCGCCGGTGCCGGTCGCCGTTGGCGAAAGCCTGTACTCGCCCGGCCAGTTCAGGGACTACATGGCGCTCGGGGCCTGTTCGATCGTGCAGGTGGACGTGGCGCGGGTGGGCGGCATCACCCCGTGGCTGAAGGTGGCGCATATGGCCGAGGCGCACAACCTCGCGGTCTGCCCGCATTTCCTGATGGAACTCCACGTCAGTCTCGCCTGCGCGATCCCGAATTCCTGGATGCTGGAATACATCCCGCAGCTCGACGCCATCGCCACCAGCCGGCTCGATATCCGCGACGGCCTGGCCCATCCGCCCGAGACCCCCGACCTCGGCATCGGCTGGGACGCGGACGCGATTGCCGCGATGACCGAGCCGGGCAGCCATCACGTCATCACGGAGGAGTGAAGATGCAGCGCAAGGGCATGATTCTGGGCCTGAAACCCGACCGCGTGGAGGAGTACAAGCAGCTGCACGCGGCCGTCTGGCCGGACGTTCTGGCGCAGATCAGCGCCTGCCGGATCGCCAACTACTCGATCTTCCTCAAGGAACCCGAGAACCTCCTGTTCAGCTACTTCGAGTATCACGGCAGCGATTTCGACGCCGACATGGCCCGGATGGCGGCCGACCCGGGCACGCAGGCGTGGTGGGCGGTCTGCATGCCCTGCCAGGAGCCGCTCGCGACGCGCCGGGAGGGCGAATGGTGGGCGGCGATGGAAGAGGTCTTCCATCACGGATGACCTGCGCGCGGGCCCGCCGCGTCAGGTGCGGGCGCCCTGGCCGTAGTAGAGGCCGACGACATGCTCGGCCTCGGCGAAGAACAGCCACCGCGCCGCCAGCGCCCCGGTCAGATGGACCGCTGCGGCGAGCGCGGCACCCGGGCCGGCGGGAAGCACGACGAGCGCCAGCGCCGGCACGAGGCCGGACAGGCCGATCGCGATCACGCGCAGCCGGGCGGCATGGCGGCGCCCGACAACATGGATCATTTCGCGCGTCAGGTAGGTCCCGCCGGTGTGCGGCAGTTCGAACACTGCCGGCGCGCCGATCGTGCCGAGCCCGGTCGCCGTGGCGAGGGTCGCGCCGCTGGCGCGGAACCGTCCGTCGCCGATCCGGAAGGACAGCGCCAGAAGCCCGCTCAAGCCAAGGCATAGGACCGCCGCCGGCGTCGTCTGACCCGACAGGATCGCCCCGCCGGTAAGCGCGAAGCCCGCGAAGATCACCGGCGTCAGCCCATGGTTCCAGCGCGGCACGGTTTGGAGCTGCGCATAGATCATCGCGGTCGAGAGCACCGCGCCCGCGCAGGCGAGGGCGCCGAGCGGGCCGAGCCAGCCGGGCACCGCGACCCCGGTCCAGGCGCCGAGTGCGACCGGGGCGAGGAGCAGGAGCGCCAGGATCGAGGCCCAGGCCTCGCGCGACAGCCAGCTTGTCCGCCACTGCGTGAAGGCGCGCCATGCGCGCTCGGGGCGACCGAGATGGAAGGTCGAGGCCAGAAGCCCCGCCGCCGTCAGCCCGTAGCCGAGCCCCCAGAGCAGGAAGGCAGGCCAGCCCGCCGGCGCCGGCCGGCCCAGCCCGAGAAAACCCAGCAGGCCGAAGCCCGCCCCCGACAGCACGGTGAAGACGATGACCGACGGGGCCGGATGCATCAGAGCCGGCCGAGCAGCCGGTCAAGCCAGCCTGCGATCCCCGTTGCCTGGATGTCGAGCAGCGGCGCCAGGAGGCTCGCCTGCGCGGGGCGGGGCTTCGGGCGCGGCGGCAGATAGCGGTTGACGGGCGCGGTGCCCATCTCGGGCATCAGGTCGTAGCCGCCGCGTTCGGCCACCAGCAGGCTGACCTCGCTCTCCGGGTCCGACAGGTCGCCGAAATGCCGCGCGCCGGTCGGGCAGGTGCGCACGCAGGCCGGCAGGCGGTCGGCCTCGGGGAGCGCCTCGTTGTAGATGCGATCGACGCAGAGCGTGCATTTCTTCATGACGCCTTCTGCGGCATCCATCTCGCGGGCACCATAGGGGCAGGCCCAGGCGCAGAGGCCGCAGCCGATGCAGGCGGCGGCATCGACGAGGACGATCCCGTCCTCGGCCCGTTTGTAGCTCGCCCCGGTCGGGCAGACGGTCACGCAAGGGGCCTTGTCGCAGTGCAGGCAGGAGCGCGGGAAGTTCACGATTTGTGGTGCCCCGGCGGCTGGCTGCACCTGATAGCTGTGCACGCGGTTGAGGAAGGTTCCCGACGGATCGGCACCGTGGGGGTCCTGGTCCGACAGACCGGCGCCCTGGTCATTCCAGCCCTTGCAGGCGGTCACGCAGGCATGGCAGCCGACACAGGTGTCGAGATCGATGACGAGGCCGAGCTTGCGCTCGACGCGGGGCGGGAGCGAGGTCACGGGCGGCGCCCCCGGACCGTGCGCGCCAAGGATTTTGCAAAATCCTTGGCAAAATTCTTCCTGGAAGAATTTTGCGCCGCTCCCGCGACGGCGGGCAGCACCGCGAACTGTGGCCGGCTTGCGTCCTGCGGCGCGATCCGGTCCACCCGCACCCGGAGGTCGAACCAGGCCGCCTGGCCGGTGACCGGGTCGGAGTTCGACCAGCGCAGGCCGTCGCCGCGTTCGGGCAAGAGCTCGTGGATCAGGTGGTTGAGGAGGAAGCCGGTGGTTCCTTCCGGTGCGTCGGGGTGGAGCGCCCAAGCACCGCGGCGCTTGCCGATCGCGTTCCAGGTCCAGACCGTCAGCGGGTTCAGCGCAGCCATGTGCGCGGCGGGCACCTCGATCACGCCGGTGGGCGAGGTGACCCGTGCCCAGTCGCCTTCGGCAAAGCCGCCCTCCTCCCAGACCCCAGTGGGCAGGTAGAGCGTGTTCCGGCCGTGGATCTGCCTGAGCCAGCCATTCTGCGACCCCCACGAGTGGTACATCGCCATCGGCCGCTGGGTCAGCGCGTGGAGCGGATAGCCGTAGGGCGCGGCGGCGTCGCCGAACGGCGGATACCAGATCGGCAGCGGGTCCATCGCCTGCCTGAGTTGACTGCGGAGCCGGTCCGGCGGCTGCAGGGCGCCGTGCCCCTCGGCGGCGAGCTGGAAGCGGCGCATCGGTTCGGACCAGAGGGCGAACAGATACGGCTGCGGCGATTCGTAGAACCCCATCGCCACCGCCCAGTCCTGATAGGCGGCATTCCAGGGCTTGTAGAAGGCCGCCTCGGCCGGCACATGCGCCTGGAAGAAGCCCCCCTGGGCGATGTAGCGGTCGAGCTGCGCGGGGTTCGGCGCGCCGCGCCCGGTCTCCTCGCCGTCGCCGCGGAAGCCCATCAGCGGGCCGACCCCGGGCTTTCTCTGGTGGCGCACGATATAGTCGGCATAGTCGCGGTAGGTCGGGCTGCCGTCCGCCTCGGCCATGCCGGGCAGGCCGAGGCGCGCGCCAAGGTCGAGCAGCACCGACTGGAAGCCCCGGACGTCTCGGTCGGCAGCGACCACCGGCCAGCGGATCGCGTCGCCAGCCGCCCCGGGCTCGGAGATCGGCCGGTCCAGGAGGCTGATGCAGTCGTGCCGTTCGAGATAGGTCGTGTCGGGCAGGATCAGATCCGCATAGGCGACCATTTCCGACGCATAGGCGTCGGCGCAGATGATCCGCGGGACGAGGTAGTCGCCCGCCGCGTCGCGCTCGGTCAGCATCTCCATGACCTTGGCGGTGTTCATCGACGAATTCCACGCCATGTTCGCCATGTACAGAAACAGCGTATCGATCCGGTAGGGATCGCCGGCATGGGCGTTGGGGATGACCATGTGCATCAGCCCATGCGCCGAGAACGGGTTTTCCCAGCTGAAGGCCTTGTCGATCCGCGCCGGGCTGCCGTCGGGCTTCAGCGCCAGCTGCTCGGGCGTGCGGACATAGCCGAGGTGGGGGCCGCTGAGCGGCCGGCCGGGCACGGCGGCGAAATGCGGTGTCGGGTGCGCCTCCATCGGCTTTGGATAGGGCGGCTTCAGCCGGTAGCCGCCAGGCACCTCGACCGCGCCGAGCAGGATTTGCAGCAGGTGCAGCGCGCGGGCGGTCTGGAAGCCGTTGGAATGGGCCGAGATGCCGCGCATCGCATGGAACGAGACCGGACGGCCCGGCATCGCCGCGTGCCGGTCGCCGCGGAAGTCGGTCCAGGGCTGGTCGAGGACGATCGCCTCGTCGAAGGCCGTGCGCGCCAGATCCGCCGCCAGCGCGCGGATGCGGGGCGCCGGGATGCCGACCCGGCCGGCCACGGCCTCGGGCGCATGGTCCGGGGCAAGGTAGCGTTCGGCCAGGTGCCGGAACACGGTCCGGTGCCCCTGCCAGAGCGCGCCGAGATCGGGCTCCACTCCCTTGCCGTCCCAGGGCGCCGGTTGGCCGGTGCGGCGGTCGATCACGAAGGGCTGGCTTTCGGCGTTGCGCAGGAACAGGCCCTTCTCCGGCCCTTCGGTCGCATTGACCATGAGGGGCGCGTTGGTCCAGCGGGCGAGATAGTCGAGATCGACCTTGCCGGCCTCCAGCAGGCAGTGGATCAGGCTCAGGATCAACAGCCCGTCGGTGCCCGGCGTGATCCCGAGCCAGTCGTCGGCGATGGCGTTGTAGCCGGTGCGGATCGGGTTCACCGCGATCACCCGCACCCCCCGCGCCTTGAGCTTGCCAAGGCCAATCTTGATCGGGTTGCTGTCGTGATCCTCGGCCACGCCGAACATCACGAACAGCCGGGTGCGGTCCCAGTCGGGCGCGCCGAATTCCCAGAACGCCCCGCCGATCGTGTAGATGCCCGCGGCGGCCATGTTGACCGAACAGAAGCCGCCGTGGGCGGCATAGTTCGGCGTGCCGAAGGCTTGCGCCCACCATCCGGTCAGGCTCTGGCTCTGGTCGCGGCCGGTGAAGAAGGCGAGCTTTTCGGGGGCAGTCGCGCGCAGCGGCGCCATCCAGCCCACGGCGGTCGCCAGCGCCTCGTCCCAGGAGATTTCCTCGAAGGCGCCCGACCCGCGGGGCCCGACCCGGCGCATCGGCGCGCGCAGCCGCGAGGGTGCCGTGATCTGCCTGATCCCGCTCGCGCCCTTGGCGCAAAGCACGCCGCGGTTCACCGGGTGGTCGCGGTTGCCCTCGATATAGCTGACCTTGCCGGACTTCAGGTGCACGTTGATGCCGCAGCGGCAGGCGCACATGTAGCAGGTGGTCTGGCGGATCTCGTCGGACGGCCTTGGCGAGAGATCGACAACCGGTTGGCTCATGTCCGTTCCGCCATTCCCGCCCACACCGGAACATTCGTGCCGCGGCGGCTTGTCCGCCGGTCCGATCGTCCGCATAGGGCAGCAGCGCCGGGACGTTGTCCAGTGCCAAAACCGAAGCCGCCGGTCACGCCAGCGACTTGACGAGGCCGAGCACGGCCAGCACCGCCAAGAGCCAGATCGCGCAGCGCCGGAAGTCCTGCGGATCGGTGTTCAGAAAATGCCTGCCCCCGAGCCAGATCCCCGCGACCAGGAGCGGCAGGGACAGCGCGACCGCCACCAGACTCTCGTGGGTGACGAGCCCGTGCGCCCAGAGCACCGGCGCCGTGTAGAGGTCGAGCGCGAAGAAATAGGCGATCAGCGTCGCCCGGAACGCTGCGGCCGCGATCGGCTGCGCGGCGAAGAACACGGCCACCGGCAAGCCGCCCGCACCGGCCGCATTGGCCATGCCGGAGACGAGGCCGGTGCCGAGATGCGCCGCCGGGCCGGCATCTCGGGCAAAGGTCCAGCCGGTCAGCAACAGCGCGCACATCGCCAGCACGTAGACCGAGATCACCACCCGCGCCGCGTCGATGTCGATGCCGGTCAGGAGCCAGAGCCCGAGCGGCACGCCCGCCAGGGCACCGGCGGTCAGCCAGCCGACGCGGGCCCAGTCGACGTCGCGCCGCGCCCCCGGCCACTGCTGGAAGGTAATCAGGAAATCGCCGATCGTCACCACCGGGACAAAGTTCAAGGGATGGGTGACAAGGCTCGCGGCGGCGATGATGAGCGCGGCCGAGCCGAAGCCGGAATAGCCGCGCACGAAGGCGGCGCCGAAGATCGCGACCGCCATCCACAGCGCCGCCAGCGGCGATAGCTCGAAGGGCAGCGTCACGCCGGCGCGGGGGCAGCCATGTCGGCGGGGTCGATGCCCGCGACCGGCACCGGCGCCTTCATCGCGTCGCGGCGGAACGGCTCGCCCAGTTCCTGGTTCAGAAGCACCTCGAGGAACGTGGTGGTGCCGGCCTTCTGGTCGGCCAGCGCCGCCCGCAGCGCCTGCGTCAGGTCCTGCATGGTCCGCACCAGCACGCCGTTCAGCCCGCAGGCCGCGGCGATGGCGGCAAAGCTCACCCGGTCGTTCAATTCGGTGCCGACGAAGTTGTCGGCATACCACAGCGTGGTGTTGCGCTTTTCGGCGCCCCACTGGTAGTTGCGGAAGATCACCATGGTGATCGCGGGCCAGCCGTCTCGGCCGATCGCCGTCATCTCGTTCATGCTGATGCCGAAGGCGCCGTCGCCGGCGAAGCCCACCACCGGCAGGTCGGGCCGACCGATCTTCGCGCCGACGATGGCCGGCAGGCCGTAGCCGCAGGGGCCGAACAGGCCGGGGGCGAGGTATTTCCGGCCCTCCTCGAAGGTCGGATAGGCATTGCCGATGGCGCAGTTGTTGCCAATGTCAGAGGAAATGATCGCGTCGCGCGGCAGCGCCGCCTGGATCGCCCGCCAGGCCATGCGCGGGCTCATCCAGTCGGGCTTCGCCGACCTCGCCCGCGCGTTCCAGGTGGTGCCGGGATCGTCCTCCTCGTGGTCCAAGCCCGACAGGGCCTGCGCCCAGGCCGACTTGCGCCGGGCGATCTCGTCGCGCCGCGCCTGCCGCCCGGCCTCGCCCGCGTCGTCGCCCAGGCGCGCCATGATGGCTTCCGCCACCGTCCCGGCATCGCCGGCGATGCCGACCGTCACCGGTTTGGTCAGGCCGATCCGGTCGGGGTTCAGATCGACCTGGATGATCGCCGCCCGGTTCGGCCAGTAGTCGAGGCCGTAGCCCGGAAGGGTGGAGAACGGGTTGAGCCGGGTGCCGAGCGCGAGCACCACATCGGCCTGCGCGATCAGTTCCATCGCCGCCTTCGACCCGTTGTAGCCGAGCGGGCCGGCGAACAGCGGATGCGAGCCCGGGAAGGCATCGTTGTGCTGGTAGCCGCAACAGACCGGCGCATCCAGCCGCTCGGCCAGCCGCATGCTGGCCGGAATGGCGCCCGCCAGCACCACGCCGGCGCCGTTCAGGATCACCGGAAAGCGGGCGCGCGACAGAAGGTCGGCGGCCGCCGCAATGGCTTCGGCGCCGCCCTGCGGCCGCTCGAAGCGGACGATCCCCGGCAGGTCGATGTCGATCACCTGCGTCCAGAAATCGCGCGGCACGTTGATCTGCGCCGGGGCGCTCGCGCGCTTCGCCTTCAGGATCACCCGGTTCAGCACCTCGGCGATGCGCGAAGGATCGCGCACCTCCTCCTGATAGGCCACCATGTCGCGGAACAGCGCCATCTGCTCGACCTCCTGGAAGCCGCCCTGGCCGATGGTGCGGTTGGCGGCCTGCGGCGTCACCAGAAGAAGCGGCGTGTGGTTCCAGTAGGCGGTCTTGACCGGCGTGACGAAATTGGTCACGCCGGGGCCGTTCTGCGCCACCATCATCGCCATCCGGCCGGTCGCGCGGGTGTAGCCGTCGGCCATCATCCCGGCGTTGCATTCATGCGCGCAGTCCCAGAAGCGGATGCCGGCCTTCGGGAACAGGTCCGAGATCGGCATCATCGCCGAGCCGATGATGCCGAAAGCCTCGGCGATCCCGTGCCGTTGCAGCACCTTGACGAAGGCTTCCTCGGTGGTCATCCGCATCGCACGCAACTCCTCGGGGGCAGGGCACGGGGGGCCCGTCGCGCGCCACTCTAGCCGCGCGGGACGGGCGCGGCTTAGGGCCAGCATCGCGGCCAAGTTAGGTCCAGAGCCCTCCAGGATTAACGAGGTCGACGACACGCTGCCAAGCGCAGGAAGCGTCGGCGGTCGGGGCGACGGGTTGCGGTCCATGCGGGCCGATCCCGCGTCGCCTTTGGGCCGGCCAGGGTCAGTCCTCGAACAGGTCGCTCTGGCCGGCCGCGTCGCTGTCTTCCTCTGCGCCCGCCTCGGCGCCGGGCGGCGGGCGGTTGTCGAGAAGGCCCGCCTGCCGCAGCTCCCTCAGCCCCGGCAGGTCGCGGATCGATTCGAGCCCAAAATGGTCGAGGAACGCCTCGGTGACCACGAAAGTGACCGGCCGGCCGGGCGTCATCCGCCGGCGCCCGAAGCGGATCCAGTCCAGTTCCAGAAGGTGGTCGACCGTGCCGCGCGAGACGGCGACGCCGCGGATCTCCTCGATCTCGGCACGGGTGACGGGCTGGTGATAGGCGATGATCGCCAGCGTCTCGATTGCCGCCCGGCTCAGCTTGCGGGTCTCGACCGTCTCCTTCCGCATCAGGAAGCCGAGGTCCGGCGCGGTGCGGAACGCCCAGGCATCGCCAATGCGCGCGAGCTGCACGCCCCGCCCCTGGTAGCGGCGGCGAAGGTGCGCCAGGGCTTCGGCGGCGTCAGAGCCATGCGGCAGCCGCGCCGCGATCTCGGCCAGCGTCACCGGCTCGGCCGTGGCGAACAGGATCGCCTCGATCATCCGCTCCTGTTCGGCGAGCGGCGGCGCCGCGAACAGGCTCTGCTCGGCCGGGCCGGAGTTCACGGCCCGCGCCTGCGGAGTTCGACCGGGCCGAAGGCTGCGCCCTGACGCAGTTCGATCTGGCCGCGCTTGGCGAGTTCGAGCGCGGCCGCGAAATGCGCCGCGGTGGCCGAGCGGTGGCGCTGCGGCGGCCGGTCCCAGCCCGGCGGCAGGTAGCTTGCAAGGTCGGTCCAGTCGCCGGCATAGCCGACCAGCCCGCGCAACCGGTCGAGCGCGGCCTCCGGCGTGAAGAGGTCGCGGCGGTCCATCACGAAGGGGCGGAACTCGTCGCGGGTGCGGATGCGGGCATAGGCCTGCATCAGGTCAAGAAGCGTCGCCGCGGGCCGGACCTGGCGCACCCGCATCACCGCCTCCGGCTGGCCGCGGGCAAAGACGTCGCGGCCGAGCCGGTCGCGAGCCATGAGCTCAGCCGCCGCCGCGCGCATCGCCTGCAGCCGCTCCAGCTGGAACGCCAGATGCGCGGCCAGATCCGCCGCGGACGGGCCGTCTTCGGCGGGGTCGGGAGGCAGCAGGAGCCGCGACTTCAGATAGGCGAGCCAGGCCGCCATCACCAGATAATCCGCCGCAAGCTCGATCCGCAGCGCCTTGGCCTGATTGACGAAAGCCAGATACTGCTCGGCCAGCTGCAAGACCGAGATGCGGCGCAGATCGACCTTCTGCGTGCGCGACAGCATCAGGAGGAGGTCGAGCGGCCCCTCGAAGCCGTCCACATCGACGATCAGCGCCTCAGCGGTCAGGCGCGCCTCGACCGCCGGGCCGTGCCCCGCCTCCCAGTCGTCGGTCATCGTCCCGCCCCCAGGTTCAGGGCGGCAAGGTCGGCCTCGAACGCGGCGAAGTCAATCCGGGCGGCGTCTCGCCGCTTCGCCAGCGCCGCCGCGGCCCGGGCCGCGCCGCGGCCGTCAAGCCTGCCGGCGGCGGCCACTACCTCGGCCGCCTCCTCGCGCCGGCCGTTGCAGTGCAGGGCGATGTCGCAGCCCGCCCGCCGCGCGGCCCCGGCCCGCTGGCCGAGGCTGCCCGACAGCGCCTGCATCGACAGGTCGTCGGTCATCAGGAGCCCGTCGAAACCGATCTCTTCGCGGATCAGCCGGACCATCCGCGGCGAGAGCGTGGCGGGGGCGGGGTCGAGCGCGGAGAACACGACATGCGCCGTCATCCCGACGGGCAGGTCGGCGAGCGCTCGGAACACTGCGAAATCGCTCTCGGCAAGCGCGTCGGGGTCGGCCGTCACCGCCGGGAGGTCATGATGGGTGTCGCGCGTGGCGCGGCCGTGACCGGGCAAGTGCTTCATCACCGGCAGGACGCCCCCGTCGAGCAGCGCACGCGCCACCTCGCGTGCGACGGCGACCACCGTCGCCGCATCCTCGCCGTAGCAGCGGTTGCGCAAGAACGGGTGCGTATCTGGCGTCGCGATGTCGCCGCAGGGCGCGCAGTTGCCGTCGATCCCGGCGGCGCGGAGCTCGGCCGCAATCAGGCGGAAGCGCAGGTAGATCGCCCGCGGCGCCTCCGGCCCGGCCGCCCGCACCGTGTCGAGCGGGGGCGCCCATTCGCGCCAGTGCGGCGCCCGCAGCCGCTGCACCCGCCCGCCCTCCTGATCGGTGAAGACCGGCGCGTCGCGCCCGACCGCCGCGCGCAGGTCGGCGGTCAGCCGCGCCAGCTGGGCCGGGCCTTCGACATTGCGCGCAAACAGGATGAAGCCCCAGGGATCGGCCTCGCGCAGGAAGGCGGCCTCGTCGGGGCCGAGGGCCGGGCCCTCGCACCCGAGCACGGTCGCCCCTGTCACCGTTGCGCGACCGGGATGCAGGCCGCGTTCTCGGCCAGCAGCGCCGCGCAGAAGCGCCGCGCGTCGGCCTCGTCGGCAAAGCCCATGGCCCGCAGGCGCACGAAGCTGCGCCCGCCGCTCTGGGCCGCCTGCAGCACCCGCGACTTATCGGCGACCAGCCCGCCGAACCGGGCTGTCAGGCGGTTCCATTCGGCAATCGCCCCCGCCTCGTCGTCGAAGGCGCCAAGCTGTACCAGCCGGGTGCCGGGCGTGATCGACGCGGGATCGGCGGTTCTGGCGACCGCGGGCGCGGGCTCGGACGCGCCCGCGGCCGCGAGGACCACCGCCTCGGACGGGCGGGCGAGCGGCCGGGGCGACCGACCGGGCGTGCCGGCCGCGGTCTCCGCCGGCACCGGTTCGGCCAGCACCTCGGCCAGGGCCGCTTCCAGCGCTTCGTTCTGCGCCCGCGAACGGGCCTCCATCGCGGCCTCGTCCGAAAGCCCCCCGGCCGGGGGGGCCGCGGGCTCGAGCAGCCCGTCGAGAATGATCGGCGCGGCCGACGCCAGCGACGGATCGGCCGGGGTGGCGACAGCGGTCGCGGCCCCGGGCAGCGCTGCAAGCGCCAGCGCCGGCGACCCGCCCTCGGTCAGCACTGCCGCCGGCAGGGGCGGCGTCTCGGTCGGCACCTCGACCGGCGCCACCGGCGTGAAGGGCGCACCCGCCACTTCGATCAGGCCGAGCACGCCCGAGGGATTGGCCGCCGCGGCCGGCGCGCTGTCGGGCATCGGCGGCAGCGCCGCCGCCGGCAGGTCTTCGGGCGCCAGTTCGACCGGGCGCGGCGCCAGCACCAGCCGGTCGGCGGGCGGGGCCTCTTCGCCCTCGGCGGCGATGGCGTTCACCGTCAGGCCCATGTTGCCCGCGATCTCGCCCCCCGGATCGGCGGGGGCGACCCGCATCGGCCCCTCCAGCGCGCGCACCACCGGAATGCCGGTCACATCGCGCATCGCCAGCTGATAGCCCCACCAGCCGACCCCGGCGACCAGCGCCACCGAGGTCAGCGCCCCGGCGAGGTTCATCAGCCGCTGCAGGCCCTGCCAGGACCCGCCGAAGGCCGCGCCTTCGAGATATTCCGCATCCGCCATCTGCTGCCCCAGTGCCCGCACGGGCGGCGCCGCCGGGCTTGCCTTGCCTGCCTCGCCCCGGCAGGCGCCTGTGGTCAGCGCATTTCCTCGACCGGGGTGACACCAAGGATACCAAGACCGGCGGAAATGACAACGCCAACCGCCCGTGCCAGCGCAATTTTCGCTTGGCTCGTGGCCGAATCACCCTGCAGGAAGCGCAAGCTGGCATCGTCGTTGCCGCGGTTCCACAGGCCGTGGAAGTCCGAGGCGAGGTCGTAGAGATAGAAGGCGACGCGGTGCGGCTCGTTGCCGCGCGCCGCGATCTCGACCAGCCGCGGCCATTCGGCGATGCGCGCGGCCAGCGCCAGTTCCGCCGGATGCGAAAGCGGCGACAGGTCTGCCGCGGCGAGGCTCGCATCGTCGCAGGCGATGCCGGCCTCGCGGGCGCGGCGCAGCACCGAGTTCACCCGGGCATTGGCATATTGCACATAGAACACCGGATTGTCCTTGGACTGCTCCAACACCCGGTCGAAGTCGAAATCGAGCGTCGCGTCGTTCTTGCGGGTCAGCATGACGAAGCGGGTCACGTCCGCGCCGGCCTGATCGACCACGTCGCGCAGCGTCACGAAGGTGCCCGCGCGCTTGCTCATCTTGAACGGCTCGCCGTTCTTCCAGAGCTTCACCAGCTGGATCAGCTTGATGTCGAGCGGCACGCGGCCCTCCGACAGCGCGGCGACCGCCGCCTTCATGCGCTTGACGTAGCCGCCGTGATCGGCGCCGAAAATGTCGATCAGCGCGTCGAAGCCGCGCTGCACCTTGTCGTAGTGATAGGCAATGTCGGGGGCGAAATAGGTCCAGCTGCCGTCCGACTTCTGCACCGGCCGGTCGACGTCGTCGCCGAAGGCGGTGGAGCGGAACAGCGTCTGCCGGCGCGGCTCCCAGTCCTCGGGCGTCTTGCCCTTGGGCGGCTCGAGTACGCCCTCATAGATCAGGCCCAAGCCGCGCAGCCGCTCGATCGCGGCCTCGATCCGGCCGGTGCCGTAAAGCGCGCGCTCGCTCGAAAAGACATCCATCTGCACCCCGAGCAGGGCCAGGTCGTCGCGGATCATCTGCAACATCATTGCGGTCGCGAAGTCGCGCACCTCGGCCAGCCAGTACTGCTCGCCCTTGTCCAGAAGGCTGTCGCCGTAACGCTGCTTCAGCGCCTCGCCCACCGGTACGAGATAGTCGCCGGGATAGAGGCCCTCGACGATCTCGGGCTCCTGCCCATGCGCCTCGCGGTAGCGCTCATAGGCCGAGCGTGCCAGCACGTCGACCTGCGCCCCGCCGTCGTTGATATAGTACTCGCGCGTGACCTCATGGCCCGAAAACGCCAGAAGCCGCGCCAGCGCATCGCCGAAGACGGCGCCGCGGGCATGTCCGACATGCATCGGCCCGGTGGGGTTGGCCGAGACGAATTCCACGTTCACCCGCGCGCCTTGCCCCAGCATCGAGCGGCCATAGTCGGCGCCTTCGGCCAGCGCGGCGCGGACCACGCCCTGCCACACCGCCGGGGTCAGCCGCAGATTGAGAAAGCCCGGACCCGCCGGCTCGGCCAGCGCGATGCGCGGGTCCGCCTCCAGCCGCCGTGCCAGCCCCTCGGCGATGGCGCGCGGCGGCTGGCCCGCCGGCTTCGCGAGCACCATCGCCGCATTGGTCGCCATGTCGCCATGGCCCGCGTCGCGCGGCGGCTCCACCGTCACCGCCGCCAGATCCAGCCCGTCCGGAAGGTCTCCCGCCGCCGCCATGTCGCCGACCGCGCCGACCACCAGCGCGCGGATGTCGGTGAAAAGGTTCATCGCGCACCCCGTTTGATCAAATCCCTGTGCCAGAGGCCCCGCGGCGCGTCAATGGCGGGGGGCCGTGCCGCAGAGCCGCGCATGTTCGGAAAGCGCGAAGCGGTCGGTCATGCCGGCGACGTAGTCGGCCACCATCCGTGCCAAGGCCGCCTCGTCCCGCGCCGCGGCGACTTCGGGCTGCCAGGGCGCCGGCAGCAGCGACGGGGCGGCGAGATAGAGCGGAAAGAGGTCGTTGATCACCCGCGTGACCTTGGCCCGTTCCGCCATCACCGAGGGGGCCCGGTACATGCGGTGGAACAGGAAGGACCGGATCGCCTTCAGATCCTGATAGAGCGGCTTGGAAAAGCGGATCACCGTCGCGCCCAGCTGGCGGATGTCGTCGGCCGAGCGGGGCTGCGCCGCCTCCAGCCGGTTGCGCGCGACCGCGATCACGTCCTCGACCATGCGCCCGAACACCCGGCGCAGCGCCTCGTGCCGCCGCCGCATCGGGTCGAGCCCGGGGTAGAGCGCGTCCACCTCGGCGAAGGCGGGGCCGGTGACGGGCAGGTCCATCAGGTCGGCCTCGGTGAACAGGCCCGAGCGCAGGCCGTCGTGCAGGTCGTGGTGCGAATAGGCGACGTCGTCGGCAATCGCGGCCACCTGCGCCTCGGCGCTGGCATAGCTCGCGAGGTCGAGGTCCCAGGCGGCATTGGCCTCGGCCAGCGCATAGGGGTAGGGTGGCGCCACCGGGCCGTTGTGCTTGGCGATTCCCTCCAGCGCCTCCCAGGTCAGGTTCAGCCCGTCGAACTCGGCATAATGGCGCTCCAGCCGGGTGACGATGCGCAGCGCCTGCGCATTGTGGTCGAACCCGCCATAGGGCGCCATCAGCGCCTCCAGCGCCTCCTCGCCGGTGTGGCCGAACGGGGTGTGGCCGAGGTCGTGCGCCAGCGCCACCGCCTCGGCCAGATCGGTGTTGAGCGCCAGCACCCCGGCGATGGTGCGCGCGACCTGCGCCACCTCGATGGTGTGGGTCAGCCGGGTGCGGTAGTAGTCGCCCTCATGCTCCACGAACACCTGCGTCTTGTGCTTCAGCCGGCGGAACGCCGAGGAATGGATGATCCGGTCGCGGTCGCGCTGGAACGGCGAGCGGAAGGTGCTCACCCGCTCCGGCCAGAGCCGGCCGCGGCTTTCGTCGGGGTGGCAGGCGAAGCGGGCGAGCATCGGCGGGAGGCCTTGCGCTTGTGGCGGTCGGACGGCGAGGCTATATTCGGAATGTGATTGCAAGGATACAGGCATTCCGATGACCGCGCTCGTCCTGCCGCCCGATGCCGAACGTCCCCCCGCCGGCCTGCCACGGGTCACCGACCGCGCCTTCGCGCGGCTCGCCGAGATCGCCGAGGCGACGGGCGAGGCCCGGCCGCTCCGGGTGGCGGTGGAGGGCGGCGGCTGCTCGGGCTTCCAGTACGACATCCGGCTGGACGATCCGGCCCCCGACGATCTGGTGCTGGAACGGGGCGGCCTGCGGGTCCTGGTCGATGCCGTGTCGCTGCCCTTCCTCGAGAATGCGGTGATCGACTATGCCGAGGAACTGATCGGCGCCCGCTTCGTGATCCAGAACCCGAACGCCACCTCCTCCTGCGGCTGCGGCACCAGCTTTTCGCTGTGATGCCGCGCGCGGGCCGGCCCGCCGTTGCTCCGCTCCCTGATCCGCTCCGGAATGTCTCAAGGGGATGCGGGGGTGTGAGGCCTCCGCTTCCGCGGCCGCAGGATGCGCGCCCGCGACGCCAGGCGACCCGCCCGTGAAGATCGCCACCTTCAACATCAACGGCATCAAGGCGCGGATCGAGGCGCTGCCGCGCTGGCTGGCCGAGGCATCACCCGATGTCGTTGTCCTGCAGGAGATCAAGTCGCAGGACGAGGCCTTTCCGCGCGCGCTGTTCGAGGATCTCGGCTACCGGGTAGAGACCCACGGCCAGAAGGGCTTCAACGGTGTCGCGATCCTGTCGAGGCTGCCGCTGGAGGATGTGGCGCGCGGCCTGCCGGGGGACGCGTCGGACGAGCAGGCGCGTTGGATCGAGGCGACCGTGATCGGTGCCGTGGCCGTCCGGGTCTGCGGCCTCTACCTCCCGAACGGCAACCCGGCGCCGGGGCCGAAGTACGACTACAAGCTCGCCTGGATGGAGCGGCTGAAGGCACGTGCGGCGGCGCTGCTGGCGGCCGAGGAGCCGGCGCTGCTGGCGGGCGACTGGAACGTGATCCCCCAGGCCGAGGATGCGGCAAAGCCCGAGGCCTGGGTGGCAGACGCGCTGTTCCTGCCCGAAAGCCGCGCCGCGCTGCGCCGGATCGCGCATCTGGGCTTCACCGACGCGATCCGCGCCCGCGACCCGCGGCCGGGCCTCTACACCTTCTGGGACTATCAGGCCGCGGCCTGGGAAAAGAACAACGGCATCCGCATCGACCATATCCTGCTGACGCCGCAGGCCGCCGACCGGATGACCGGCGCCGGCATCGACAAGGCGGTGCGGGGCGGCGACAAGCCCTCGGACCACGTACCGGTCTGGGTGGAACTGGAGGCGTGAGGCCGCGCCCCCCGCCCGTCGCGCGAAGATCGCCCGGGCCGCCCGGCGATCCTCCATGCGGTGCGACCGATCGGCCTCAGCAACTCTGCGCGAGCCGGCATTGCAGGGGATTGTGCCGGCCCGGTCTGCCGGTGCATCAGTCGGACCGGATCCGGCCGGCCGATCGTCCTGCCTTGGCGCTGCCCGGACCGCCGATCCAGGTGCCATGTCCGCGCCGTCGCCGGACGGGGCGACGGGTCGCGTGGCGCGGGACAGGGAGAGGCGAAGATGCGGCGCTGGATCATCCTTGCGGCCAGCCATGGGGCGATGCTGGCGGCGGGCTTCGCGCTCGGCGTCTACCTGCTGCCGATCCTGACCGCGCCCGAGGGGCCCGATGCGACCGTGCTCGCAGAGGCGGCAGAGGGCGCCGTCTACACGGCTGCGTTCCGCCGCGACCTGAAGGGCAGCGACTTCCTGCACTGGGGCGAAGGCACGGTCAGCCTGTCGCCCGGCATGATCGCCCATCAGGGCCGTCTGGCGCCCGGGCCCGACTATAAGCTCTACCTGGTGCCGGAGTTCGTCGAGGACGAGGCCGGATTCCACGCGCTGAAGGACCGGGCCCTGCGGCTCGGCGACGTCAAGACCTTCGACGGCTTCGTGCTGGACGTGCCGCCGGGCGTCGCGCTCGATGCCTACACGACCGTGCTGGTCTGGTGCGAAGCCTTCAGCGAGTTCATCACCGCCGCCCGCTACCGCTGACCAAGACCTTCGCCCACGTCAGGCCGATGCGCCCGGAGCCCGGAGCGCGCGCGTCCGTCCGTCCCGGTCAGGCGCAGGTCGTCGGCGCGCGGCGGGCTGAGGCTGCGCCCGCTCCCGGCGTCGAACAGGCGGAGGGCGTCGAGCGGCAGCGCCAGCGCGAGATCCTGCTCGGCCGAAACCGCCAGCGGCGCGCTGACGTGGGCGGTCAGCAGGGCAGGCTCCCGGTCCGAGGTTTCCGCCGCCAGCCCTTGGGTGCGAAGGTAGAGCGTCGTGTCGCGTCCGACCCGCTCCACCCGCTCGAGCCGCCCCCGAAGCACCGCGGCGGCCCCCGGCGGGGCCGGGACGAGGTCCTCCGGCCGCACGCCGAGGCAAAGCGCCTGCCCGGGCACCGCCTGCGCATCGGTCGCGAGCGGCAGCGCAAGGGGCCCGAGCCCGGGCGCCGAGACGGTGATCCGGCCCGGTTCGATTCTGCCGGCGGTGACCGGCAGGAAAGTCATCCCCAAGCTGCCGATGAAGCCGCCGACGAAGCGCGTGGCGGGATTGAGGTAGAGGTCCATCGGCCGTCCGACCTGTTCCAGCCGTCCGCCTTTCAGGACGGCGATGCGGTCGGCCATGGTCATCGCCTCGATCTGGTCGTGCGTGACATAGACCATGGTCGCCCCGAGCCGGGCGTGCAGCTGGCCGAGCTCGCCGCGGAGCTGATGGCGCAGCTTGGCGTCGAGGTTGGACAGGGGCTCGTCGAACAGGAACACCTGCGGCGCGCGGACGATGGCCCGGCCCACGGCGACGCGCTAGCGTTGCCCGCCCGAGAGCTTGCGCGGGTTTTCGGAACCCTCCTCGCCGCCGCCGAAGGGGCCGCGCACAGGATGGGCCGTCGTCACGCCGGACGTGCTTCGGTCCGACGCAGACCGGCCCTAGGGCATCAGGCTGCCGGCGCAGAGCCCGCCCGGCAGGACCGTTGCGATCAGCGCGGCGAGCGTGTCGGGCGGGCTGGTCCCTTTCTGCACGTAGCGCCCCGCGACGGTCTGCCCGTCGAGCGAGGTGACCCAGGTCGCGGTCAGGTAGGGCAGCAGCGGCAGCAGGGCGGCCCTCGGATCGGTGCTGGCCAGGTCGCCGGCCAGAAAGCTCTGCAGCGTTTCGGCGAAGGCCTGCATCTCGTCGGCGCGCGCGGGCCAGCGCAGCGGGCGCGCGCCGGGCGCGGCATGGCCCGCGGATTCGACGGCCGTGATCCAGCCGGCGACCAGCGAGATCGCGCAGGAGACCAGCGTGCCATCCGCCCCGGCCACCGTCAGCGTGATCGCATGGCCCTGGGCCGGGCCGGCAACCGCGAGCGACAGGGCCCACCAGTGC
>Ga0224723_1000670_pt1 | contig 22801 bp, 19 predicted proteins | sample Balambano_FR2_Me_FD_161647 | JGI IMG/M metagenome (GOLD analysis project Ga0224723, IMG submission 161647) | Freshwater sediment microbial communities from Lake Towuti, South Sulawesi, Indonesia - Balambano_FR2_MetaG | ecosystem: Environmental > Aquatic > Freshwater > Lake > Sediment | place... | reverse complement strand
TCACCCAGTTCAGCGCGCCACGCATCAACGCCTGCGCCTCGTCGGAGAAATTATCTCCGCCATAGGCAGCCGCCATCACCCGCAGCACATCCCGCGCGCTGCCGTGAATGCCGAACTGTTCGACAAACGCCGCCTGCCGTTCATACTCCGCCTGTATCAGCGCCAGATCGCCCGCCGCAACCGCCGCCTGTGCCGCCGTCTGTCGTTCTCCCAGCGACGCCAGTTCAAACGTGCGCCAGGTCGGATCGTTCAGGAACAGGTCGGTCAGCCGCGCGCTTTCCGCCGCGAAGGTTTGGGCGTCCAGCGTCGCGACATCCGCCTTCCCCGTTTCGTGGTTCTCCAACACCAGATACAACCCCAGCAGCGTTCCGGTCACGAACTGTGTACTTTCCAGACCCAGCGCGGCATACAACTCGGCGTAGCCATCGTAGCCCAAGCGCATGGTCAGGTAGTCCGCTGCCGCATTCGAGCTAAAACGGATCATGCCGTAGGCGATCTCCCCCAGCGTCGCCGTCTCGCGGTCTGCCCCCAGATAGCTGATGAACTGCGGGTGTCCGCCGCCATCGGTCGCGGGCAGCCAGTAGGCATCCACTTCGGACACTGGCAGCGCCTCGTCAGGGTCGATCAATTCGGCGTCCATCTGGCGCGCCAGTTCCGCCAGTACGATGATCTTGTACGTGGACGCCAGCGCGAACGGCACATCAGCATTGTGCGCAACTTCGCCCGCCGCGTCTGCCGGGATGCACAGTACAGCGACATCATCCGGCTGCGCGGCGATAAAATCGAGTGCGGACTGCGAACCCGCCACCGCATCATTTTGCGCAAATACGGGCAGGGCAGTAACCAGAGCAAGACAGCCAAGAAATATGAGGAAACGCCGCATACAATCCCTCATCATACGCATATAGTGGTAGCTGCTCGACATGTGGTAAGTCCGAACAAGGGGCTTAAGCCCCTTGCTTGAAATTCTCACCGAAGTGGTAGTACGCACTATAGCGCGAAAGGATACGTCGTGAACAGTCTAACCAATCAATTTGAACTTTTGAACGCCTCCGTCAAGCTGCGCGATCTGCTGCTAGACGCCAGCACCACGTCCGATCTCGCGTTCGCGGTGCAGGGCAATCCAACACTTGGCGAATTGTTCCGCGAACTCGGCGAAGTCCAGCACAGCTATATCGAGGCATTCAAGACCTTCAAGCAGGATTTCGATTATCGCCATCCCGACCCGTCCATCGCTACCGACAAGGCGCGGCTGGGCGAACGGTTCAAGACGCTGGACGCCGACATAGAGTCAGCCGTGAATTCGCTTGCGCAGGAAGACATTGATAGCAAGATCATCGTGCGCCCTCACTGGCAAGCACCTGTCACAGTCATGTTCCACACTTACCGCGAATGCTTCCTGATCTTCGCCGCCAAAGTCTCGGTCTATTTCCGCGCGCTCGGCAAACCACTACCGGATCAGGTGTTATGGTGGATGGGGTGAAAGATTAGAGAAAGATGAGAGATAACATGTAGCTGTCATAATGGCTCAGTCTCGTTCGACAACATGATAGAACGGCGAAATTGTTCGCCAGCACAATCCTGAAGGAGGATACGACCATGCAATACATGCTTCTCATCTACGGAGACCAGGCAGCACAGGCACAGCGCGCACCGGAAGTGCAGCAGGCGGAAATGAACGAATACTTCGCTTTTAACGCAGAAACGCGCGAGCGCGGTGCCTATGTTCATGGCGAGGCGCTGATGCCCACCCACACCGCGACGACTGTGCGCGTGCGCGATGGCAAGACGCTCACGACCGATGGTCCTTTCGCGGAGACAAAAGAGCAGTTGGGCGGCTACTATATGCTCAACTGCAAGGACCTGGACGAGGCAATCGAAATGGCGAGCAAGATTCCCGGCGCTCGCAGTGGCTCCATCGAAATCCGTCCAGTCGTTGTGTTCGGTTAAATCAAGTGCGTATTCAAGAGGATAGAGACTTAGAGTTTAGAGGTTTTTCTTGGCGTTCTTGGCGTCTTGGCGGTTAGAAATTCATTTAAACCGCCAAGACGCCAAGAACGCCAAGAGAAGAAAATAAAATTTCTCTAACCTCTACCCCTCTATCCTCTTGAATAGGCTTTTTCCTAACATACCAAGACTCATGCCCATGCCTAATGATGTGACTGAAAATGCCATTGACCACCTCTATCGCCACGAATACGCGCGGGTGCTGGCGGCGCTCGTCAGCGTGTTCGGCGATATTCAGCTTGCCGAAGATGCGCTGCAAGATGCGCTCATCGCCGCACTGGAACAGTGGGAGCGAGACGGCGTGCCGCGCGCGCCCGCTGCCTGGTTGACCGCTATCGCCAAGCGTCGGGCGATTGACCGCCTGCGGCATGGGGGGCGCGCAGGCAAACCCACAGTCGCGATTGATGATCTGCACGAGACGCTGGCGCTGGATGCGCCAGAGGATGACGATACTATGAATGATATTTCCGACGAGCGCCTTAAGCTGATGTTCACCTGCTGCCATCCGGCGTTGGGGCAGGAGGCACAGGTCGCGCTGACGCTCAACACGCTCGGCGGGTTAAAGACGGCGGAAGTGGCACGCGCCTTCCTGATCAACGAAGTGGCGATGGCACAGCGGCTCGCCCGCGCTAAGAGCAAAATTCGCGATGCGGGCATCCCCTACGAAGTGCCGCCTGTCGAACGCCTGCCAGAACGCCTCGACGCGCTCTTGGCAGTTATCTATCTGATCTTTAACGAAGGCTACAGCGCCACACGCGGCGAAGCACTCATCCGCCACGAGCTGTGCGACGAGGCGATTCGTCTGTGCCGCGTGCTGGTGGAATTGCTGCCAGAAACGCCGATGCGCGCTGAAGCAGTTGGGTTGCTGGCGTTGATGCTACTCCATCACAGCCGCCGTCACGCGCGCGTGGATGACGCAGGCGACCTGGTGCTGCTTGAAGATCAGGATCGCAGTAAGTGGGACAGGGTAATGATTGATGAAGGACTGCAACTGGTGGAAGCAGCGCTCCGGCTGCGCAGCGCGGGTCCGTATCAACTTCAGGCGGCGATCAGCGCCTTGCACGCGCAGGCTGGCAGCGCTGATCAGACCGACTGGCAGCAAATTGCCGCGCTCTATCGCCTGCTCATCAACATGACCGCCTCGCCCGTTGTGGAAGTCAACCGCGCGGTTGCCATCGGCATGGCGGATGGCATCCCCGCTGGACTACGTCTGCTTTATCGATTGGAAGATGTGATGGGCGATTACTTCCCGTATCAGGCGGCGCTGGCAGACCTGCTGCGGCGTGATGGGCAGCGCGACGCGGCGGCTGATGCGTATCAGCGGGCGCTGGCGTTGTGTGGCAATGAAGCAGAGCGTCGCTATCTCGAAAAGCGCCTGATTGCACTGTGATTGTTAAGCACTCTGCTTTGTGCTTTAAGTATTGTTAAAGCTTTGGCGAAAATGCTTCCCTTTTTGACATGAATTGTTAAAATCACGGGCGTGATTTCAATGAGAGGGGAAGCGATGGCGACGATTGCTGACGTCAGACGTACACAACCGCTTTCCTTTTTCAATACACGGCGCGGACGCATCCTCATCGAAAACCTCCAGGCGTATACATTTCTGTTCCCCGCCGCATTGCTAATATTCATCTTTGGCTTGTTCCCCGTCGCCTTTGCCTTCTTCGTCAGTCTGCATCGCTGGCGGCGCTTTCCCGGCGAATACCAGGCACTCGATCACTACACCCGCGCGTTGGGTGATTTCGCATATGTCTTCTTTTTCTGGCTGGCGCTCGGCGCGTTTGTCTACGCGGCTCTACAACTCTATCGCCAGTGGCAGCAGGATAAACGCGGCTTGTTGGCGCTGCTTCCGGCTGCGTTCAACGCCACCGCGCTGCTGCTGTTTGTTGATTGGTTCGCCCGCCTGTTGACTCCCATCCTTAATATTCCACAGCGTATACGCGGGCAGGAAGCGACACAGGGCTTGTTCATCAGCGAACTCGTCGCCAGCTTCCAGTTTCCAGAGGTGGCGTCTGCGGGCAGTATGATGCTGATTGCCATCCTCGCGGCTGCGGCGGTCAGCGGCGTATGGCTGTGGTGGTCACGGCAGCGTGAGGGCGCAGGTGCGCTCTTTCACATGACGGCGGCGCTGTTTCTGGCGGCGTGTGGGGTACTCATTCTGCAGCTGACCGCCAGCGCCATCCAGTCGGCGGTCACTGAGGCGCAGACGAGCGGCGGACTGGCAGGCTGGACGCAGGTGTTGATCATCAGCGCGGGCGTCGGGGCGTTGGGACTGGCGTGGTGGCTGTGGACACAGGCGGGCAAACGCGACAGCGACCGCCGTTTCGTGCTGCAACTGGCGGCAGCCGCGATGCTGGCAGCAGCGGGCTATGTGCTGATCGCCGAAGTGCCGCGCGTGCTTGCCAGCGCCGACCCCGACCTGCTCAGCGGCTTCGGCATCACGGTCATGTTCGTCATCGGCACAGTGCCGCTGCAACTTGGTTTTGGACTGGCGCTGGCGTACATGCTCTTCCAGAACATCAAGGGCAAGGCGTTCTTCCGCATCGCCTACTTCCTGCCCTACATCATGCCGTTTGTCGCCACGTCCATCGTCTTCAACATCCTCTTCTCGCACCGTTCGACCTCTCCTATCAACCAGCTATTCGCCTCGCTGGGCTTCCCGATTCAGAAGTGGCTGCTCGAACCGACAGGCGTCTTCAGCCTGCTGTTCGGCGCGGGCGTCCCGGAATGGCTGGCGGGACCAGGACTGGCGCTGGTAGTGATCATCATTTACAGCGTATGGACATACATCGGCTACTGCACAGTCGTCTTCCTCGCCGGGCTTGGCACGATCTCGCAGGAATTGTACGAGGCGGCGCGGATTGACGGCGCGTCCGGTTGGGCGGTCTTCCGTTACATCACGCTGCCGCTGCTTTCGCCGACGACCTTCTTTCTGACCTTGATCGCGGTGATCGGCACGTTTCAGGCATTCACGCAAATCTGGATCATGCGTACCCCTGCGGCGGCTGGCTCTGTCGATACCGTCGGCGTCTACATCTTCGAGACGGTTCTCAGCACGGACCCGAATATGGGCTACGGCTCGGCACTCTCGCTCGTGCTGTTCGTCGTCATCCTTGTGCTGACGCTGGTGCAAAATCGCATCGCGAAGGAGCGTGTCTTTTATGGCTGATGCACCCCGCGCGCTCAACCTGCCGCTGGCGCAGACCGAACCGGCACGCCGCCCCATTCGCTGGGGTATGATCGTCGTCTATGGCATCCTGATCATCGGCTTGTTGCAGGCGGTACTGCCGTTCCTGTGGATGGTCAGCTGGTCGTTGATGACGGTCAACGAGGTCAACTTTGGGCGCTTGCTGCCCGCTGTGCCGCAGTTCGATAACTACGTCAACGCCTGGAATCAGGCGAATTTCTCGCAGTTCATGGTCAACAGCGTGCGCATCACGCTGATTACGCTGGCGGGGCAGCTGTTGTTCAGCATTCCGGCTGCCTATGCCTTTGCCAAGATGCGCTTTTGGGGACGTGAGATCATCTTCGCTTTGCTCCTGGCGACCCTGATGATCCCGGACATCGCCACGCTTATCCCAAACTACCTGACCGTGATCTGGTTCGGACGCCTGAGCGACAATCTGATCAACATTCCCTGGCTCAATAACTGGCCTTCGCTGACGATCCCGTTCATGGCGTCGGCATTCACGATCTTTTTGCTGCGTCAGTTTTTCGCGCAAATCCCCGATGAGTTATGGGACGCAGCGCGGATTGATGGCGCGGGGCATCTGCGCTACCTGGTCTCGGTCGTCGTGCCGCTGTCACGCGCGCCGATCATGACGACGATCACATTTGGTTTCATCGGCTCGTGGAACGCGCTGCAATGGCCCCTGCTCGTCACACAAACCGACGCATGGCGTCCGGTCGCGGTCGGCTTGACGAAGTTCGTCAACAGCGACGCGCCCAACGAACTGCACCTGCAAATGGCGGCAGCAGTCATCATGATCATTCCGATTCTGGTGTTGTATTTCTTCACCCAGCGGCAGTTCACGGAAGGGATCGCCGCGTCGGGGCTGAAAGGCTAAGTAAACCTCACCCCCGTTCGCTACGCTCACTTCCCCCTCTCCGTTCACGGAGAGGGGGTGAGGGGGTGAGGTATCAGGTTTGGACCCTCCACTGCGCGAGCAGTGTGGCAAGTTTCGCCATCCGGCGCGGGGTATCCGCCGGGGGCAGTGTCTCGAATGTCTTGAGGAGAGAAGATCGTATGCGTACTTCCTACCGTCTGCTTTGCTTGCTGCTGGTACTGGCGTTCAGCGTTGGGTTCGCCCAGGCGCAGGACGACCTGTCGAGCGTCGATCCGTCGGGTCAGACCGTCGTCTACTGGCATCAGTTCAGCGATGCACAGTTGGAAACGATGACGGCGATTATCACTGACTTCAACAGCACCAACGAATGGGGCATCACCGTCGAACCTGTCGCGCAGGGGACGTACAATGACATCCGCGAACTGATGAACGCGGGCATCATCAGCGGCGAACTGCCCAACCTGGTCGCGGGCTTTGGCAACGACGGCGCCAGCTATTTCCAGGATGGTGCAGCGGTTGACCTGAATACGTATGTTATGGACGCGACGTGGGGATTGGGTGCAGAAGGCATGGCGGGACTGCTGCCCGGCATTCTGGACGCCAACGCACAGACCAGCGCACCGTTCAATGGCGAACTGCTGGCGTGGCCGCACCAGTTTTCGGCGCAGGTCATGGTTAGCAACCAGACGCTGCTGAGCGCGCTCGGTTACGATGCGCCGCCCGCGTCGGTGGAAGAATTCATCGAAGTCTCGTGCGCTGCCGCTAACTATACGGGCATGAACGGCGAAGACGTGCAGGGCTTCCCGATCACGACCGATGCGTCGCTGTTCGAGTCGTTCGTCGCCAACCAGGGCGGCGCGATCTTCGCCGATGGCATGTATACCTTCACCAGCGAGCCGGTGATCGCAGCTTTCCAACTCTACAAGGACCTGCACGATCAGGGCTGCGCTTACATTCCGGCGGAACGTTTCGCTGAACAAACAGACTTCTCGCTCGGTCTGACGCCGTACATCGCCACCAGCACCGCGGGCTTCACGTTCATCGTCGCCGCGTTTGAAGAAAGTGGTTTGGATGCGGAACTGGTCGTCAGCACCTTCCCGCATACCGAAGGCAACGAAGCGCTGCAAATCTTCGTCCCCAGCATCATCATGGTTCCTGGCACGCCAGAAGCACAGCTTGCCAGCTGGCTGTTCCTGCGCCACCTGACGACGGTTGACCCCGCCGCGCAGTGGACGGAAGGCACGGGTTACTTCAACCCCGTCGCTGCAACCGCGCCGATGCTGACGGAAGAGAACTTCTACCGCGCAGACATCTTCCCGCTATTCAACACTGCCAACGCTTTCCTGGGCAACGAAACCATCCGTCGTTACACGGGTCCGCAGGTCGTGTCGTATGGCACGGTGCGCGGTCTGGTTTCGGAAGCGATTGCCAACGTGACCAGCAACGGTATGGATGTGATGGAAGTGGCGGAAGCACTGAACGAAGCCGCTAACGCCGCCCACGAAGAGAGCATCGCGGGCTAATTCAGGAATTCACCTCACATCGCCCCTCTTCAATGGAGAGGGGCGACCCTTCGCGGTTGAGTATTTGTTATAGGTAGTAAGGTTTACGGGCGTCCACCGCGTCCGCCGCCATTCCCATTACCACCACCGTTGCCGTTGCCTCCGCCATTACCATTTCCGTTCCCACCGCCGTTGCCGTTCCCGTTTCCACCACCATTCCCATTGCCGCCACCATTGCCATTCCCGTTGCCGCCGCCGTTTCCATTGCCGCCGCCATTCCCGTTACCGTTACCGGGATTGCCGCCCTGCGCTTCGGACGTGGTGTCATCATCGTCATCACTGCCACGACCACGCAGCACGCGCCCCGGCGCAAGCTCGGACGGGTGTACGTCGCTATCGCGCATGATGTTGCCCCAGCCTTCGCCGTTGTTGTGGCGGGCGATCAAATCCTGCGCGGTCGTGCCATCGCCCATCGCTTCTGCCAGCGCATAGGCACGCACAATATTGCCGAAGCCATTGCCCGCGCAATGCAGCGCCATCACTTCCTCAACCGGAACGCCGAACGTCTCGGCAATTTGCAGGGCGACTGGATGCTGACCTGCTTCACACGCCGTCAGTGTCGGCATCGATGTCGGCGTCATGTCTGGCGTTGCCGTCAGCATCATATCAGGCGTGGCGGTAACAGTGATCGTTGCCGTCAGTGTCAAATCCGGCGTGCCTGTCAACGTCAGGTCTGGTGTGGGTGTCGGTGTCGATTCACCATCGAAGCGTTCAAAGCTGACGACCTGTAACGTCGTCTCGTCGAGCAGGACGCCCGTGACCACCACAATATCGCCATCCATTAAAGGCGATGGCAGCAGCGAATAGTCGGTCACGAGCAGCGTAATGCCGTCAACCATCAGTGTGCCGTCCGGCAGCACATCGAGTGCGCCGACGACCAGCGTCAGATTATCGTCTGGCGGCGGGTCCTGGGCAGTCACGGTGCTGGCAAGGGCTAACCCCGTCAGCAGAATGAGCAGCAGCACCGCGCTCAAGAAATGTTTGATATTCATGGCTCTTCTCAAACTCCATCTATCCAAACGAGAATGCGAAATGCATTATTGATAGTTTATCACGGATTGCGCTTCTGTTAACGATGAGACAATAATCCCATGTGACGTGTCATTTCTTGTCAACAAGCCGCTATAATCTGCAACATCCTATACTTTGTGGAGATTGCTATGTCCACATCTGAAATTCCTCAATATCCAAACGCGACGATTGCTGATACCCTGACCGTTGACGATAATAAAGTTATCATTGCCTATCAGATCAACAAGGCAATGCATATGCCGATTGTCCGCGCACCGCAGGAGCGCGTGTGGATGGACGAGACGCGGATGCGTTTTGCCTACCGCTGCCTGCCGCTGCTGATCGCCAATCAGCATGGCTGGCTGATTCTCAATAACCAAAAGTTCAAGGCGGAGTGGGATGGTGGCGAGGACCTGACCGCGACGCGCATCAAGTGGGCGAAGGGCAGTCATGAACCATATTCGGCGCTCAGCCACTTCGGGCATGGCATCATCACGTTCAGCATTCCCTATCTCTTCCGCACGCCGAAGGGCTATAACCTGATCGCACGCGGTCCGACCAACTCCTTTAAGGATGGCATTCACCCGTTAGACGGCATCATCGAAACCGACTGGAATCGCGCCACGTTCACCATGAACTGGATCTTTACGCGCTCAGATTATCCGGTCGTGTTCGAGAAAGACGAGCCGATCTGCATGATTTATCCGATGAAGCGCGGGGAAATCGAACAGTTTGACGCCGAACTACGCGATCTGGAGACCAATCCCGAACTCAAGCGCTCTTTTGACGAATGGTCTGCCGGGCGGATGCGCTTTAACGAGCAGCTCCATGTGCCGGGCAGCGAGGAAGCGCGCCAGTTGTGGCAGAAGGACTATTTCCAGGGGCGTGTGCAGGGCAGCGACACGGGCGAACGCTTTGAGGGGCATCAAACCCGCCTAAACATCAAAGAATTCAAACAGGGAAGTTAAACGCCAAGACGCCAAGAAAAAAATCAAGTGCTTATTCAAGAGGATTGAGAGGAAGAGGCTAGAGGGTTTATCATATTTCTCTAGCCTCTACTCCTCTATTCTCTTGAATAAGCTTTTGATCCTGGCGTCCTTAGCGTCTTGGCGTTTTTATCACATCGGTGGCAGCAGTACGCCGTCGATGACATGGATGATGCCGTTCGCTGCGTGGACATCCGCCAGGATGACGTTGGCATCATTGACCATCACGCCGCCCATCTCGTCCACCGTGATCGTCAGGTCAGCGCCCTGCGCCGTCGGCACGGTCAGCGCCATTTCGCCTTCCGCCAGCAGCACATCGCGGATGATGGTCGAAGTCGCCGCGCGCCCGACGATGACGTGATAGGACAAAACGCTGGTCAGCAGTTCGGTATCCGCCAGCACTTGTTCTGCCGTCATGCCCATCGCTTCCAACGATGCTGCGAATGCTTCATCCGTCGGCGCAAAGACCGTCAGCGGACCGGAACCAGCGAGCGTTTCAACCAGTCCGGCTGCCTCTGCCGCCGCCAGCAGCGTCGTGAAGTTGCCCGCCGCCGTTGCCACAGCCGGAATCGGTTCCAGCAGCGCGCCCAGTACCGGATCAACACCGGTGATGATCGTGCCATCCCGCAGCCCGGCGAGGATTTCTTCCATGCGCGTGCTGACTTCCTCCGGTACGGCTGCGTCATTGGCGGGCGCGTAGCCGATGCCGCCGTTGGCGACTTCGAGGACATAGATGCTGCTTGCGGGGAAGGGGACGCCCGTCGCCGCCGCTGCGATCATGTCGTAGACGCCTGTATCCACGCGCTTGATGGCGCTGGTGATCAGACGGTCTGCGCCCGGCGTATCGCCGCCGCCGAAGGTGGTGAAATACTCATCGAGATCGACGCCGATCACCCACGCGCCCTGCTGTGCCGCCAGCGTGATCGCACCGCTGCCCGTCGGACCGCCCGCGCCCAGGATGACATCCGCGCCTTCACCGATCATCTGCTCAGCATCGCGCCCGCCTTCGTCTGGCGTGATGAAGCTGTCGTTGTAGACACCCAGCACCGAAATATCGGGGTTGACATACCGCGCGCCCGCCTCAAAGCCATTGCGGAACTTGACGACAGGCGGGATTTCGATCCCGTAGACGCCGCCGATGATATTGCTTTCGGTCATCTGCGCCGCCATTGCGCCCGCCAGGAAGCCGCCCTGATCTTCGCGGAATTGCAAGCCGACCAGGTTGGGCAGCGGCGTGGCGAAGAATTGATCAACGCCGATGAACTGGACATCAGGATACTCGGTCGCGGCTGCCAGAGTCGCGTCGGTGATCAGGAAACCAACGGTGACGATGATGTCGTAGCCATCGCCGATGCAGGTTTCAAAGTTGCGTTCGTAATCGGTGGCAGCGACAGTCTCGATGAACGTCGTCTCCAGGTCGAAATCAGTTGCCGCACTGATCATGCCTTCGTAGGCAAACGTATTAAACGTACCGTCGTTGATGCGCCCGCTGTCGTTGGTGATCAGGCACACCTGCTCCGGCAAATCCTGCGCGTTCGCACCGAGCATCGGCGCGATCAGCAGCAGTAGAACAGCACAGATAGCCAGTCCTTTTCGCAACATGATCTTCTCCTCGCAACCGTTGACCGTTTATGTTTCAATACGCTGCGCTCCAGACTACGCAGCACGAGATAGAGATTAGCCTGTTCTTACAAGGAAGCAATGTGAAAAGCGCCCAAAGTTTGTCACATGCGCGTCGGTTGTTCGCGCTCGTGGCTATCCTGCTGCTGGCATCTGCCCTGCGCGCGCGCGACCTGAGCCTGATGTTCGCGATGGTGCATTATGACGAGGCGTACTATGGTGTGGATGCGCTGTCGCTGCTGGAGCAGCCGCGCCTGACGCCGTTCTTCCCGGAAAACTTCGGGCGCGAAAGCCTGTGGATGTACGCGCTGACCCCCGCCCTGGCAGCGTTCGGCAGCACTGCTTTTGCGCTGCGCATCACGGCGTTCTTCACAGGCGTGCTGACTGTCGCAGGCGTCTATCGGCTGGGGCGTGAATTGTTCGGCGTGCGTGCGGGCATATGGGCGGCGGCGGTGCTGGCAGTGTTGTTCTGGCATGTGGTGGCGGGGCATCAGGCGTTCCGCGCGCATCTCTACCCGCTGATCGGCGCGCTGGCGTTCGCGCTGCTGCTGTGCGCCCGCCGCCTCGATACATGGCGCGCCTGGGCATGGGCAAGTATCGCGTTTGGCGCGCTGGTATACACGTACATCGCCGCGCGCGGCTGGCTGGTGTTGGGTGCGGGGTATTGCGTCTTGGCGTCCTTGGCGTCTTGGCGGTTCAATTTCTCTGTGTTCTCTGTGCCTCTGCGGTTCAATCCCAAACCTTTGTTTGGAATCGTGATCGCTATCGTCATTGCCGCGCCGCTCGCCGTCGAACTGCTCGCCAACCCCACGCTTGCCGGGCAGCGGGCGGAGCAGGTCAGCATCCGCACTGTCGAGCAGCTTGTCGAGAACCTGATATTGTGGGCGCGGGCATGGTTCATCGAAGGCTCACACGATGTCGCCTATAACCTGCCCGGTCGCCCGATCCTCGACCTGCCGCTAGTGATTATGGTTGGGCTGGGCGTGGTCGTGGGAGGAGTTAGAGTAGTCAGAAATTCAAACCGCCAAGACGCCAAGGACGCCAAGAAATTGACATCTTTCTTGGCGTCCTTGGCGTCTTGGCGGTTCATATTTATTTTATTCGTTATCTCGCTTGCGCCTGCGCTGCTGACAACGGACACGCTCAAGCCGCTGCGCGCTGTCGGGGTCGTCGTGCCGCTGGCAATCCTCATGGGGGCAGGGATAACGACATGGGAATTTTTATTCAAGAGGGAAAGAGGGGAGGAGATAAAGAACGCCAAATTCTCTTTGCCTCTTTTTCTCTTTGCCTCTTGGATAAGCTTTTTCCCCCTCTTGCTGTTGCTATGGTCTGGCGTCAACAGCGCCCGCGATTTTAGCGCGTGGGTACGCAGCCCCGATCTCTATCTGCCGATGGAGCAGCATATCTACGCGGGGATTGAAACCATCGCTGCCAATGTACTGCCGGATGCGCCTGTCTACTTCGCGCCGTTCACGCCCGCGCATCCGGTCATCCGCCTGCGTCAGGCTGCGCTGGCACCGCGCCCGATCAGCGCGTTCGAGCCGGGCGAATGCCTGCGCCTGCCAGAAGTGTCAGAAGCCTACTACTTTGCGCTGACGCTGTTCGATCCCGGCTTTGCGGATCGGCTGCGCCCGTATGCGGACATAGAGACAGCAGTAACGGAACAGAGTGGCACGCCGCGTTGGACGATCTATCGCGCGCAGGCGGACGCCGCCTTGTTCACGGAGGCAGGTGTGATCTTTGGCGAGCGCATCGCTGTGCGTGTGCAGGGCGCGCCGACACAGATTGCGGCATCAGCGTCCGTGTCGCTAACCGTGTTCATGCGTGCCGTCGTCCCGCTTGACCGCGCCTACACGCTGTTTGTCCATCTCTATGGTGATCCGACGCCTTACGAAGGCGGCGAATTATGGGGGCAGGCGGACGCACCGCTGTGTACCAGCAGCCCGCCGCAGACCTGGCGCACGGACGAAGTAATCATTCAGCTCGTAACACTGACCATCGCGCCGGAGCTACCGTCGGGTTTGTACACACTGGCAATCGGCATTTATGACACGCTGACGGGCGAACGGCTGACAATCGCCGCTGGGGATACTTATGCGCTGGCCGGCGGCGTCACCAGCCCGTAGCGCCATGCCAGCGCGGTCGCCTGCGCGCGGTCAGTGACGTCGAGTTTGGTGAAGATGTTGGTGACGTAGTTGCGCACCGTGCCTTCCGCCAGATACAGCTTGTCGGCAATGGCAGCGTTGGAGAGCCCACTTGCCAGCAGCCGCAGAATGTCGCGCTCGCGTTCGGTCAGCAGCGCAGCGAAATCGCGGTTGGGCGGCGCGCCCGCCTTAATAAACTGGAACAGCTTTTCCGCCACCGCCGGGTCAACGGGTGTGCGCCCAGCGATCACGCCTTCAATTGCCGCGACGATCTCATTGCGTCCGGTGTCCTTAAGCAGGTAGCCGTTCGCCCCCGCGCGGATGGCATCCACCACCCACTCGTCTTCTTCATAGGTCGTCAGTACCAGCACCGCCATCTGTGGGAACTCGGTTTTGATCGCGCGTGTGGCGTGGATACCGTTTATGCCCGGCATTTTCAAGTCCATCAGCACCAGATCAGGTGTCAGCCGCCGCGCCGCGTCCAGCGCTTCGCCGCCATCGTGCGCTGTTCCGACCACTTCGATTTGCGGGTTGGCGCTCAACATCACTTTCAGTCCCTCACAGACGATCGTCTGATCATCGACAATCAAGACCCGGATCATGCTTTCACCTTCAGTTGTATGCGCGTGCCTTTGCCCGGCGCGCTGTCGATTTTCAAATCGGCATTGATCAATTCAGCGCGTTCTTTCATGCCGACCAAGCCATAGTGTCCGTTAGGACTGGCGCTCGTGTCAAATCCCGCGCCATCATCGCGAATCGTCAGCGTGTGCTGCGCCCAACGCATGGCGATATGGCGCGCGTTGGCGTGGCGCACAATATTGTTGAGTGCTTCTTCGGCAATACGGTAGACTTGCTGCGACGTTTCCCCCTCCAGACCGTCGATTTGTGCCGGAACCTCGAGTGTCAGTTGCAGCCCGGCGCGTTCCGCCGCCTTGCGCGCCAGTTCGCCCAGCGCTAGCCCGATGCCAAGTTCATCAATCGGACGGGCGCGCAATGCCTGTAACGACCGCCGCGCTTCCTGCAAACCCGTGCGGGTCAATGCCTGCGTCTGCTCCAGCGTTGCCCGCGCCGCAGCCGGGTCGCTCTCCATCAGCACATCGAGCGCTTTGAGCTGTACGTTGACCGCGCTCAGCGTATGCGCCAGCGTGTCGTGCAGTTCGCGCGCCAGGCGGTTGCGCTCACGGGCGATTGCCAGTTGTTCGAGCGTGGAGGCATAGCGCGCCAACTGCGCATTCTTTTCCGCCAGTTCGCGCCGCTGCTGGCGCGATGCCGACGTGATGCGCATGACGACATAACCCGCGATGAGATAGAGCAGCAGGCGCACGAGCGATGTACCGATCAACGCATCGTAGTCCAGCCAGTACGCCAGCGGCAGCGCGAGCAGCAGCGGCAGCAGCGCCGTCCCGCAGTTGAACACCAGCAGGATGCGCCAGCCGTACTGCGCACTTACCAGTAGCATCGGGATCAGCATCCACAGATAGAGTCGATTGGGATCGAGCAGCGTCGGGTCGGCGGAGCCGCTGCGGATGACTGCTGCATTCGACACGACATCCGCGAAGATCGGACCCAGTGTAGCGACATAGAGTGCTATCGGCAGCCAGCGTTTGCCCAGCCAGCGCTCAATCGGTTTCCACGAAAGGTAGATGAACAGGCAGCCGCAGATAGCGCATATGAATACGGCGAAATAGTCGCGCGGCTCACGGCGCAGCGCCTCGCCGACGCCGAGCGCGGTCAGCGCGAACATCACACCTGTGTAGAGGCGGAAGATCGGTAGCAAGCCGGGTTCGATGTCCTGTCGTGTCTGCATGAGGCGGTCATCAATATTGAGAGTAACAAAAGTGCTTATTCAAGAGGCTGGAGAAGAAGAGGATAGAGGATTTTGCATCTCCGAGTTCTTCTCTTGGCGTCCTTTGCGTCTTGGCGGTTTAAATTTGTATTTGAACCGCCAAGACGCAAAGGACGCCAAGACAATGCCCTCTATCCTCTTCCCCTTTAACCTCTTAAATAGGCACTTCTCATTGTAACCTGTCCTGTCACTCTTTCTCTATGACTGCGCTCACTTCAGGATGTGAGCCGGATCACACCCGATGCTGCCCCAACGCCTACCTGCAAAAACCCGCTTCGCCCTATGCTGAAACCAACGTCAGAAAGCACTCATCACGCATCACGCATCACTCATTACTGAAGGAAGGAGAAGCTCTATGCAGCAAACGGCAGCAACCCCGGCACAAACCGCCAGCAATATCCTGCCCGTCGATTACGCGGGGGCGCGGCGCTGGCTATGGCGCGCACTGACGATCCTGCTGGTGGGTGCGTGGGCGGGCGCGACGTGGGATCGCATCTGGCATACGACCGTGCCGTTCGATGGCTTCTGGTCGCCGCCACATGTCGTCATCTATGTGACCGTCACGCTGCTGGCGCTGCTGGTCATGGGCATGACGTTCACGGATCATATCCGTCATGCCTTTGGGCGCGGCTTTGATGTGAAGATACTGCCCTTCAAAGTGCCGGGCGCGCTAGTCTTGCTTGGTGGCGGCATGGTGGCGCTCGGCTTCGCGGGTGCATTCCTCGATAACGCCTGGCACACCACATTCGGGTTGAACGAAACCGCCTGGTCATTCCCGCACGCCATGATCGGCTGGTCGCTGCTGCTGATCGGGTGCGGCTTCATGGCGTGCCGTCTGGCGATGGAGCCTGTCAAGCGCACCCCCTGGATCACCAAGCTGCTGATCGGCTCGATGGTCGGGATGATGCTCATGGGGCAGGTGACGGGTCCGCTTGGCAGCAACCGCACGCCGGAGTCGCTGGACTTCTTTTTCACGTATATCCCCGCGCTTGCCAGCCAGGACTCTGCCCAGCATGTCTACCGCATTTACGAAACGTGGAACCTGACGCGCACCAACCCGCTGCTGCTGATCCTTGTGCCGCTGGGGTTGGGTATCGTGCTGGGTTTGCTGCGCAAGTATGACGCGCGCTGGTGGATGACGTTCCTGTTTGTGTCGGTCATTCTGGCGCTTGACGCGGGCAATCGCGACTGGGGCGACATCCTGGCGCAGCTGGATCCGCTGCTGGGGCGTGAGGCGAACTGGCGCGCGCTGCCTGTCGTCATTCCGACGATCATCATCCTGCTGCTCACACGGCTGCGTCTGTCTGAGCGCGTCGCCTACGGTATCGCAGGGGCAGTCTTCGCGCTGCACATCCACAGCATCTGGGGCGAACCCGGAAGCGCGGCGTGGCTGCTGGCGTTCGTTGCTATCCCCGCCATCTTGATCGGCAGGGCAGCCGGCGAGCGGCTCTACGCCATCGTCGCGCAGCCCTGGAGTTGGAAAGCCGTGCTGCCGCTCATCGGCAGCGTCGTCCTGTTCCCGCTGCTGACAGGCATTGTTGACCTGGCGCTGCGGCTGGGGACACCCTGAATGGATAGGTGCAGAGTGCAAAGTGCAGAGTGCATCTGTTACTGACAAGCCATCAGCTTGTTTGCACTTTGCACTTTGCACAAAGAACGTGGAATAACCCAAAGGAGAGCCTGAAATGAACCGTAAACTGATCGCTATCGTCGTGTTCGTGTGTGCGCTGCCGCTGCTGGCGTGTGGCGCGTCGGGCGCATTCAATGTGCGCGTGGATGACCAGTATTCGTACCTGACCATCACGATGACCGAGGAACAGATCGCTGGCATGATCGTACCGCTGCTGGAAAACGGCGAAGACTTCCGTGTGGAGAATCCGGAAATTGACCTGCGTCCCGGTGAGATTGTGGTCACGGGCAGTGTGGTCGGTGATGGCGGGCAGCTGCATCCGGGCAGCCTGGCGCTGCGCGCGTGGGCAGCCAACGGGCAGCTGTATCTGGAAGTCACGCGCTTCAGCTTCGCCGGGTTCACCGCAACACAGTCAATGCTGGCGAACTTCAATGCGGAAATGGAAGCGGGTCTGGCGCGCGATGCCGAAAACGCCGACAGCGAAACGCACGAGGTTGTGATCACCGATACCGAGTTCTCGATCACCTGGCGCTCCCCGCGAGAAGAGTAGAAGTCAAATAAAGGTATTTTCAACGCAGAGACGCGGAGGGCGCAGGGACGCAGAGAAATAATCCTCTGCGTCTCTGCATCCCTGCGTTAAATGCTTGATTATTCGCTGAGCGCCTGCACCATCTGGCGGAAGGCGGACTTGTAATCGCCGCTGAAATCGTAGCGCGGGCGGCGGCGCAAAACATCCGGCGGGGCAGCCGTCGCTACCTGAGCCACCACCACCGGCTTCTTCTTCTCGCTAAAGTAGCTCCATGCGTCCGCCATACTCGGCTCGTGATGCGCAGCCGGAGACAGCACCAGCACCATCTTGACGCACTCTTTCAGCGCCGGATGCACATTGCCAGCCCACTGTACATCCGACGGCGCGATCTCATGCAGCCAGCATGCCAGCCCGATACGCTCCAGATCATGCGCGATCTGGCGGGCAATCGCCGCGTCTTCCGGCGCAAAGTTGATGTAGATCGCCTGCTGTGTGAGTTCGGCAGTGGTGTTCGTCGCCACCTTCACCGCGCTTGGCTTGGACATCTTCTGATGGGCGGCACTCTTGCCGAGGCGATAGGCGGTGTTGCCGCAGATCGGGCAGGTGCCGCGCGTGGCGGGCAAACCCTTGCGCGTCCACACCGGCACGGGATCATCGACTTCGACCGTTTCGCGGCAGCGCACACAGTACAACGAAACCGCTTCTGGCTCTTCGTGAAGTTCGTCGTGATCGTGTTCGTCATTGTATGCCATGTCGCCACCTCGCAAAAGCACCGCACACCTGTTTCAATCATGAGCATACTGCGCTTGCACAGGCGCGTCAATTGCCTGCTACAGCAACAAATTGCTGCTGTCTCCAACACAATGCTAATCTGCTGTATGTTATAATCAATCTTCGGATGTCCAATTCAACGCGCTTGCAAAGGCTGCGTATCAACCGAGGCACTATGTTCAAGAGTTTAGTCAATCTCGTCGCGGGAAATCCGGTCGAAAAGGCACTGCAACGCTACCGCGCAGTGGTGGACCAGATTAACGCTCACGAACCCGCAATGAAAGCGCTGAACGACGACCAGCTGCGCGCCAAAACCGACGAATTCAAAGCGCGCCTGGCAAATGGCGAAACGCTGACCGATCTGCTGCCGGAAGCCTTCGCAGCCGTGCGTGAAGCGTCATCACGCGCGATAGGGATGCGGCATTATGATGTGCAGCTTATCGGCGGCATTGTGTTGCACGAAGGCAAGATTGCTGAAGCGAAGACGGGCGAAGGCAAGACGCTGGTCGCGACGCTACCGCTGTACCTGAACGCGCTCGAAGGCAAAGGCGCACATCTCGTCACACCCAACGACTACCTGAGCAAGGTCGGTGTGCAGCAGATGGGCCCCATCTACCACTTTCTCGGCTTGACCAGCGGCGTCATTCAAGGTTCGGCGGGCGACCCCGACAGCGGTTCGTTCCTGTTCGATCCGACCTTCCCCTCCAACGATGCGCGCTTCCAGAATTTGCGCCCGGTCAAGCGGCGTGAGGTGTACGCGGCAGACATCACCTACGGCACGAACAACGAGTTCGGCTTCGATTACCTGCGCGATAACATGGTGATCGAAAAACACCAGCTTTCGCAGCGCGACCTGAACTTCGCGATTGTCGATGAAGTCGATAACATCCTGATCGACGAAGCGCGCACCCCGCTGATCATCAGTGGTCAGGCGGATATGCCCTCTGACCTCTACAGCAAGTTTGCGCGAATCGTCCGCACGCTTAAACGGAGCAGTGACGAAAGCATCGACAACGAAGAGCCGGATGGCGATTACGTGGTCGAAATCAAGGATAAGGTGACATATCTGACGGATCGCGGTGTGGAACGGGTCGAGCGCGCGCTTGGCATTGACCACATCTACAGTTCCGAACACGCCGAAATGATCCCGTATCTCGATAACTCCCTGCGCGCCCACGCGCTCTATCAAAACGACAAAGAGTATATCGTCCAGGACGGGCAGGTCATCATCGTTGACGAGTTCACCGGGCGTTTGATGTACGGGCGGCGTTTCTCGGAAGGTCTGCATCAGGCAATCGAAGCGAAGGAAGGGGTCGAGATCCGCCGCGAAAACCTGACGATGGCGACGATCACCTTCCAGAACTTCTTCCGCATGTACAAGAAGCTGGCGGGCATGACGGGTACGGCGTTAACCGAACAGGAAGAATTCGAGAAAATCTACAACCTCGAAGTCGTCGCCATTCCGACGCACCGTCAAATGATCCGCAAGGACTTTGAAGACGTCATCTACCCAACGGAAGAAGCGAAGTTCAACGCGGTCGTCGCGGAGATTAAAGAACGCCAGACAGCCGGGCAGCCGGTGCTGGTGGGTACGGTTGCGATTGAAACGAGCGAACGGCTGAGCAAGCTGCTGACGCGCGCGGGCGTCAAACATCAGGTTTTGAACGCCAAGCAGCACGAAAAAGAAGCGGACATCATCACGCAGGCGGGGCGACCTGGCACGGTGACGATTGCGACTAACATGGCGGGGCGCGGTGTCGATATTCTGCTCGGCGGCAATCCCGACGGGCTGGCACGCGACACGCTGCGCAAGCAGGGTGTCGAAATCACGCAGGCGACGCCGGAGCAGTGGGCGCAAGCGCTGGCGGACGCAAAAGCGCAGTGCGAACGCGATAAGGCGCTGGTGCTGGAACAAGGCGGGTTATTCGTCCTCGGTACGGAACGACACGAAGCGCGGCGCATCGATAACCAGCTGCGCGGTCGTGCCGGGCGTCAGGGCGATCCAGGCGAGAGCCGCTTCTACCTGAGTCTGGAAGACGACCTGATGCGGCGCTTTGGCGGCGACCGCGTGAAGAATTTCATGAGTTGGGCGAAAATTCCCGAAGACGAACCCATCGAACACAAGCTGGTGTCGCAGTCGATTGCCCAGGCGCAGGTGCGCGTCGAAGGCTACCACTTCGATATGCGCAAGCGAATTCTCGAATATGATGATGTCGTCAACAAACAACGCGAAGTGATTTACCGCCAGCGACGCGAACTGCTGGACGCCGAGACGATGCGCAGCGAATACCTGAAGGTCATCGAAGAAGTCGTCGGTGAACTGCTGGATGAGCATTGCCCAGATGGACTGCATCCCGATGATTGGGATTACGAAGCGCTGTACCGTGACCTGCTCAAGATTTACCGCGTGCCGCCGGATATTACAGTCGAAACGATGCAAGGCAAGGACATCGACGAACTCGAAAAGATGATCCTCGACGGCGCGGAGACAGCCTACGAACAGCGCAAGAAGGAACTGGGCGAGGAGATCATGCCCCGTCTGGAACGTTTCGCCATGCTCAACAGTATCGATTACCACTGGCGGCGGCATCTGACCGACCTCGACATTGTGCGCGAAGGCATCGGCTTGCAGGCAATCGCACAGAAAGACCCGCTAGTGCAGTACAAGATCGAAGCGTTCGAAATGTTCGGCGGCTTGCAGGACTCGGTGCGTAAGCAGGCGGCGCGCGATCTGTTTTACATGCCCGTTGCTGTTAATGCCCCGACGCCGCAGGTGCAAATCCGTATGCCAAAGGTACAGCAGTTGCAGGCGGTACGCCCCGGCGCGAGCCAGCCCGCCAAGCCGCAGCCCGTGCGCAACGCAACCAAGACCCTCGGACGTAACGATCCGTGTTGGTGCGGCAGCGGCAAGAAGTATAAGAACTGCCACATGCGGCAAGATCAGGCGTAGCTCATGCGCGAAGAAGACCAGTTTCTGCACACTGCCGACCCGGACCTGATCGCTTTCTTGCGCGATCAGGTCCGGAGTCTCATCGATTGGGATGTGTTGCAGTTTTTCCATCACAATCCACATACCATTGAGCCTGCCGTGCAAATCGCGCGTTCGCTCGGTCGTGAAGAGTCGGTCGTCAGCGCCGCGTTGGAACGGCTGGTCGAGCGCGAACTGCTGCTCCAGCGCACATCGGGCAGTGTTCGTATTTACCAGCTGACGCAAGATGCCCAACTGCGGGACGACATCGAACGCTTTATGCGCGCCTGTGACGACCCGCAATTTCGGCGTGGCGCAACCCAGTACCTGCTGCGCACGGTCAGCGGAGGACGCTAAAGACGATGAACGCCGCCAGTTGGAGCCAGTTGTTTTTGCTGTATAGCTGGTTTGGGTTGGCGGCGCTTGTCCTGTTTCTGATCCTGATCGCGCGCTTTTACAGGCAGTTTTCGGGTGAATGGACAGGGTCACGCTTCTTCATCGTCCCGCTGGTCGGTTTTGGCATTGTCGCCGTTCGCTATGCTACGATTGACCGCATCGGCGGTGATCTGGCAGCCGATCTGCTGGCGGGTGTGTCCGGTTTGATTCTGCTGGTTTTGTCAGCACGATTGTATCGCCAGATGACGGCAGGCAGGCGCGGTTTCAAATGATCATCGATGCATCCTCCGTTTTCGCCACACTTGGACCCGCTGGCATCGCGGTCGCGCTGGTTGTACTCGGTATGCTGAGCAAGCGGCTGGGAGCGACGACACGCACAGGCGCGCATTACGGCTGGTTCTTCTTCTCAGCGCTGTTGATGATTGTCAGTGCCGGGGCGCGCGTGGCAGGCATGTGGTCCGTCTCACAAAATCTGGCGAACGAGCCGTTGTGGGTGCTGCTCTATCACGGACTGCCCGCGCTGGCGATCACCATTGCAGTCTTTACTGCCTGGCATTACTGGAGCTGGCTGCTGGCGGAAAGAAGTTAAGGTATATGCTTACAATCGGGGATATACGGGTTCATCTGATCAACGATTGTGACATTATGGTCGATCCAGGCGGAGCATTTGGACTCGTGCCGCGCGCGTTGTGGAGTTCGCTGCTGCCGCCGGATGCCGATCATCTTGTGCCGATGACGCAGACCTGCGCGCTGGTGCAGTTGCCCGATGGCATGAATATCCTGTGCGATACGGGCTATGGCACCAAGCTGCCGGAGAAGAAACAGGCGTTCCTGCGCCTCAAGCGTCCCAACGGGTCGCTGATTGATGGACTGGCACGAGTGGGCTTACAACCGTCGGACATCCATCTCGTCATCAACACGCATCTGCATGACGATCACTGCGGCGGCAATACCTATCTTGATAGCGACGGCAACATCCAGCCGACGTTCCCGAACGCCCGCCATGTCGTCCAGCGCCGCGAATATGAGGACGCTACCCATCCCAACGAGCGCACGCGCGCCACTTATATCGCCGAGAACTTCGTGCCGCTGCTGGAAAACGGGCAGCTACAATTGCTCGATGGCGATACCGAACTGGCAGCCGGTGTTCGCGGCGTTGTTACGCCGGGACATACACCGGGGCATATGAGCGTGGTGATCGAAAGCGGCGGGCAGCACGCCATGTTCGTTTGCGATCTCGCCAGCTATGCAATTCACTTTGAAC
>Ga0224723_1000669_pt1 | contig 22804 bp, 25 predicted proteins | sample Balambano_FR2_Me_FD_161647 | JGI IMG/M metagenome (GOLD analysis project Ga0224723, IMG submission 161647) | Freshwater sediment microbial communities from Lake Towuti, South Sulawesi, Indonesia - Balambano_FR2_MetaG | ecosystem: Environmental > Aquatic > Freshwater > Lake > Sediment | place... | reverse complement strand
GACTAGGAGTTGTTAAACTGGATATCAAGGAAATGCTTTGGTTTGATTATTCCAAAGACCAACCCCAGCTATTAATTGATTATCTCAAGAAACTAATTATAGGAGATAAAAGTGCTTATGAAAATCCACGGGAATTAAAAGACTATTGGGTGCAAAGATTAATTGACAAGCTTGAAAATTATACATCGGAGAAAACTACCGCTGAGGTGAAAGGGTAAAAATGGCTTTCAGTAGTTACAAAAATGTTGGTGAAGTTTTAAAAGAGTTTCAAGTTACTTACACAGAAGCTAAATTTGTAAATGAAATTCCTTTTCATATTCCTAATTATTTTCGAGACGACTTAGACGAAGTAATGGAGGATGGTGTTGTTTACAACTCGGAATTTGCTGTATGTGAAAACTTAATATACCCAGTCTTAAAAGAAGTTTGGAAGAAATATAAAACTATATTTACTATTTGGAGCCATCAATCTTTTAATTACACTGAAAAATTATCAGGATACCCCGAATATATCATTGCCCGACGCTCTCCTTTAGGTAAAGTTGTCTTCGATAAACCTTATTTTATTTTAGTCGAAGCAAAACAAGATGATTTTGAGGGTGGATGGGCACAATGTTTAGCAGAAATGATTGCAGCGCGAGGTTTAAATCAAGAAATTACAGTCACTATATTTGGCATTGTATCTAACGGTGACAGATGGCAATTTGGTAAACTAGAAAATAATTTATTTACTAAAGATAATAGTCCTTATAGTATCTACGAGCTAGACAAACTTTTTGCTGTAGTAAATTACATATTTCAACAATGCGAATTACAGTTACATAACTTAGTAGCTGCTTAATTATTTCTCATCAATTTACTAATATCCTGCATCGCCATGCACAAACAACTTGTTAATCATTGCACTATCGATTTCAGCATCATTCCAGATGGGCCAATTTTAATTAAATCTGGTCGTGAAGGAGCAGACCCAACAAACCCTGATATGGAATTTGTCAGAACCTTTCATAGAGGTGGATGGTCTATTTATTTACCAGGAAGTAGTCTGAAGGGAGCAATCCGCGCTCATGGAGAACGAATTGTCCGCACTATAGGAAGTGATACTGATCCAAATGATCCCAAAAAAATTTGGGCAAATGACCCTCTTAAGGGTGATTATCTACCTAAAAAATTAGAGAGTCACGATATCTATAAAAAATCCTCTTTTACCGACCAAATGTTTGGCAACACTTCAATAGCTAGTCGTGTTCGTATTGAAGACGCACATCCAGTTGACTTGACACAACTTAAGATAGAAGAACGAAATGGTGTTGCAATTGATCGGGTATTTGGCTCGGTTGCAGTTGGCCCATTTAATTATCAAGTTTGTACAGTGGGGGAATTCCGTACTAAAATTCACCTTAAAAACTTCACGTTGGCACAACTTGGTTTAATTGGGTTAGTGCTACGTGATTTAAATGATGGTTGGTTTGGGTTAGGTTTTGCGAAATCACGGGGTTTGGGTACAGTTCGCGTTCAGTATCATAATGCTGTAGTGCAGTATCCGGGGTGTAAACTTGATACTGAACGTAAAAAAATTCGTCAATTGAAAAATTCTAAAGAATGGGATTGGACTTTTCTACTTGGGGTAGGAGAATTTTTATCTGATATAGAAGCAGAAAAATATGGATTTCCCAAACCAGATCATCATCCCAAACCAGATCACCAAGATTCTCCAGTTGGTGCAAATTTTATGAATTTAGATTTTGGTGTCCAACTGAAGTGGGAAGGTAATACTGAATCTGGCGTACAAGATTTATTTATGCGGTCAGTTCGTGCGTGGAGTGAGAAATTAGCTGCATGATACAAGAATCTATACATGGGTATGTATACCATAAGCAACTGGTATTATATCCAGAAATTACAACTTTAGTTAATAATCTCTCAAATTCTCAAAGTTATTACTTTTTACGTTATTCACATAATGTCAGCGGAATTTGTATGCAACTTCCTACTGACCGTGGAGAAATTGAAGGACAAATGTTTAACGCAGTTTGCGAATTGCGTTGGAAAAAATATAAATCTGGTTATGAAGTTCTACTTCTTAGTAAGCAGGAATTTAAGTTTGAGGGATTTGAGGAATTAACTGGAAAGTGGGAAATTTATGACCGGAATGCATATTGGCATGGCCCAGATGAATCAAAGTTTCCCAAAGGTTTTAAGTTTAAAGGGATAAATGATGAAAATATCAACTATAAAGAAATCCCTATTCAGCAAAGATACTTTAGAGATTCTATAACTGCAACTATTCACTTTGTCGCACTAACGGTTAACGAAAATGACTAAAGCTCCAGTACCTAAACTACGAAAACCAACACCTCCTGAACGTCCAGCGCGTGATGAATCAGCAGACAGCATACCTAAACCATATCAATTTGTTTCATTTCCAAGCGCTCCCCCCCGTTTGGAACATCCTGCGGGACATGATAGATTTGATAGAAATCGCTTGCACGGAACATTATTTTTAACTCTCCAAGTCCAAACTTCCCTACACGTTTCTACGGGTATTGTTGTCCCCGGTAGCGATATTGCAACTCGTGTAGCTTTAATTAAAACGATGGTACAAGGTGTTGATAAACATCTTCTCATTCAAGGTAGTTCTCTCAAAGGTTGCATTCGTTCAGTTTATGAAGCAGTTACAAATAGTACACTTGCGGTAATTACATCCAAACATCGTGATAAAATACCCCTTGAACGATTACCGTGCCGGAATAAACAGCAACTATGTCCTGCAAGTCAAGTATTTGGTGCTTTAGACTGGCAAGGATTAATTGATTTTAACGATGCTAAATGCGAAAGTGTAGGGTTTAATACAGGATTTATGCCATCATTATATCGCCCTCGTCCTGAAACAGGCGGTAGATATTTTAACACAGATGGGAAAGTTACTGGACGTAAGTTTTACTACCACACTATCCGCGCAATTGAGAAAGGACAAAATCAGGGAATCCCAGTACAACAAGCTGCACGTGCATACACATTTACGACCCAAGTACAATTTAAAAATTTGAGACCAGAAGAACTTGGGACACTATTTATTGTACTTGGGCAAGATCCCAATTATCCTATTGCTCTGAAAGTTGGTGGTGGTAAACCTATTGGTATGGGAACCATGACTGTAGAAGTTTCGCAAGCGAAGGTGTTGCAGAATTTTCAGGATTTGCGATCGCGCTACTCTGAATACACTCCCAACGACGATAACCTCCTAACTGGAGATGCACTCCAAAAATTTATTCAAACACAAATTAAAATTGCACATTCCCGACTAATCCAATTACCACAACTTCAACAACTAGCTGAAATATTACGTTACCCAACCGACCGCGAACCACCCGAAGGAATGTATTAATGTTAACTCAACAAGAATCTCTAACTGATGCAGAATCTCTAATTGCACATAATTTAGCAATAGCTTTGGTTAAAGAAAATACCGATGTTAATGAGTTAGGGAAGGCGATCGCGTACCTGCGTAGCATTGTGAATCAGCCTGTTGCAGAAAAAAAATTCTTCGGATATCTTAAAACCCTCGTTAGTAATGGTAAGCAAATCGGACATAGTGGCAAAACTCCAGACTACTACCGTTCTATAGAACGTGCGTGCAGCCAGTATCTAAAGGAAGAAACAAACCCCCACACCATTTTGAAAATTTTGGGATGGGCAATGCGTTTGATGCGGTATTACAAGGTTAGCCCGATTGAGGAATTTTCTATACCTGATTCCCCTTCCACACAACCTAATATTTCTCAGCGTCAAGCTGAAATTGCAGAAGTGACTAAGTTGCAAAAGTTTGATGTTGACCAAATTTTAGATGCAATTGTAGTAAGTATTAAAGGAAACAAGGTGACTTATCAAATATTAGAAACTATTAAGCTCACTGAAAAAGAGCCTAAAAAAGCAGCTTCTTTTGCTGAAGGACAAATAGTAAAAGTTAAAATTGCAGCCCTCAAAGAAGACAAAAGTATTAAAAGTGTGAAATATGTCGAATGAGTATATGTTTTTCTATAAAGCTACATATTTTCAGTATAATAGAGAAGTAGTTCAGACAATTTTACAATCATGAACCAATGTAAATCGAATTTTACAGTACTAGACTCTTATTCTGTATGGACGGTTTCTGCATCTTTCAAAGAACAGTATAGCTCTGTTACTCAGTATAAAATTAGACCAGGCTATCAAGTTACTCAGTCCAAAACCGAAATTTCAGAAGCTACGTTTATTTTTATGAAGGTAGTTTTTTAATTGTAGAATTCGGTTAAAGTATGGTAGTTCTACTAGTAGTAAAACTACCATATAAAATTGGAGATAGTAAATTGCAAGTTGGTAGAGTCTAAAGTATTTTTCCCCTATAGATTGCAGGCAAAGAAAAATTAAGAGTAAATTATGAGCAATCAAAGTCAGAGTCAGGTCTACTTTGTTACTGGTGTACGTGTTGCAGTTGATGAGGAGCATCGGATTTTAATAGCGGGAATGTTATCAGAAAGCCCGTTCTCCAATGATCAACAGGAATCAGTATTGTCAGCAAATTTGATAAATTTCGCGTTTACTCGTCAACAAGCTAAATTTCTAAGAGATCGGCTAGATGAATTTTTAAAGGAAGAAGAATGATTTTAAGCAGGAACTCAAGTGAAAACCACTGGGTATCAACCTTCAAGACAAATACGACTTGGAACAAATTTTATTCATCTGATTTACGTTTAGTTAAGTCAACTAAACTAAGGTGTTTTGATGTAGTTCCTGAGATAGAACAATTAGTAAAACAGTTAGCTAAAGTACCGAATGTAGAGAGAGTAGTGGCTCTAGCTACAAGATTTCCTAATTTGCATTGGATTGATTTTGAGTTATTTCTGTCGGAAAATGAGTTGACAGACGAAATTTGGGATAGAGTGCAAGATTTAGTGATTGACTGTGAATGGAAGCTACGGGATAATTCTGGAGAAAAATGGTATTTTCGCCCTCAGATAGCAGATCAGTCTCAACTTAGAAATGGACAAGAGGTACTTATAGATTCTCATGTTAGTAAATTTGAAGAAACAAGTATAAAAACTTGGTCTAGTCCTCCTTTGAAATTAGTTGTGCATTGATTCTTAATAGCTAAGCTTTTTAATAGAAATGACTTGCGATCACTATCTTAGACAAGCTAGAAACAATGAGCAGGCAGCTCGCAATATAAAAGATGATTACCCGGATTGGGCGATAACTATATGTTTTTATGCGGCACTACACTGTGTAGAATACTATGCTTGTTCTAAAAAATGTGATATAAAAAGTGAGTATCCTGCACCATCACCTCATGAATCTCGACGAGATTATATTTTTGACCTTGGAGAACAATTAGGTAATAGAAATTTACGTAAAGTTTATCAAGACTTAGAGGATGAGAGTCAAAGAGCTAGATATCTAAAAAATATATCTACCGATACAAAAAGCTATTACACTAATAATAAGAAAGTTAATCAATCTTTTCAGAACTTGCAACAAATAAAGCAAATACTGGGTATCTAAATATATTGTATCCCCATAAGGGGACGGAAACTAACACCCGTCATATGCTGAGTAGGAATCAAGTACTGTTACCAGATTGATTTCCCAATCAGACGGAAATATTAATCCGTGAGATGCTCGATGATTAAATCAATCAGCCGCATCTCTCTTCCCCGTAAGGGGACTAAAACTTATTGCTAATTTTGGTTATATCTTACTAATAAGCAATAGCCTCTGGTTCGTACTCAACAGAATAAGGCATTAGCTATCTAAGCCAAACTTTTTCATTACATCTGTTGTGGACATACCACGAACACCTGTCTCTCTAAGCTTCTGGATTTCTAGTAGTCCCTGTTTAAAATCTTCCTTAACTTTTTTGCCTTCATCAGGGTCTGGTACAAGCTCATCCAAAGTTTCGATGACAGTTTCTCGGATCAAAGCTTTAAGCTCATCAACGGTAAGGTCTTTTACTTGCATGAGGCCTTAGTAATAGCGTTGTTAATATTTATTATTCTACTCTATTGCATCTGTATGCTTATAAACATGAATATTCCTCAATTGCATCTTACTTCTAACTATAAACGATCGCCAGCATTTTACAACACTAGAAAACATACAGCATATTCCAGGTTTATGAGGTACAGTTATATTACCTCGTAAGGGCACGGCACTAGTAGGATTTTTGATTCACCCGTAGTATTTCGGAAGCCGTGCCCCTACATTATATTATTTGCTGGTTCAATAATTGTGGCTACTGTAACTCATCAAGTTGAAAACTGATGTAAAATAAAAAATTCTAAAGCTAAATAAAACTCATAAGGTATTTACTTCCTAAATGGTTCACTTAAAATTCCCAGTATTTCTTCTAATTGTGCAATGAAGTATTCAGTTCTATCAATTTTTAAAATTTGTGCTTCAAGTGTTAAAAACTTCCATAAAGTACCAGTTGTTACTACCCCATATATTGTTTGTGATTTTCCTTTACGTTCGTTAAATATCTGAGCTGCTACCATTTCAGCCACACATTGTCCTAAACCAAACTTAATATCATTATCTTTAGCTTCAACTAATGTAATAACTGGAGCAGTAATTAATAACTGGTTTTCACTCTGTGTCAGAATAAAATCACATACACCATTAAGCCCCCTGCTTTCATCTACATTAAATGAAGTCCCTGAAAAATAACCAACTTTTCCTTGAAATAATCTTCTAACTTCTAAAAGAATTGGAGTAATAATTAATTCAGACCTTGCTTTTTCAGTACTGATATTTGTAGCTAGTTCTAGGGTTTCTTCTAGAGTTTCTTTCAATCGTTGAGATGGTTTAACTGGAGTAATTTGAGCAAATAAGTTATGACTTTCCTCAAGAGTAAGGTTCAAGTCGTTAATTGCTTTATCAAGAGTTTTAAAATCGCTGTATGACATTCTTGTTTAGGTAATTCTAATACGACTTTATTCTGTTCTTATTTTTGCTGGTCTTTAAGTTTATAGCTAATAAATATTGCTCTTGAGACTGCTGATTATCTTGGGATTCCTCCCCCTACTTTAAAGATATCTGATAAGGCGCGATCGCGTTATCTCCCCACTTCCTTTACTGTTTACAGCATATTCCAGGTTTATGAGGTACAGTTATATTACCTCGTAAGGGCACGGCACTAGTAGGATTTTTCATTCACCTGCAGTATTTCGCAAGCCGTGCCCCTACATTGTATTGTTTGCTGGTTTAATAATTGTGGCTATTGTACCTTATCAAGTTGAAAACCGCTGTATATATACTACAAGAGCTAGAAGCTACCTTTGTAAAACTAGTTAAACAATGTTTGATATTGGTATTAAAGTGACTAGTTAGTATTGTGACTTCTTATATCATATACCTATAAAAATTATGAAAATATGTTATATTTTTAACTAGTTTAGGCAAAACATTATATACTCTGAGGTGATTGTGTTGAAACCATCGACACACTCCGCCCGAACCATGAAAACCTTATAAATTCGTTGAAGTGTGTCGATTACTTGCAGTGTGGGAATTTCAGCTTACAAAAATGATATCTTTTTGAAATTTTTTGAGGATTTTTTAGGAGTGTGTCGATTTAGGGGTCTGGAATCCTCTTTCAGTAAGGGTTTCACAAGTGAACTCTTTCCGTATACTCTTCCCCTAACGGGGATGGAAACAAAATTAAGCAGGAGCGTAAGAAGGGATTTTTTAAACTTTCCGTATACTCTTCCCCTAACGGGGATGGAAACGCGTTGAGGATTGCATCCTCGCTAAGGCAACCAGCTTCATAGCTTTCCGTATACTCTTCCCCTAACGGGGATGGAAACGAGACTGCCGAGCACGATTTTGCCACCATTCTGCAAAGCTTTCCGTATACTCTTCCCCTAACGGGGATGGAAACCAGCGCTTGCTGAAGCTGCAAGGCGTAGGATAAACTTTCCGTATACTCTTCCCCTAACGGGGATGGAAACGCGTGAGCAACAACTTTAGAAAAGTCATAACTTGCCTTTCCGTATACTCTTCCCCTAACGGGGATGGAAACGATGTTATCTTGACATAGTCTTTGGCGAATTAATTTGCTTTCCGTATACTCTTCCCCTAACGGGGATGGAAACGAGCGGGTCGGCGTTCAACAATGTCGCTTCCATTTGCCTTTCCGTATACTCTTCCCCTAACGGGGATGGAAACTATTTTGCCTCCAATTTTCTACATCTAATACGTTGGCACTTTCCGTATACTCTTCCCCTAACGGGGATGGAAACGTCAATACATTGTTGGGAACGCCAATGTCACTTTACCCAGGCGATGGCACCACAGTGGAAGCAGTTGATGGCACTAAAAAAGCTTGAAATGCTTATTATTAGGTTGTACTAAAGAGGCAATTCTAAAAAATGTGGAAGCAGTCGATGGCACAAAGTATAAAAATAGAGCAACTTTAATGGCACAAAGTATGTAAGAAGTTTATAATCAACTGAAACCGTTATATAACAATGGTTTTGAAGTTTTACATTTCATTCGTACTTAGGGGATTTTAGTTGCTTACATTCTAAAAACGAAGTAAAAATGAAATATTAATTAGTATATAAACACTAGTTAACTAACTTTAATAGTACAATAGCTTTAGAAATTATAAAATTTAATTGATAAGATGTATAAAATATTACTAGTTGTTTGAATTCTGGATGATAGTCCAGGCAATAGTTTGAGCAATTATAAGCCAAATTTGATGGAAGCACTTCATGGCACTAAGTAGAAGAGAATTTATATTTCTTAAATTTTGAAGCAAAAATATTCGATTGAATAGAAGTATGCAATTAAGTAAAAATTGCGTACCAGGGTAGCAATGTTGACAGAATCTGAGTTGAAAGAGTGGTCTGCATCACTCGATTTATCAACAGCACAGTATACAATGATTCAGGCGATACGTAGCTCTCCACCTTCAAGACGGGTGAGAGGAAATGTTGGAAATTCTACAGCTTTTGCACAAGAAATGTTTTTAAGTTCAACTGTTCCAAGAGATTGGTGTGTTGGTAATGCACTACCTCAACTAGCGGGACTTAGACGTTTTTTGTGGTCAAAAAAAGCCTCAAAGCTATACACACCAGAGCTTTTACATCGATTTAGTAATTTTCTTGACATACCTGGGTTTGAGCGATTTTTTAGGTTTTGAGGTATATTCCTTACCAGAACTGGATTTGAGGCTTTTTTCTTCTTGTTTTTTGTCTAAGTCCCGCTAGATAAATTATTACGTGTTTGCTACCGACTATCTATCTCTTTAAATGACATTTATTTAGGTCAACTAAAAATAGATAATTTTATAGTTTTAAAAGAATTACCATTATCCGAACAATAATTTAAAACTAATCGCCCCTTTGAAACAGAAAAAGTACGAAAATTTTTAGAGTCACACAAAGAAGCAAATCTACCTCTACCTTTAAAAGAGCTTGCTGCTAAAATCGGCTATGACTCAAAAGATTTATACAGATATTTACCTGATTTGTGTCATGAAATATCTGCTCGTTACAAATTATACAATAAAACAGCTTTTAAACGTCGTGTATAATTCTTACAGCGATTTAATGGAAGCATAAATAAAATAATTTATGCCTCCCGGTACGCTCATTATTATGGATAATTAAAGACTTAAATTAAGCCAGAAAAGCTTTTCAGCCTGTGATAAGCTAAATTCATAGTAGCCTATTATACAAAAACTAGTGAATAGAAAAATTACGATAAACCGTTTCATACATTTTCCTCAAAATAAATTTTTTCAACTTCAGAAATCCTAAGTAATATCGCTTTACATTAGAGATGTAATTGGTGCGTAACGCTACAGAATTATTCGCTTCGTTGAAAGATTGTTATAGCATTACGCACCCTACGTTAATTTGCAAACTCATTAATTCTCTGTAACGTTTACACTGTAAACCTTTTGCTTCCTCAATTTACACTTTTGGCTGAAGCTAGTAGCAAAAATACCAAAAGCTACTAGACCTGCGATCGCAGAGGGTTCGGGAATATTTTTACGAGTACCAAGTGTAATATTCCCAGGACCTGTAATGGTATTGGTAAAGCTACCAAAACTTTTATCAGTATTGTCAAATCCAGTCGTAACTAAAAAGTACTGTTGTTGGGCAGCTAAAAACAAGCCCATAAAACCAGAGTTTCCTTCATCTGGGAAAGGATCATTGCCACTGAGTACATTTTCTAATGGGTTAGCTGGGTTAAAGCTGTTAGTGTATAAGTACTGAATGCCTAGGAAGTTTTGAGAACCGATAACATCGTAAAAACCAGTAGTATCAACCACAAAAGGTTGGCTGAAATAAGGCACAGCAGTACCATTACTAGAAAGTGATGTCGGTGGGTTTGTTCCTCCTTCAAATCCTTCTGTTTGCGGACGGTTAAATGTTGGTGCGTTTGTTGTATCACCCGAATATGAAAGAGTGGATGCTTCCGAAGGTAAAATGATAGCTAGAGATATGATCGCACTCAAGGCACATATCAGTTTGGTCTTAGCAGATAAATGGGATTTTCTAATTGTTAGTGACATTAGGTTATTTAGGGTTTTTATCTACCATGGTTGAACGAGTAAAGCCTGTGTAGTAATGCCTAAGCCAATTAAAGTGATACATAAAGCACTGGCAACTGGTAACATTTTTATCTTGGGTATTTGCAATGGCATTTGCTCAAACTTGTGCTTGGCATAGACTAACATCAACCCAATTCCAGTCAGCACTGCTGCTAAACCGACACTAAAAGCACACACCAAGGCTAATCCCAAGCCAATTTTTCCCAAGGCGATCGCACTCAGCAACACGACTAGGGCTGAAGGACAAGGTAATATACCTCCTGATATTCCCAACGCTAGTAAATTAGACCATGTTATGGATGAATCATGGTGATGATCATGCACGTGATGGCTATGTTCATGGTGATGGTGATGATGGTCATGCACGTGATGGCTATGTTCATGGTGATGGTGAGAATTTTGTAAGCGACTGATAAACAAATTCATACCAATCCCAGTTACCAGCACACCAGAGACTATACTCAACCAAGGGTATAATTGCTCTGTCAAGGTAAACTTGGATGTGCCTAGAGCAACCAGCCCAAGAATGAAGATGCTAGCTGTATGAGTAATTGTTACAGTCAATCCCAAGAAAAGAGCGTGTTGGGGTTTGCTGCGGGAACCTACCAAATAAGCACCAACTACAGTTTTCCCATGACCTGGGGACAGTGCGTGTAAACCACCCCATACAAAGGCGATCAAAAGAGCTATCAGGATAGTAAAGAAATTATAATCCTTGGTAATTAAGCTAGTGAAGACATCGTTGCTTCTTCCTGCTAAATCACTAAACCCACTAAATGACTGAACAGATGGTAGAACAGGTTGCTCTAATGTCTGATTATGATTGATTTTCAAAGAAATATGACGCTGGTCTAAAGGACTGCGAAGTAAATCATTAGGGTAATCTGTCAGGCGGTTGGAGATACTCTTGGTAGTAAAATCCCCTTGGATGGGAACATTATTTCCTGCCACAGTAATCTCACGCCAACCTAAACGTTGTGGGTAAAAATTATCTGCAAATTCAATCAACTGATTTGCAGCTACTGATACTGCTCCCTGGAAGTTACAGGTTAGACGTAGTGTAGATAATCCTCCTACACCTGGGGGAAATTCTACTGCTGATTCCACCGTTTGGATTACAAGAGGCTGTTTATTGATTAATAGTTCTAGGTTTGAGTTAACTTCATTGCATTTTTCTAGAGGGTATTTATCTGTCTGGCGATTAATTTCTTGGAAAGCAGGGATTTCTGCCATGTCTAGAACATAGTCAATGCCTATTTTATCTTGGTCTACATGAATTCCTGCGTAGTGGTTGATGGTGAAGTTGCCTAAGGGATGGGCGTCTGCTGGGAGCATCCACAGTAAAGATATTGCGATGATGGCGATGCAATAATGTAGTTTTTTCATAAGAAAATGTTCACGCACTCGTAGCAAAGGTTAAGGGGTAGGTGTCAGTTGAGCTAAAACTTGACGAGCTTCTTCGGCGTATTTGTGGTGAAATTGAGGATTGAGGCTGATGGCTTGAGTTAGTCGGTTGATTGCTTCTTCACGTTCCCCTAGGTGAAAGGCAATCATACCTGCATGAAATTGCAGCAGAGCGTCTTGTGTACCATAGCGAGTTGCCTTGTAGGCTGCTTGTTGGGCTTCTTGCCATTGTCCATTAGCTGCTGCTGCCCAAGCTAGTGTATCTTCTGCATGAATATCGTCCCGTAATGCTACTTCCCGACGAGCTATTAAGAGTGCATCTGCTAAGTGGGTGTTGTGTTCAGTGTAGTAGACTGCTAGAGCTCGGTCGTAAATTCCTTTAGCCTTGCTTAAATAAGCGACTAGCCCTATTAAATCTTCTGTTTCAGCTGCACCTTTCGGGTTTCCCAAGGCCTTTTGAGCATCTGCTTTGTATCCAAGGGTTTCTATTAATGGCATTAATTCTATACCTTGGTTGGCTGCATTTAGAGCATCCTGCCATCGATGCTGAGATGCACAAAGACGAGCTAATCCTGTAAATGCAGCTATATGTTGAGGAAAGAGTTCCAGGGCTTCCTGGTATCTCTGCTCAGACAGAGAAAAATCGCCAGCCGCAAAAGCAAGATCCCCAGCCCGCACATGAAACCAAGCACGAATTTCGGCGCTCGTTGTGTAGAAATCCATTTCCTCCATGGCTTCATCTAGTAGTTGTCGGGCTGAAGCTAGATTGCCAGTTAACTCTAAGTAACGAGCGATAACTGCTTTGTTACCATTCGATGTTCCTTGGCTAATCTGCAATATTTGCTCAACTGCTTCATAGTTACCCAACTCCATCAGAATCGATGCTTTCAGTGAAGTACTACTGAGATTATCATCTAAGATTTGAGCATTATTGATGACATTTAAAGCCTGTTGAAACTGATGTTGAGATAATAAAGCTGATGCTAGGAGCATAAAAGCACCTTGATTATGGTACGGTTGCAGTGCTAGGGATCTACGTGCTACTTGTTCTGCTCTGAAGACATCTTCTATATCTCCCACTTCTCGAAAACGCTTTAAGTATTGATCCCCTAGGAGACGTAGGAATAGTGAGGAGTCTGGCGATTGGGACACTTTCTCCTCGTACACGCTGATTATATGCGATCGCTGTAAATAATCGGGGAACACTAGAGGATCCTTGACAATCTGGTTTGCACTTACAGTTGCTATTGATACGTTGGGGTGGAATAAACCTAGTGCTTGTGTGTTAGAAGGTTTAGATAAGACTAGTAGGCTAGTCAGAATTAACAACCACAGTATTCGCAGCATAGCTACTACAAAGGATTACCTAGATAGGGGAAGTTTGGAAGAAAGTTGGCGTCATTGGGTCCAACATTATCGCTAACTAATCCTGGAATTTTACCTGTAGTAATTCCTGTAACTGCATCACCAAAAACAACAGATGTTGTAACATCAATTACGTCATCTTTTGGTCTTCTACCACCAAAGTTTTTTCCTAACTGAGTACCAAAATATGTACCGTTGGATTTAGAAAGGTCAGCTTGCATAACGTCAGGAATCACCACTGAGATAACTGCATCAGCTATAGCTTTAGGTCTACCAATGGCATTCACAAAGGCTTGAATGAATTGGGATTGGTTAAGAGCGTCTTTTGTTGGTGTCTGAAGATTACTGTTATTATGAGCTTTGAAGTCCATAAACAGTTCATTCAACGCAGGAACTGCTAACCGTTCAATTTGAGCAAAAATTCCCTTTCTTAATCTAGGAGTTCGCACACTTGTTGTCATCCAAGCACCAATCTTACCATTACCAATTAGCTTCTTTGGTAGTTCAATAATAATTGAGTTAACATTAAATGGAGCTAGTGTGTCTTGTGCTTGACCAGGTGGTCTGAAGGAAAGAACTTGGAAAGGTGGATTTGGATTCGGTTGAAACAGATAGTTACGATCTGGGATAATTTTAAAGAATTGTTCCAAATCAAAAAAGAATGGGTCTTTGCGTAGTCCAACGAAGACCTTCATGCCATTATGTCCAGAAAAGGGTTGGTTGAGTGGCCCTTTCATACTTGCAGGAAGCAAAGCAGATTGTGTTCCTGCTATAACTGGACGACCCGGACCACGTACTGTGACATTTTGGCGTGAGCCTTTGCCATTTATATTGAATTGAAGTACCACATCTTCAATATTGTCGCCAGTATTATCAATTTTGAACTGATAAAGAATATCTGGGTCAAACGGTCTAGTTTCACCAACAGCAATCAGAGGGTCAAAATCCATTACTAAAACAACATTGTTGGGGTCTTTGGGACTTTCAAAGACAAACAAATCTGTGAGATCCGCAGCAGTTAATTTAGTGGCAAGAAATGTTGTATCCTGGTGGTCTGAAGCTCTTGCTGGAGGGGTTGCATAGATTAGCACTGTGAGTAAAATAGCCACAAATGCTACTGTGGTACGAAAAGACCTCGCTTTCATCCAGTTAAGCGATCGCGCCATCTTTTGGGCTGTATCTACAAGCATCCCTTTATTTGGTATACTACTCTGAGCATTTCTCATACATACTCCTTTGTAAGTGTTGTAACTACCCCACAGTGTATTTACTCTACTGCTCACTTTCCAGACCAAAACTTGCTCACTTCTTGCTCACTTATAAACACATTGGGTGAACGCAGAAATACTCAAAAGCCAAACACTGAAAAGCCTCCATCTACAGCAATACACTGTCCTGTAATGTAAGATGCAGCTGGTGTACAAAGAAATGCAACTAATCCTGCAACTTCATTCGGTTCTCCCACCCGTCCCATGGGAGTTCGAGAAATAATCTCAGTTAAAACCTCTGGATTGTTCAAAACAGGTACTGTTAGTGGAGTACGAATATACCAGGGAGCAACAGTATTAACACGAATGCGATCGCTCGCCCATTCCACTGATAGAGAGCGAGTTAGTTGTACAAGCGCTGCTTTGGTCATTGCATAAGGTGCGCCAGTACGAATTGCCGTTAAGCCAGCTACAGAACCAATATTAACAATACTACTGTTACCGCCGACTTTTAATAGTGGATAAGCAAGACGGCACATTTCAAACGTTGAAGTGAGATTCGTCTGAAAAATTGTCTCATATTCCTGTGCGGTGTACTCTACTGCTTTTTTACGAATGTTTGTCCCTACATTATTTACCAATACATCCAAGCCACCCATTGCTTGAGTAACTTGGTCAAATACCTGACGGGCTTCTATTTGTGTCATATCTGCGGCGATACCGTGAACCTTTAATTCCTGTTGCTGCCAAATTTCAAGCTGCTGCTTAATTGCTTCCTGATTTCGCGCAATGATTGTCACTTCTGCTCCTAAAGCCAGAAACTCTTCGGCGATCGCTAATCCAATTCCCTTGGTTGCTCCAGTGATCAACGCTTTCTTTCCAGTTAATGTCCAGCGATCGCGGAATGTCTCAGTAAATAATTTATTCATTGTTTTTTTATTACTTCGATGCTTGGGTGTCGGATGAGGTACAGTAATCTCAAGGGGATGTTTAATAAGTACCTACACATAAATATTTATATATTTTTTAAAGCAGTTGAAATGACTATATTCCACCACTGTTCCCTGTTCCCTATTCCCTGTTCCCTCTCTCAATTAGATAATTTATTTTGCATGACTACTTATTAATAGATAACTAATCAAAATCCGTTGGCAGTTCTGGCTGACGATAATGCTCAAATAATCGGGTAATTTGATGTGGCATAACTCGTCCAAGAGATAATGGAGGAATATTATCTTCAGAGAAAAACCCCACATCAGAAGTTTCAATACTTGGTGTCGCTTCACCACCGATAATTTCGCATTGAAAAAATAATTTGTAGATATGGAATAGATGAGGTGGGTGTCCTTGCTTATTCAAATCATAAACTGCGACCAGCTTAACTGGGCGAGTGTAATAACCTGATTCTTCAAAAACTTCTCTGACTGCTGATTCGCTAGGAGAAGAACTAACATCAGCCCACCCACCTGGTAAAGCCCAACAACCATCAGATTTTTCTTTAACAAGTAGAATTTGGTTATCACGAAATACTGAAGCGCGGACATCAACTTTCGGTGTAGCGTATCCGATTTCACGGGAGAATAAATCTAAGATATCGCTCTGCTCTAATTGCAACTGTATTGCCATAATTTCCGTAGAAATTTCTCGTAATTCTTGATACCGTTCAGTATCAAAAATACTTTGAGAATAAGTCAAACCAATTTGGGCGATCGCTTGTATTTTTTTCGCCCATTCTAACCATTTTGGTTCCAAAATTTTCTTCCTATAAAGATTATTACTACATATTCCAGGTTTATGAGGTACAGTTATATTACCTCGTAAGGGCACGGCACTAGTAAGATTTTTCATTCACCTACAGTATTTCGGAAGCCGTGCCCCTACATTGTATTGTTTGCTAGTTTAATAATTGTGGCTACTGTACCTTATTAAGTTGAAAACCTGTAAGAAGTAATTGATACATAAACACCAAATCTGTATTCAAACCCGCCCTCACCCGAATCTATCTCTATGTACGGGCGGGTTTTGCGACCATACTACACATAAACGCAAAATCTGTATTCAAACCCGCCCTCACCCGTACCAAAAATCAACACCAAATCTGTATTCAAACCCGCCCTCACCCGAATCTATTTCTATGTACGGGCGGGTTTTGCGATTGTACCAAAAATCAACGCGAAATCTCTATTCAAACCCGCCCCCAACCGGATCTATTGACTATGCATCCAAATCCAATCTATTAGACTTTCCACAGTACGGAATATTGCTGCGGGTGACATCTGCTGTAAACGCTCAAAGGATGAAGTTTCAGCCCAAGCCGCTGCTAATGGTATAACACCTGCTTCTTTTGCATCAGTCATATCTGATGGTGAATCACCAACATAAGCAACACATTCTGATGCAACCCTCCATCTTTCCAAAACAGTTTTAATTGCGAATGGTTTGATTCCACCTTCATTGGAACCTGTCACTACAATATCAAAATAATCTATTAAATTTAAATACCGTAGGGAAATATCAGCACTCAATTCTCCCTTACCAGTCACAACAGCTAAAGCAATATTATTCTCTTGACATAAATTCAGTGCTGCTTCTATACCAGGAAAAGGTTGATCGCAAATAGTATGGGCTTTTTCATATGTTTCCAAATAAACTTTAAAAGCAGGTTCCCATTGCGACCCGACAATTTTTTCAATAACACCTTCTTCTGAAGGCCCAAAATATGTTGCAATCTCCTCATTCGTGTATTGACGTGGTGCATATTTTTGAAAAGCAGCTTGAAATGCAGCGAAACATACAGGTAGTGTATTTCCCAGAGTACCATCAAGGTCAAAAATAATACCTTTTAATTTGATTCGTGACATATTTAGTAGATTTCATCTTGAATTAAATGTACAAAATATACACAAACGTAGGGGCGAACGGTTGTTCGCCCTTATACTAAAGTCCTAACCTTCTACCTGCAATTACGCATCATTCAAAGCTGCAATTCCAGGTAATACTTTACCTTCTAGCAACTCTAAACTAGCACCACCACCAGTAGAAATATGGCTCATTTGTTCAGCTAAACCAACTTTTTCCACAGCAGCTACAGAATCACCACCACCAATAATGGTAGTAGCACCATTCTTGCTGAGTTCTGCTAAAGTGTGAGCGATCGCTTCAGTACCGACGGCAAATTTATCAAACTCAAATACACCCATTGGTCCATTCCAGACAACTGTTTTGCAGTCTGCTAAGGCTTGTTGGAACATTTTGACAGAATCTGGGCCAATATCCAAACCCATCCAACCATCGGGAATATTTTCAATGCTAACAGTTTGAGAATTCGCGTCGGCAGCAAAATTATCTGCGACTACAACATCACTAGGCAATAATAAATCAACGCCTTTTTCCTTGGCTTTAGCTTCCAAAGTTTTCGCTAGTTCTAGCTTATCTTCTTCCACCAAAGACTTACCAACGCTTAAATCACGAGCTTTGTAGAAAGTGAAAATCATGCCACCACCAATGATCAGCTTGTCACATTTTTCTAGCAAAGCTTCAATCACACCAATTTTACTAGAAACCTTAGAACCACCGATGATTGCAGCCAAAGGACGTTGGGGAGATGCGATCGCGCTTTCGAGGTATTGTAATTCCTTCTCAATTAAATACCCAGCAATTGAAGGACTTAAGTAATGAGTTACACCTTCAGTAGAAGCGTGAGCGCGGTGTGCTGTACCAAAAGCATCATTGACGTAAAAATCAGCATTATCAGCCAATTTCTTCGCAAACTCTGAGTCATTTTGTTCTTCTTCCTTATAGAAGCGAACATTTTCCAGCAAAGCTACTTGGCCGTTCTGCATTGCTGCGACTTTCGCTGCTACAGCATCACCAATACAATCATCGCACTTAATTACATCCTTACCCAGCAACTCAGCCAGACGCTTAGCAACAGGAGTCAAACGCAACTTTTCATCCACACCTTTGGGACGACCAAAATGGCTTGTGAGAATGACCTTAGCTCCCTTCTGTGCCAAATCATTGATGGTAGGCAAAGCGGCACGAATGCGAGTATCGTCGGTAATGCCACCATTTTCGTCTAATGGTACATTAAAATCAACCCGTACAAGAGCGCGTTTACCAGATATGTCTGAAGAAGATAAGCTTGCTAAGGTTTTTTTAGACACAACACAACCTCCCGATTGCCTTTTTGTTATCGTTTTGTAAGTAGAACCATCAAGATTTTACCGGAGTCAGGGGGCGCAGAGGTAATTAAGATGTTTAAGACCGTTTTATTTCCCATAGACCAAAGTCGAGAAGCCAGAGAAGCCGCTGAAGTCGTTGCCAACGTCGTCCAGCAGTATAATAGCCGTTTGGTGCTGTTGTCGGTAGTGGAAGCCGCTGGTGATGCAGTTGGTGATGCTATGTCATCACCCCAAGCAGTGGCCCAGTTATTACAAAATGCTAAATCTTTATTCTCTGGTCAAGGAATTGAAGCTCAAGTTATGGAAAGGGAGGGAAAACCAGCCTTTACTATCTGCGATGTTGCCGATGAAATTGGGGCTAACTTAATTATTATGGGCTGTCGCGGATTAGGTTTAACAGATGATGGTGCTTCAGATAGCGTTACTACTCGTGTAATTAATCTTGCACCTTGTCCTGTATTAATTGTGCCTTAAGAAGGGAGTAGGGAGTAGGGAACAGGGAGTAGGGAATGGGAAATCCTGTTCCCTCTATATTCTACAGGTATGGATTATCTTCATGTTCAAGGTAAGAGATTGAGGAATTAATTATGGCTGTAACTTTACAATTACCTCCGAAATTAAGATTTACAGATGAAGAATTCGAGCAAATTGTGGCTGTAAATAAAGAATTACGTCTCGAATTAACATGGCAAGGAGAATTAGTTATCATGTCACCTACGGGAGGAGAAACCGGAAACCGTAATTTTGATTTATTAGGTCAACTATGGTTATGGGATCAAAATCAGCAGTTGGGAAAAGCGTTTGATTCTTCTACTGGTTTTAAGTTACCTAATGGTGCAACACGTTCCCCCGATGCATCTTGGATAAAGCAAGAAAGATGGGATACATTAACTTTGGAACAAAGAAAAAAGTATTTGCCTTTATGTCCTGATTTTGTAGTAGAGTTAGTTTCAGAGAGTGATGATTTATCAGAAACGCGAGCCAAAATGCAAGAGTATATCAATAATGGTTTGCGTTTAGGTTGGTTGATTAATCCGAAAGATAAACAGGTAGAAATTTATCGACCATTACAAAATGTGGAGATTTTAAATTCTCCCAAAAGTTTATCTGGCGAAGATGTTTTACCTGGATTTGTTTTAAACTTAACTGCTATCTTTGTTTAGAATGTTAACTTAATTCCTTAAATAACTCTGCTAAAACTACGTTAGAAAACAAAAAACCTTCTGGGTCGGTTAATCTTAATTTTGCTTTAGTAATTTCTACCCATCCCTTTTCAACATAAGGTTGTAATATTTGAGAAATTTTCTCTACTTGATTAACTCCAAATTTCCTCAGCACTTCCCAACTTACTCCATCAGCTAACCGTAAACCCAACATTAATGTATCTAACAAAACTTCATTAAGTGGTGTAACTTCACAATCGATTACACAACCATTCTTGACCCATTGATAATATTCTTGAGTTTTCCGAGGACGATTAAATCTTTTTCCTTCTACATAACTGGCTGCACCCATCCCAAAGCCATGATAAGGACGATTTTCCCAATATACTCGGTTATGGCGACATTGATGTCCCACCTTGGCATAATTGGAAATTTCATAATGTTCATAACCTGCCTCTGTTAAAATTTGTTGTGCCATTCGGTACATTTGAACAGTAGTTTCATCGCTGGGTAAAGGTTGATCACCTGGTTGGTAATAACGTCCAAAAGCTGTACCCGGTTCTATAGTTAAGTCATAAATAGAAATATGTGTTGGTGACAAAGTGACAGCAGTTTCTAAAGATTCTTGCCACATTTGTAAAGTTTGGTGTGGTAAACCAGAAATTAAATCAATACTAAATTCGGGAACCTCCACTTGGTGGATTAGTTCGACAGATGCGAAAATGTCTTTGACTGAGTGCGATCGCCCACATTTTTCTAGTAGTTCTGTTTGGAAAGCTTGTACTCCAAAACTTACACGATTAACTCCAGCAGCACGATAGCCTTGAATGTGTCTGAAATCAAAGGTTCCAGGATCCATTTCCATAGATATTTCTACTTCGTCAGAAATACCAAATCGCTGTAGTGTCTCCAATATCTGTTTTAATTGTTCTACAGATAGCAGAGAAGGAGTACCACCTCCAAAAAAAATTGTTTGTAGTTCACCAGTATTTGGTGAATTAGCGATTTCCTGACATAATATATCTACATATTCAGAAATTGTACCGGAAGTTTCTCCCCGCAAGCGATCGCCCACCACAGACACCGGGAAATCACAATAAAAACACCGTCTTCTGCAAAAAGGAATATGTACGTATGCAGAAGAAATCCTGGGAATAGTTACTTCAATCATTCTGAGAAAATAATTAACTTTTAAATCTAATAATTACAAACCATGAAAAATAATAAGACTGTTGCATTTTTTTATCGTTTAATAACGAAATCAGGCAAACTATAAAGTATATAGCTCTTTCGTTATAATAGTTGGAGATTAAGTTAGGCTACACTGTTAGTCAATTTATATTTACCAAATTCCATGCCGATGATATAAATACTACTTCATTTTATCTAGTAACACTGTTACAGGAATATATAACCATGCTAGATGCCATTATTATTCTCTCATTCATCCTGGCAGCAGCGGGGATCGGATTTTACAGCACCGAGCTGCTACCAAACGGAACGCTAGATGGCGTTACCAACTTAGAAGCTTTACGCTTTGTCATAGGTGTCTTTGCCGCTATCATTGGTGGTGCAGTCGGCTTACGATTCCAAACTGGATATCGACGGATGGAAGCGCAAGTTAAAGAAATGCCGCTAGAAGTCATCTTAACTCGTTCTATTGGCTTAGTTATTGGCTTACTGCTAGCAAATTTGATGCTAGCACCGTTATTTTTGCTACCCATTCCCCCAGATTTTGGTTTTATTAAACCGTTAGTCGCAGTTGTTGGTAGTATCGTGCTATCTTACACAGGTATGAATTTAGCAGATACCCACGGACGCGGTTTACTAAGGCTCATTAACCCCAACACTGTAGAAAGTATGGTAGTTGAAGGGACACTAAAACCAGCCAATACTAAAGTCGTTGACACTAGTTGCATTATTGATGGTCGGATTGAAACGCTGCTAGAAACAGGGTTTTTAGAAGGGCAGATTATTGTACCGCAGTTTGTCTTACAAGAGTTACAACAAGTAGCAGACGCTAGTAAAGACCAAAAACGGGTGCGAGGAAGACGAGGTTTAGAAATTCTCAACCGAGTTAAGCAAGATTATCCCGACCGGATTTTTATCAATCCTGTGGATTACGAAGATATTCCGACAGTGGATGCTAAGTTAGTACGGTTTGCCCAAGAAATTAGTGCCACATTGTTAACTAATGATTACAATTTATCAAAGGTTGCCAGTGTGCAGAAAGTGCCTGTTTTAAACGTCAATGATTTGGTAAACGCTGTACGTCCCACCTATTTACCTGGTGACAACATTGATATCAAAATTCTCAAAGAAGGTAAAGAACCAAGTCAAGGTATTGGCTACCTAGATGATGGCACGATGGTTGTCGTTGAAGAAGGTAGTAGCTATGTAGGTGGAGAGTTACGGGTGGTAGTCACCAGCGCTTTACAAACTACTGCTGGAAGAATGATTTTCGCCAAACCCCAAGCTTCTGCATTCGCGTAGATGGCACGTTCAAGGATTAAATTATGCGATCGGTGTAGTCAATCTGCACCGATTTTGTATCGGGTAAAATACGAAGACGGTGGAAACTGGGTTTTTGTTTGTCGTCAGTGCTGGGATCAAGTTAGTCAAGATAACCCGTTTTATGTGTATGGGGGAACTTGGAAAGATAAGAAGAAAAAATAATACTGAATTCAAAGCTACCCCCACCAACGGGAAATCTCCATTCAAACCCACCCTCTTAGATAAAAGCGATCACCGTACGGGCAGGTTTTGCCATAATACCACACATGAACGCAAAAACTGAATTCAAACCTGCCCCACCAACGCGAAATCTCCATTCAAACCCGCCCTCTCAGATAAAAGCGATCGCCGTACGGGCAG
>Ga0224723_1000668_pt1 | contig 22827 bp, 19 predicted proteins | sample Balambano_FR2_Me_FD_161647 | JGI IMG/M metagenome (GOLD analysis project Ga0224723, IMG submission 161647) | Freshwater sediment microbial communities from Lake Towuti, South Sulawesi, Indonesia - Balambano_FR2_MetaG | ecosystem: Environmental > Aquatic > Freshwater > Lake > Sediment | place... | reverse complement strand
AGAGTTCCTCCGCGTTTTGGAGCCGATCAACCTGACCAAGGCTTTCGTGCATGGCTCTGTGATACGGTAAAGCAGCGCTAACGAACAAGTGTTTTCCACGGCAATTCCCAGAGAACCGCAATCTCCCGAAGTGAATAATAAGGAATGGGGGCCGGTGTTCTGCTTGAGTAGCGGCTGGGTTGCATCGAGCTTCCTCAGTCAAGGCGTAAGGGTCACGTGTTGTCTTTTAGAGATACGAACGAACAAAGGTTCGAGTTGCAGGATATGGCCAACGCCTCTCCTTGCCTTCGGTGAAGGTGCTACCACGGTAGTGCTGGTACGTGGTATGATTGGGCGACAGTGGTTGAAGCAGTACGGAGAGCTTGAACCAGCGACCACGGTGAACTCTATGCTCAGACAACAGGTATTACTCACGGATATAGACGACAGGAGACAGGAGGCGAACGCCAAACTGGATCGTGAAAGCAAGACGACCCTCGGTCAGTACATGACGTCCGCCCCCGTCGCGAAATTCATGGCGTCTTTGTTTGAGGCTCGCGACTTATCAACAGTACACGTTCTTGACGCCGGTGCGGGCATCGGCTCCTTGACTGCTGCGTTTGTACAGGAGCTCTTCACGCGCCCCGGTCAGACTCAACAAGTTTCTGCAACCGCGTATGAGATCGATCCGATTATGGCTGCATATCTACGTCAAACCCTAGACGACTGCGGCCAGTTAACCAAAGAGCATGGGGTTGCGTTTACTGGCGAGGTCATTGAACGAGACTTTATCGAGGACGGCTCTAACCAACTCTTTATGGGAGGGACGCCGGCTCACGCATTCACTCACGCGATACTGAACCCGCCATATAAAAAAATCCATACCGACTCTGAGCATCGTCGCCTTTTGCGACTTATTGGGGTTGAAACAGTCAATCTCTATACAGGCTTTCTTGCAATCGCAGTCAAAATGCTTGCACCAGGCGGTCAGATGGTCGCAATTGTACCACGCAGTTTCTGCAATGGGCCATATTACCGGCCATTTCGAGAGCGTTTTCTAGGGGAGATGACCCTGCGGCATATCCATATCTTTGAAAGTCGCACCGATGCCTTCAAAGATGACGAGGTGCTGCAAGAAAACATCATCTTCTGGGCAGTGAAGGGTCAAGACCATGGACAGGTGAAGCTTTCCACCTCAACTGGGTCGGATTTCGAACACAGTCAATGGCGTTTTGTTGACTATGCGGATATCGTCCGACCAGACGACCCTGAGCTGTTCATTCACCTGGGTGTCTATGAAGATGACCAACTCTACGTGGAGCGTATGCAGTCTCTACCGTGTACGCTCAAGGATTTGGGTATCGAGGTGTCAACCGGACCTGTGGTAGATTTCCGGCTTGCCGAGTACCTGCGTAATGACCCGAGCCCAACCACGTTACCTTTGATATACCCCGTGCACTGCCGTGATAGATTTGTCAGTTGGCCGCTGCCGGGGAGCAAGAAGCCGAACGCAATAGAAAACGCTGAGCCGGTGTTGAAGTGGTTGTACGAGAACGGGCACTACTGCGTTGTCAGACGGTTCTCGTCAAAAGAAGAGACACGCCGGGTGGTCGCGTCTGTCCACGATCCGCACGATGTACCCGGTACACAGATTGGTTTTGAAAATCATTTGAATGTCTTCCACTGCAAGCGTAAGGGGCTCTCTCCTGAACTTGCCCGCGGGCTTGCTGTCTATCTGAACTCAACACTGTTCGACGTCTGTTTCCGACAGTTCAACGGGCACACCCAAGTAAATGTCAAAGACCTCTACAACCTCCGCTATCCCGAGCGGGTCACGCTTGAGGAGTGGGGGAGGCAGGTTGAAGGCCATAGCTTTCCCAGCCAAGAAACTATAGATAGCTGGATAGAAAGGGATTTATTCTAGATGAGCGACCTCTCCGTTTCAGATATCACCGAAAGCTCAAAGGCTCGTAAAATAAAAGAAGCGCGGCAGGTGCTTGAGGAGCTTGATTTGCCACGGGCGCAACTCAATGACCGATCAGCCCTGACCCTGTTGGCTCTCCTCGACCTGCGGCCAGAAACACCCTGGCAAGAGGCAACCGCGCCTCTCATCGGTATCACCCCGATTATGGATTGGTGTCGTGAGTACTACGAAACGACCTATGCTCCCAATACCCGTGAAACGTTTCGCCGGCAGACCATGCATCAGTTTGTCGAGGCAGCTCTTGTCGTGCAGAACCCCGATAATCCTGCGCGGCCGGTGAATAGCCCAAAGGCGGTGTATCAGATTGAGGCGAAGGCGCTGCAGCTGCTGCGCTCGTACGGCTCACCGAACTGGGCTGACCTGCTTGCTGCATACCAAGCAGTAAATCCGTCGCTCAGACAGCATTACGCGAGAAGCCGCGGGATGCAGCTCATCCCGGTTCAGCTTGCTGATGGCCAGTCCATTACACTGACACCCGGTAAGCACAGTGAGCTTATCAAGGCGATTATCGAGGAGTTTGCACCGCGCTTTGTGCCAGGTGCTAAGATCATCTACGCCGGCGACACGGGGCAGAAGTGGGGCTACTTCGACAAAGACGCTTTGACTGCACTCGGTGTGACCGTAGACGCACACGGCAAGATGCCCGATGTGGTCATATACTATCCTGAGAAAGACTGGCTGCTTCTGGTGGAGTCGGTGACCAGTCACGGTCCGGTTGACGGCAAGCGGCACGACGAGCTGGCTCGACTGTTTCGATCATCACGAGCAGGGCTCATCTACGTGACGGCCTTCCCCACCCGCGCAATCATGGCTCGGTACCTTGCCGCTATCTCCTGGGAAACAGAAGTGTGGGTGGCTGAAGCTCCAGACCACCTTATACACTTCGACGGTACTCGCTTTCTGGGACCGTATACCAAGTCACCTGAGTAGCCACAAGAGATGGTGTCTGGTGTGCGGACAATAGGCAGATACCTATAGGTTGCTCGTATCCTCCTACATAAGAACTGCGTTACATACAGTAGCAGATAGGTTCTCGTAGAAGATCTAGCGCTTCCCCTCATAATCCTGATACTACACAACTATGTTACGCACAAAGTCGATGTATTTAAAACTGGTTAATGGACATAGTATGCGCAGCAGCGAGGAGTTCGCTAGCCGACTGTCTATCAAGTTTTCAGATGATGTAGGATATGGTTTTTCGGATACCAGTATTGAGGACGATATAGTCACGTCGAACCTCATTTACCAGTCGTTTATCTATCGTCAAGTATATGACCAAGATGCTGATGAGTTTATTTCCGAAAGGCAAGTTGTCTATGGTAAGACGCCGTTTTCGTTTCGCGTAGACAACTCGCTACTTGGAGTATATGTCGGGGGAGAGAAGTTGCAAAAACTGCTCTCGGTAATGGAGCAGACGTTCAATTACAAGATAATTCTTGACGATGTATCTATTGACATAAATGCCGTATTGCAGGAAATAGAAAATTTGGGGTACCTGTACAATGTGCTAGGCATTACTATTGCAAAGTTTCGCCCTATTAATGGAATTATTGGTAGATTTAGCGCATCAGTCAGCGAACAGAATGTTGTTAGTTCTCTCATAGAGAATTACAGGGCAGATGTAAGAGAGATTGTACTGAGCTTGGATTTTTCTGAGAAGAAAGTGGCATGGAAGTTTGCGTCCTCGGGTAAGCTTTCGGTCCGAGCAGAAGAAGAAATCCTGGATGAACAAGTAAATCTGGCTACAGATGTTATAATGAGGTGTCAAAATGCCTGAGGAGCAAGGCGTCTGGGGCGACTCTTGGAATGATCGTCTGAACAACTTTGCGAAAGTTGCCTTGCACTGGAATCAACTGGGTGCTAGCAACAACGATATATACTGCGATTTGTTAAAGAAGAAAGTCGGCATCGACTCTGTGTATGCTTACCGCCATAACCAACAGTCTTTTCAACAAGTGGTTATTGCAGAAGCTAAGTCTCTTAAGATTATGGACTATGTCAATCGCTCCAGGGTTCAGAAGTGGATTGATGAATTCATCGTGAAGATCGAACATGTTCCTGCTTCGGACGATTTCTCCCGTGTATACAATCCTGACGTTACAGCACAATACCAGCTCGGATTGCTCGCATTATGGGTTCGTGATCAGAAAACTTTCTCTCAATCTGATATGGCAAATGTACTTTCCCAAGTACGCATTCCAAGAAGGAAAACTCCTATTAATCTGGGCTTTGTCACCAACAACCAGATTATTAATTTGTGCTCTATCCACCAGACAATACAAATGGTTGTCGGTGCAGGAGAGTACGATTCCGTCGAATATTACATTCCTTCGTATGGCAACTCACCCTCAAGCGACGGCAGAGCATTGCCCATAGAAACAGTAATGTCTAGAATTATCTTCTGTAGGACAACCAGAAAACAAGTAACAAAGACTGCTGGTGGCGAGCTTCACAATACAGTACTTGGCTACTTCGCGTTCTACCTTGGAGATGTTAGAAGCTATGCAGATCTGCGTTTCGTTGGGTTGGCATTGAAGCACTTTCAAATGTTTCATGCAAGTGAAATTAGCATATACACACTTTCAGATGCAATAGATATCCGCAACTATACAGAGCTATTTAAACAGGAGTTTCGTAGTGAGGGTGTTGAATTTAGTTTTCGCCAATTGGATACAACTGCGAACCTTCCAGGATGGTTGAACTCCGATGATTAGCAATCAATTTCCAACAGCATACGATGTTGAGCAAACGCTACGATATTACAACACATCGTACGATGACCTTAAACGATTCCTGCAAAGTCGGGGCATTTTTCCTGTTGCGTTTGGAAAGGAGCAGGCAGCAGAGTTTGCTCAAAATATCCTATTCAACCATGATGATTATCTGCTTATGAGGAGCTTAGCTCAAGGAGCAGACATCGCCACGAATATTTCGGGTTTCATTCTGAAGGCCTCCTTAATGCCTATTACGCTTGATGATGTTCAAAGTGATTTGGTGTTGCTTAGGAAAAAATTAGCTCAACAGGAGAGCGAACTGATGCGCAAAGGCGCGCCGATACAGCGCCTTGACATGCCACACTATCGTGATGGTTTGTTGAGAGTACGGTTTGACTACGAGAGAGTTATTCCAGGCAGAGTTGAGCTTATGCAACGGGTGGACAGCAAGGTTGATTTCACCATCGAGCCATCAGCTGATGACCAATTAAGGGTCGTTTGCTATCCACAGGCTGACCAAGACGTTAAGCGTGTCGAGGAACTCTTTCAAAAAATGGGCCGGGGAGCTTACGCACCATTTGTTATTTCGCTTGATAGTTTTACCCAGAAGCAGCGAATACAATTTTTCGACGATATATTGGATTACTATCACAAAAACAGCGAGTGGTCACTTCAAAATGTCGTTGAGATAGCAATAAAACAGAGAAGCGATTCGGGTGACGAGTTTGTGGTTGGTGAAAGTGATGATGGGTCGGTACACCTAGTGGGTGAGGGTGATGAGGTGCAGTCTGTTGGGGAAGATGATCTGTTGTCAATTACCCAGGCTGTGTTGACAGGCAAGAATTTGCGAACCAATAGTTTTGTGAAGAAGTGCGAAAAACAAGGCTACTTTTTTCCTTCAATGACACTTTTGCTTGAAAACAGATATACTCCTGAAATTATACAAGTGACAATCCGATTTAAGCTATCACCAAAAATGTTTGAGGTGGTAATGGCGGGCATGAGCGAGAAGAGCGATATGGGGGAGCTCGCAGTAACTTTTCCAGCTCAACGGCAACAAGAGATACTACGTGAGTTTTGGAACAAATCTCATGAGATTTGGCGAGATATAAACAGTTCAACATCAAAGCCCACAGCGACCGGTCAGCTTACGTTTGCTAATGCCTAAGTCGGTAGGGCGGTTAACATCTCTTAACTGCCTCTATGTTGTGAAGCTGATAACTTTTGTTCGCGTCTGGAGCCGAGCCTCGGAATAGGCGGCGTTGCACATCTGTCACGGTATTCTCGCCCCGTCATAACCTGACCTGTCTTTATCAACCACTCCACCGTCACTGGCTTTCCGTTAGGCATCCGCTTCATAGACAACACCTCCCTGTTTTGTTACACTCCAGATATAACCATTATACGATTTTGCTGCCACGCAAAAGAAGCCTCTCTCGAAACACGAGTGAGGCTTCAATGTTTTACTATGGGCTACTGTGCGTTTTGTTATAGAAAGCGGGGGTACAATTCTATGTCGCAAAAACAATGTTGTGCGACATAATTGCTTACGTAATCGGAGTCACAATGACTGATGTTAGGGAAATGGCTAAAATGCTGTCGGAAGGTCGTATCTACTCCTCGTCTGCTTCTTCAACAGCGTCATCGATGCTTCTGAGTATATAGAAGACATCATGTTTATCACGCAATCCTTTGTCATAAAGCTCCGAATCGCTTTCCATTCTGTCTATTACGTCAACCCAATCCCGATTTTTGTTATCTCTCCATCGGCAGATTCCAACGCTTCCTCTAAATTGATTTCGGGTAGCGTAGAACAAGAAGGTCTTGCTTGAGTATCCGGCTCTTTCCAAATCAGCATATTTGTGATTACCTTCTAGTACCGTCACCCAATCGCATTCTCTCTCGTGCCACCATCTATATATGGCTATGGCATCATCAAATCTCGAAGTCCATCCATAACCCATAAATTCAGGTTCATTATATCCCAATGATAGGAGTGTATTATCTGTCGGCTTGCCCTTGACAAACAATGCATGATCTTGATGTTCTTTGTGATACCATCTATAAACCTCAACGCGATCTTTCGATTTCGTGCTGGCTAAAGCAGAGGCATTTGGCCTTGGTGTTGTCAACAAGGAATCATATGCAACCGTAATTGCGTGGCGTTCGGCATATGTTAATGACAACTTCTTAGAACGGCAAAATCGCTCAATATAATATTCTGGGGGAGGCTGCTTGCCCTTGCCCTTTTCAATACGATGGATGGTCGAGATATTTATAGGATCTCCTAGTTCGATTGCGAGTGCCTCAAGCGTTACGGGCTGGCAAGACTCATTCCGACCAACGCCATTCCTAAGATTCCGCAGCATACTTCCAAAAGTCTTAAGGTCCACCGCACACCTCTACCATGTGTTTGTTTGATAAATCACAGATGGGATCTGGGCCGTGGGTGTGAAAAAGAGATGCCAAATATCTCACTGGTTTTGCATGCAATGAAACCGGTGGTGATGTATCCTCGGTGTGTGAGCAGGTCGGTGAGATATCTCGTTCGAAGGAAGGTGAGGTGTCCTCATTGCATGATATGCTAGGAACTTAGATTTTATTCCGCGTCCTGATGCGGTAAACAACTTCGGATCAACTCGATGCCGATAATTGCCGTTGACAACTATCGTGCTGGTGCGTGATCGAGTTCCGCATCACAACGCCATGGCTGAACGAGGTGGTATGCATGTTCGGTCGATGTGTCGAGGTGCCACTCTCTCCCTCGTTGGCGTCCTGATGCGGTAAACAACTACATGTCATGCAATGAGGAGTCAATACAGTCGAGAACTGTATCCTCTCAATCCAGCCAGGATGTCCGCTCCCAGCTGGATTGAGAGGATACGGGAAAGATGTCGGTGCGGCAGTAATTACAATGTATGGAAAGGAATTTGTGTCAAGGATGTTCCCTGTCTTGCCACCTTCTCGCCAGCCTTCCCTCCAATCTAATCGGTCAAGTGAAATGAGTTTGTACGGATAGTCGTTATGTCGTTCGGGTTTCCTGAATGTTTCCGATTCACGCCCCACTGCACTGAAATACTCATTCTTCTCCGTTGCTTTTAAATCTTCCCACTCCCATATCTCAACTATCTCGCTCCATATTTCTCCAAGCTCTTCTATAGTACGTACCTTTAATAATTCTCGAATATATGTGAGCATACGAGCACGATGATACTCTGGAGGTACTTCTTGGCTTGTTTCCCAGAGACCAATAGTTCCTCTTGCAGATGGCTTAAGTTCAAAGTGCTTAGCGGCCTGCTCCTGTGTCACCTTTTGTCTCCGACGTCGGAGGCGAATCTTCATCAGGTGTCGTGTCATTGGTAAATTCTCTCTGTTCAAATGCTAGATGCAGGGTAAATGTAGGGTCCGGGCATCTTGAATGTAGAGCCATCCTGCCTGTATTCTACTACCACTCGCACCCAGATCTGGTCAGTCTAGATTCGCAGGAGATGTATTCGGCCTATCGGCAAGGAGTCATCCTCATGATTACCAATTCAGACGGTGGTATCGAGGTTACACGAGCGAACGGGTGGAGGCGACAGGCTGGTGAACACCACAATCGAAGATCGCGCTGGACGCAACGTCTCGTACTTTTTATCACGCTGCTCGGCTTGATCGTACCGGCCGCATCACCTCGACACGCCTCAGCTGATCAGGGCGAGTGTATGACCATAGCACAGAAGTATGAGCAGTACCGTCATATGCTTGGTCTCAATCTGCTCACCGAGCGAGCGACTGCCAATAAGACTGGGCGTTTTGTTGTCTATCAAGGTGGCTGGATTCTTTGGTCACCGTCCACTTGCGCCCATCTCACATACGGCGCAATATTCCGCAAGTACGACGAATACAATCGGCATCAAGGCTTCCTGGGCTTCCCGACAACGGATCACTTGCCAACTCCGACGCGACCTGGTGCGTATCAGCACTTTCAAGGTGGAAGCGTGTATTGGTCGGCTGACAGCGGAGCACACATCATACGTGGAGCGCTTCGTGATGCCTGGGCTGCTAAAGGCTGGGAGAACAGCGACCTAGGTTTCCCAACAACCGATGAAATCCTCAGCTTGGGACGGACGTGGGCAGCGCAACGTTTCCAGGGAGGAAACCTAAGTTGGAGCAAACATACCGGTGTCCAGCCAGGATTTATCGAAGGGTTGGAGGAACTGACCGACCGCTGTAGCGGTGATGTCATCCTCAGCAATCACCTCCAAGGCAGTTACAGAACCGGTCTGCTTCTCTCACGTACCCCTGCACTCAGTGGCGATGGTAGGTACTCTCCATGGTCCCGAATTTTCAAAATCGACAACCGCGAGTTTCGCTGGCATTGCCGTTCCACGGCCTCATCCTTCTGGGCGAGTTTGGACCCAGGAACGTGGCGGATAAAGATCAATGAAGGCTACTTTGGTGCAGAGTGCGAGCAAGCGGCAGATGGAGCACTGAGTGACTGCCACATCGCCGAGCCTAAGTTTGATGTCGAGTTCTCCTCGTCAGCCGTTGATGGATGGTATCCAGAAAAGTCGACCTGCCCGGAAGGTACAACCCACATTCGTGCACGTCTTGGCCCGGACCGACTTTTGACCACAGAATGTCTACGCACAAGCTAGGTGATGGACCAAATACTCTTCGAATATGTACGGCAAGCTGCGACAGTACAAGGTCGCAGCTTGCTTTTTGTGACTCTCCCGTGTGCAGCAATCCTTAGAGGATAACGGGAAGGCTTGCTTGGTGCATCTCATTCTGAGAGCCGTTGCCAACCGAACCGCGCGTGCTGACCTATCAACGGTGCTCTCCCGGCTTCCGACAGCCCTGTGATGCCAGCCTGATCGAATTGCGGTAACCCCGCTAGTCAGCTTGTCATGTACCAAGGTGAGGTGTCTATGTTCACGCACCCTTTCACTTGTTGGATGGCGATGAGCAAGCGATGGACGCGCAGTCGGTCGAGCATGTTTCTTATCATCAGGACCCTCGTTCCGCTCATCTCAAGCCCGCCGCTTGCAACCACGCGGGCTCAAACGCGACCCGCATCGCCACCCTGCGCGGCGCAGTACTTCGCTGGCCCCTCCGGCGGCTACGGAGGCGGTGCTTTCACCGACCCAGAACTGCTTCTTCGCCAAGCAACCGTGGTTGGTGTGGCCGTGCGAAGCGGCGTGTACGTCGATGGCATCCAACTCATCTATCGAACCCCGGACGGGCGTATCCGACGCCTTCCGTGGCACGGCGGAAGGGGCGGAAGCTACCGTGAGTTCTGGCTCCGCCCTGGCGAAGTGCTGACAGGCATTTCAGGTCGCTCGGGTGCCTTCGTAGATAGCCTGCGGTTCGAGACCAGTTTTGGCCGTCGAAGCCCAACCTACGGCGGCCGCAGTGGTTCCACTACCTATCGGTTCGGCGTACCCCAAGGCTACGAGATTAGCGGCTTCTTTGGTCGCTCCGGAGTATACATCGATGCGCTTGGCATCCTGTACTACTCGACTGGTTGTAAAAACATCTAACTGCGCATAATACCGTGCTAAAGGGCGCGCCTACTACTGGTGCGCCCTCATCAAACCGCCTGCTCTCTCTGGTGCTCCTGACCATTCGTAGTCGAAGAACCTTCATTCTGCCACATTATAGTGCATATTCCGGTAGTGCCTTGTGCCGTATCTTCTCAGCCAGGGGTATGTAGAATGCTGTGGTTTCTGGCTTGGTGTATCGCCACCGTATTGCTGTACACTTGAAGTACGATCTCTATTCTGGCTCTTGGGATGCGATACGACCCGCGTATGATACGGCTTCAAGCCTGTTTCTAAACCTTTCATAATCCGCAATACTATCGCCGATGTTTGTCTCGAGTTCAAAATCTCGACGAAGTTGTTTCAGTTCACTAGAAACCGCATCAGACTCTTTACTATTATCCAGTGTCGACTCCAGTTCTTCGAATAGAAGCAGTGCGTCCTCGCGCTTTGCTCTCTCAGGGTGATCTCGTAAGAAAGAGTTCTTAGCACGATCAACCCTCCGAGATATCCTTTCCGTTGCCACCTCTCTCATCGCACTTCGCTGCATGCTTTGAAGGCGACGGAACAGGATCTTCATGCGACGCTCAAACTCCTGAAACTCTTGTGGATTTTCCTCGCGCTGAGAGTCCTTTGTGGAATTGCGGACAACATCAATGATAAGTCTTGCCAGGCCAACTTTGTCTATATGATATGCGCCACTGGGAGCTGTAGCAAAACATGCTTCGAGCGCATCAAATGCTGATCGATCACCGGTGCGTTGAGCTTCTAGAGAATCTAAAGTGAGGCTTTCGGAATCTTCTTCGCTTCCATCGCATATTTCTATGATGTACTTCCTGGCGGCTGATAGCAGTATTGGCAACGGAACAAGGTCTTCAATTTCAATAACGCGATCTGTACGGTTGACACCATCAGACCTGTTTAAATCGGCGACAATCTCTCCTAACTGCAAGATATGATCATTCTTTAATAAAGTTCTTCGGTTAGGACCGCGCTGGAGTCGCGCTCTGGCTTCATCACCGCTTTTATCGCTATCTAGCAACACGATGACCGCGGGCTTCTCAATATCGCGCCCTCTTGCTAAATATACCATATAAGGTATGTGTGAGGCTGAGCCCGTTGGTACAATAGTAATATTATTGAGATCTAGTGTCTCTAGGGAGGAGGCGCCACGTGATCGAAGATGAGAAGCCAAACCGGCCAAAAGAATTTGATCTGCGATTCCTTCCACCATTAGGTTGCAATTCCCAATAAACGCTGTCTCACCCAAAAAGGACCCAAAAGCTGATCTGAGCGGCTCGTAATGATTCTTTGCAGCATCACGAACTACACGTGTCCCTTCGTCTCCGACACCCTTTTCTAAGACACGTATCCGTTCAGCGTGATTCTTATCAATGAGAAATGGCGAGTGAGTTACGTATACAACTTGTACAGGTGCTCTGCTAGGATTAGGCGTCGCGAAGGCTTCGAATATTCTGAGCAAGTCTTGCTGCGCTTGGCTAGAAAGATAAGCATCTGGCTCATCCATCAAGAGAATCTCCGAACCATCCGGCCGAGATTCATGAGCAAGATACTGAATATAATAGCTCAGGAAAAATCTGAGCCCAGAACTCCGCTCATTAAAAGAATATTCGGTACCCGTACGATCTCGAATTGTAAATACGAGATCATGTTCTCTAGGCGACACAGTGAGAGCGAAATCCTTATCCTGCACCCAAACTTGAGGGAAGTTCAGGCTTGTGGCGAGTGAGTTGTTAATCTGCTGTATGATACCGTTTACATACCCTTCACGCCCTCCTTTTATGGCTCTCAGCAATTCACCAAACGCTGCTGGGTCTATTTTTGCGACTTTTCGCATGAGATCGTGAGCAAGTTTTCGGCTTGCGATTATATCCTTCCTAACGGTGTTAAATGAGTCTTGCTGTAGCCCATTCAATATAGTTTGCATAGTGGGTGCAATTTGCGGCGCCGATTGTACTACAGTTGTTGGGTCGGCAAACCAGCCAAGATTTAATGCTTCTAGTGCTCGCAATACTTGAATTCTACTATCACGCTCAAGACGTTCGAATTGGATATCCGCTTGTGGTGTAGCATCTTCGGCCAGGAAACGAATGGGAACCGACTCCGGAAGGGCTATTTTGGAGTCTATCTGAAAGGCTGCTGGCATGAGCCCTGCTAAATCTGTACCATACTCCTGCTTGAGTTCGAATCGTGAGTACGAATTATCCTCCTTGGGGACATACATTGTTAGATGGCTGTTATTAGCTCGGAATATAAAACATCTGTCGAACTGTATACGCGCTTGCAAGCCAAAATAAGTGCGTAATTTCTGCTTCTCATTGTCAGAAAGGCCATGCCATTCAAATCCAAAGTCAGGCCAAAGCATTTTTCCTGCATTTACAGTAAAAAACTGCGAGTATCGGCAGAAGTCTTCTCGTTCAATACCTCGACCACTAATTCCTTTTTCAATTGCGGAAAGCAAATGACTTTTTCCCGATTCATTTGCTCCCACAACCGTAGTAACTTTCGACTCTATAGGTATACGGACATACGGATACCATAGACTGCCAAGATATTCCCATGGTTTAGCCTGTGCGTTACGGTGGTGTTTTCGAAGATAATCAAAGTTGAAGGACTTATAGAACCTCACGAAGACAGTCTTGAGCAGCATCTGGAGACTCCTGTGAGAAGCTATGAAGGTGTTATAGCATGACCGAGATGAGACGAGACTTCAACTCTAGTATACCGATACTGTCAACATTGCATCTCGTCCCAATCGCTGCAACTGGACTTTGCAGATTTTCGTGAGAACGATGTTTGCGAGCGAGTGTTTGCAAAAGGTGCAATTTTGGCTTCATGAAGCCATCGCTGGGGTGCGATCGTAAAGACAACAGCTCTTGTATGAGCGCTGCTATATCGCATGCTCCTGAAGACCTTTCTTTTGCAGCCGCTTAGCCAGAGGGACATACACCGCTGTCGTATCAGAAGAGCTGTGCCCCAGTGTCTCTTGGATTGCCCTAAGCGGCGCACCTTTAGCCAAGTGGTGGGTGGCCATCGTGTGCCGGAGCGTCCGCACGGTAGCGCCTGAGAGGCCGATGTGCTCCAGGTACTTGCCAACCACGTATTGCACCGCACGGACGCCGTAGGGCGTGTAGAACCGACTGAGGAAGAGACAGTCAGAAGCTACTGGCAGGCGTTTCTTTAGGTAGGCAGCAAGCGCCTTGCTTGCTTCGTAGGTGAGCGATAGTGTATCTACCCTCCCTCGTCGTCGGCGCACCTGAACTTTCCCCTGATCGTCACTCCCCTTGATGAGTTGCTTAGGCATCTGGACATCAGATACTCTGAGCCGTACCAACTCCAAAAGTGTCATGCCAGTCGAGAGGTACAGTTCGACTATAGCAGCATCGCGCACGTTTCCTCGACAGGCGTGCCTCAGCAAAGCACACTCTTCGGCAGTCAACACGCGCGGCTCCTGGCGCACGACCTCGGGCGGTATGAGACGCTCGGAGATATCGTGCTCGATTACCCCCTGCTTGGTAAGGAACTGGAAGAAGGTTTTGATTGCGTAGGTCTTGCGCTGCTGGCTTGATGGAGCGTACCCGCGCCTCACAAGCTCGGCCTGATACTCCTCCAGAAATGAGAACTGTAGCCGCCCAACCTCGGTCACTCCCCGCTTCTCCAGAAAGCTCAGAAGGTCTGTGAGGTCGTTGCGGTACTCACAGCGGGTACGCGGCGACAGCTTGCGTTCCCTCATACCGACGGCTTCAAACAGTGCAAGCGCCTGCTGGAGTGTTCGCACCTCCCCCAGCTCGACCAATAGTTCATCCAAGCTCACTTGTGTCATACTAACAATATGCGTCTAAGTACAGCACATCCTTCCCTCAGCATACCCCATTCCCTGCCCCCTTACAAGCCCCATTGCGCGCTGGCGGGCGCTCAAAATCTTTGAGGGGGAGGGTTGGGGTTGGGGCTGGAGCTGGTCAGTACTTAGACGCATATATGGCTATTGCAATATTCTATAGTTTAGTTGGATTCTGGTTCCTAGGCCATAGCCATTTATATGGTGTCAATGGGCGGCGTAGCCGTCGCGAAGCGACCGTAGGCCCTTGACACCAATCTACCTCGAAATACCACCCACGCTTATCAAGCCTGGAACGAATATGTTCGTTCCAGCTGCCAAAGCGGCGAGCGTGCACACTCACCATTACAATATTCCTAAATTAGTACATCATTGCTATAATGGTATGCAGGTACCGTGATGGCCTGGCACTGCCCCCTTCTTAATTCAACTGCACAGAGTTAAGCTAGGAGTCTGTTATTTGCCCAACGGACTCAATCTCCTCAGTCCTGGGGCAAATCAGGGCTGTGCATTATGCCCACCTACCCTGAGATAAGTGGGCAGCCAGGCGCCTACTAGGAGCGGTCCTTCCGTAGCGGTTCATCAAGACAATGCAACTCCCCGTTACTCTCGTGCGGGAGTGACCATATGGGGTCGTGGAGCATGTCGGGCATACGCGCCACATAGACAGGGCGTGATACACGACGAACACGATCAATCTTGGTACCATCAGACTCAAATCGTGTCTGCATGAGTACCTCAAGGTTGGTAAACCAGAACCGGCTCTGTGCTCCTATATCCCTGCTGACCTCCAGTAGTCGAGCCATGCGTCGGGCCGTCGTTGTCACCGTAAGCACACGGCCGGTGGTTGATCCATAGAGGCGCTCGGGTACCGTGCTCTCAAAGTAGGCAAGGTACGTTTCGATCTTTCGTGCCCACGAGCGAGCATTCGGGTCGCTACTTTCTGCCGTTTCGCTGCCACGATCTACCTCAAGCAGATGATTGAACTTGCGTTCCCGCCCTACATTGCACAGTGCAAAGTAGGCATCGGGAAATAGCTTGCGCATCTCAACACTCCCGTCATCATATTCGACGGGAATCTCGTGGGCGGTGTGTCGCCTGGCAATAACTGTCTCATTGTGCCACGTCACCAGCGCCACATCACTCTGCTGGGCAATTGAGTGCCTCAGTGAGAGCCCTACGTCACTGGTCATTAGTAAGTGGTCAACATAGTTCGGACGCAACCGTGTCTCACGCTCTCGATAACCGGTCTCCTCAATGGTGCAGCCCAAGTATTCCGCAAGACACGTTGCCCCAAACTTCGTGAGTGTGTACAGATACGGAGCCTTGCCAAGGGAGAGCAAGACGTATTGTTGCATGCGCTTGACCAGGTTGTTGTCCTTCAACAGCTTCATGCGCCGCTGGCAATTGGAATGCACGATAGGTGTTGGCACCGGTGGAGAGTTTGGGTTGCTTTCATCCCACTTGTAGAGTATCGCCACGCCGAAGTGGTGTCTGCCGATTTGCTCAGCGGTCAACCCTCCAAAGAGCGCAATGTCCCGAAGGATGTTGTAGTCTCGCACGGTTAGATTCATCATAGTACCTCTCTAGAATACATCATCGCCTTCGGGTGGTTTCGACCGCTGCTTCACCTTGCGTGTACGCTTCCCCTCCGCTCTGTGGGGCTCCGCAGTTGGCTGTAGCGGCACATCGGTGTGAGTACGTCGCTTAGGAGTATCAGGCTGTGCAGGCGGCCGTGTTGGAAGTTCTGCGGCCTTTGGTGCTGACTCGGACAGTAACTGTGCAAGCAGTGGGTCTGCTACAGGTTTGGCATGCGGCTGTTCCATATCGTGCTGAGCCTCGTGGAGCCGTTGCATCAAGTCAGCAACAGCCCGTTCGATCTCGCGGACAATATCCTCCTCAGGTCTAAAATACCGCTCGAGATAGGCCTTCTCCAGCTGCTTCAAGCGGTACGAGTTGACCATACCCTCTATGGGCAAGGTGCGAAACTTATGAATGGCGCCGCTCGGAAGCTGTATAAATGCCTCCTGAGGACCACGCTCCATGATTTGACCAGCCCACATTGCCCTTTGCTCGTCACGGCTGAAGTAGACCGTGCGCTCGCCACCAGGCGAGAACGGGTTGCCCGTGCGCTCTTTGACCAAGTAAGGGTCGTACGGAAACCCCATCGTATCGACGCTGGTAAGTGCATCGGCATAACCGGTCTTGAATGTCACCTTGGTTGCACACTGTGACAGCGCTTCGTTGAGGTCATCAGACAACTGAGCACCGTATTGGTGGGCGACCCACACCCGTATACCGGCTTTGCGTGCCTGGGCAAACATATCTTCAAGCGCCTTGCCCGATTGGAAGACAAAATCCTCAACCTCGTCAATGATGAGCACGGTAGGCGGTGCGTCCTCAGGCGGGCGGTACACCATAGCGGTCTGTGCGATATGTTGCGTAAATAATGCACCCAGCAGGGACTTTGCGTTCTGGTCGGCCACCGCAAGGTTGAGAAGGACGGAGCGACGGTCACGGAGGAGTGTCTCCACGTCAAGTATGTTGCCTGTCTGTGCAAGCGGGTATCGGATTAATGGGGAGGTCGCCAGACGGTTGACTCGTTTGACGGTCGTGTCGACGAGTTCGGGGAACTTTATCTCGCCCGCACTGTTCGCTCGGGGAGCCACCTTGCTTGTACGGAACTGCTCTTTGACGTGCCAATCCTTCACGTGCTCGGTGAGTAACTTGAAGGTATTGGGGTCGCTATAGAGCCGGGTGAGGTGAGGGATAAGGGGTAGCTTGTGCTCGGCAAGGACATATGCGCCAAGGTGCACAAACGAATCAATGTTAATAGCGCTTCCGTCCTGGAGTTCTGGCCAGATACGCTTAAACCCCTCAAGCACAACGCTCGCCGCTCCATGAGCGTCGTACTTCCCAGCTAGAACATTCATTGGCAAGTAGCGACGCTGCTCGTGTGCCGTCTGAAGGTCCAAGTAAAGGACGTGCTCCATAGCGTCGGCGTAGTCGTCAAAGAACCCTGTCTCAAGCAGCATGCCAAGCACCTGGCGCGAGAGGTCGCCGGCGGGATCAAGAAGTATGACAGGTACTCCCTGCTGGATAAGGCTTGCTGCCAGAAACGCCAGAAGTGATGACTTGCCCTGACCAGTCATTCCTCTATAGTGAGCATGGGTCAATTGGAGGAGGGGGAGGCTAAGCAACTCCCCCTCGTTCTCTGCGTTCACGCCAAAGGCAATGGTCTTCATGCCAGGAGCCCTTTGTCCTTGCCCCGCTGCACGGTCTTGGTCTTGCGGATGTACTCCTCGGCGGTCAGGGTCGGCAGTGTTGGTGCTGTTGCCTGGCGGTTCGTGTACCAGTTCAGGATGGCTGAGGCACTGACGAAGAGCGTGAAGACGAAGGGAAATAGGATGAGCCCGTCACGGCGCGTCTCAGGACTTCCACACAGAACCACGACTATCAGGACGAGCCCGCCACCAATTAGGAGGGCGATGCGGTAGAGATGCTGGTGCGCGTTGGGCTTGAAGCCCTTCTCCCGATACAGACGAAAGAGGTACTCGCACGTCGCAAGGAAGATGCGCACTGTCGCGTACAGGACGATCACGGCGAGCAGCAAGATGAAGGTCTGGGCGTCGGCTCGGCCAAGTGCTGCAACCACCTGCAGCACTATCCACATCTCCATTCGGCTATCCGGGTCGGGCGGTATGAAGAGGTTCATCGTGTGTCTCCTTACGGGAGTAGCGGAGTATCGAACCGCGGTGGCCACTGAAGCCTGTAGGTGTACCCCAGCCGTGAGAGGCGAACCTCTGCTTCGGACTGGCCGGTCTTGTGGTAGTCGGCAATAGCGTCACTTGTCACGAGCCATCGTATGCCCTCTGCGTAGAGCGGTGAGTCCTTCGGAGCAGTCGCATACCAAGTCCCCATACCATACAGGGCTGACGCATACAATCGAGTGACAGCGCGGTCGGCTGCTGGATTGAACAGGCCATCCTTGAGAGCCTCCTCGATTGCCACTCGCGCAAGCGGGAATTGACTCGCGGTGTGAGCTCGTCTCGCTACTTCAAGTGGTGAGTCCAGGGTGAGGCCGGTATCCTTTGCTCGCTCTCGCAGGGAGAGATACTTGTCTACCAGGGTCTGATGTTGCAGTTGGTCGAGCGGCTCGAACGGCGCGTTCTCTATTTCTTTCATGCCGGCAATGACGATGTAGCCGGTGATGATGCGCCGCTGCTCAGCAGTCAGCCCTGATACTGCAAGCACTCCCTCAGCAGTGGTGGTAGCTGCTTGGTACTCACCTTTAGCCATGTGCGCCTCGATGAGCGCCGTGTACGGACGAATGTCTGGTCCACTCGGCGTGGGGGTCGGCGGCACCTCGGTGGGTGTAGGTGTCGCTGTGGACGTTGGCGTTGCGCTCGGGGCAACTGTTGGCGGTTGTGGCGTAGGGGAAGCGGACGAGGCTTCCCCTCCTTTCGGCCACGCCACGAAGGCCAGTACAACAGCCATCGCGATAACAGCAACCACTACGAGTGAACTTGTCCGTCGCTCACTTTGCGGCAGGTGAACAGTGACCGCCTTCGGGCGAGCTGGCGCCAGCTGCGCGTCCTCACGTTCGTCGTTAATGCGCTTCGGCATATGTCCTCCTAGAATTGATCTGTGTCGTCGTGTAGCACCGCGACACCGTTACTCCGAGACCCCGCGACACGAATGCCCTTGCGCTTGCTGGGTACTTTCACGATCTCGGCAAGCATCTCGTGAGGCTTGGTCACAGGCCGGATACGTATCACGATTAGTCGGCAGCGCGGGTTCTGCGGGTCTATGGGTGGCGCCCAAACCGAGTAGATGCAGTCGTAGTTCTCCTTCGGATGGAGATGCGGCCGCGTCAGGTGCGCAAGGTTTTCATCGGCGCTTTTGCGCTGCTCCTCGATGTAGTCGGAGATGTCGAGCATGTCGTTGGGATGAACAGCACCCAACACCACGTCGTAGGTCATGCGCTTCTCTTCACCGGTGGGCATGTCGAGCGAGACGATGGTGTCGTTCTTCTCGACGTACTCAATGAGCGTCCCGAGTTCGCTCTCGACCTGGCTACGGTAGACGTAGTAGCCAATGAGGTCCTCGGCAGGGTCTGCGGGCACTCGGTGCGCGACCACCTCACCGGTGATGTACTCATAGCGAGCAATCCCACCGCGCTTCTTGCTCGTCGCATTCTTCATAATGTTGTTAAGACGCGGGCTGGTTGGCGAGCGCAGAGAAGCAGCAGCAAGCCCGAGCTTGATGTAGGCAACGACTTGATCGAGTTCCTCCCATTCGGTCTCCATCTGGTCTGACATCAGCCACGCATCAATGCCGGCCGTGTCGTAGAGCGCCTTGAGTTCCTCGAAGTACTCACGCTGTGTTTCCTTCTTGGGCAGGCAGACCACGCCAGTGATAGGACTCTCTGGCAGGAGTTCCTTTAGTTTTTGGGCGATGAACTCCTCACACTTGGCATGACCACCCAAGGAGGTCGGATTAAGGATGTCCCCTGGCTTGGCCTTGGCGTATTGCTGGTGGTGATGAGCGACAATTAGAACTGTGAGCGACGACAACTAGAATTGTGGTTCACGGACAGCTCACCACGCTGGTTGTGTAGCATGGAGCCCTCAAGGAGGGCTCCAATGAAGACTGACGCCGAGGTGCTTCTCATGCTCCGTGAACGCCACAAAGGCAAAACCCAAGAACAAGCTGCCGCGAGATCCGGCATGCATCCCAATACTGCCCGTAAGTACGAGCGCCGGGGTGCCCTCCCCAGCCAGCTCAAGCAGCCGCGCACCTATCGCACGCGCTCCAATCCCTTCGAGGCTGACTGGCCCTGGGTGCAAGCTCATCTCGAACGCGATCCCGCGCTTCAAGCTGACACGCTCTTCGCCGAACTCTGTCGTGAGCACCCTGAGCGATACCAGAGCGGGCAACTCCGTACCCTCCAGCGCCATATTGCCCGCTGGCGTGCCCTTCATGGCCCCGACTGTGAGGTGATGTTCGCCCAGGTGCATCGCCCCGGCGTTCGCGCCGAGACCGACTTCACCCATATGAGCGACCTCGCCGTCACCATCAACGAGCAGCCGTTTGGGCATCTGCTCTACCACCTCGTGCTCACCTACTCCAATGTCGAGGCCGTCCAGCTCTGCTTCTCCGAAAGTTTCGAAGCGCTGGCTGAAGGGCTCGAATCCTGTCTCTGGCAGCTTGGCGGTCTCCCGCTCGAACATCGCACCGACAATCTCTCAGCCGCTGTTCAGTCCATCGAGCCGGATGGCTCGCGGCGCTGGACTGACCGCTACCAGGCGCTGATGAACCACTACGCTCTGCGACCGACCACCAATCAGGCCGGAATTGCTCACGAGAACGGCGATGTCGAGCAGGCCCACCACCGCTTCAAACGTGCCGTCGACCAGGCGCTCCGCTTGCGTGGCTCGCGCGACTTTCCCTCGCGCGACGCCTATGTGCGCTTCCTCCACACCCTGCTCAAAGAGCGTAACCAGACCCGCCAGACACGCTGGGCAGAAGAGCGTGCCACGCTGCGACCGTTGCCGCTCACGCCACTCCATCCCTGCCGTGAGTTTCGCCTCACAGTCACGCCGTCGAGCACCATCACCGTGCTGCGCAACACCTACTCGGTGCCCTCGCGACTGATTGGCACGCTCCTCACCGTGCGTGTGCGAGCCGAGGTGCTTGAGCTCTCCGTCGGCACGAGCCCGGTGCTCATGCTACCGCGGCTCCAGGGGCGGCAGCAGCAGTGCATCAACTACCGCCATATCAGCCACTCGCTGCTGCGCAAGCCCGGTGCGTTCGCCAACTACCGCTACCGCGATGAGCTGTTCCCCTCACTCATCTTCCGCCAGGCCTACGACCGGCTGCTCATTCAGCAGCCGACGCGGGCCGACAAGGAGTACGTCGGCGTGCTGCATCTGGCCGCCACCACCAGCGAGGTCGATGTGGAGGCCGCCCTCACCCTCCTCTTGGACAGCAACCAAGCACCGACCGTGGCTGCGACCCGCGCATTGGTACTCGCTCCCACACCCCACCAGATGCCTGCGCTCCAGTCGCCGTCACTCGACCTGACGCGCTACGATGAGTTGTTGCCGTCGCGAGGTGTGGCATGAGCAACCGTCATCAGCAGTTGACCAGCCTGCTGCGCACGCTCAACCTGAGCCAGATGGCGCAGCGGTTTGAAGACGTGGCGGTGCGAGCGGTGCGCGAGGGGCGCTCGCACGAGGCCTTCCTCTACGAACTGGCACGCCTCGAATGTGAACATCGCAGTGAGCAGCGCCGGCTGAGACGCACGCGCGAGTCGGGCTTGCCAGTCGAGAAGACGTTTCGCACCTTTCAGCTCGCGGCCTTGGGGCCACGTCTGAGCGCACAAGTGGAGCAGGTGCGGCAAGGAGCGTTTGTCGGAGAGGCGGTCAACATCGTGGCGGTGGGAGCGCCGGGAACCGGCAAGAGCCATCTGGCCGCCGCGCTCGGACACGAGTTGATAGCGCAGGGACACACGGTGTTGTGGAGTAGTACGGCGACACTCGTGCAGCGCCTGCTGGCAGCCAAACGCGACCTGTGTTTGCCGCGCGAGCTGGCCAAGCTCGACCGCTATGCCTGCCTGATCCTGGACGACATCGGCTACGTGCAGCACGACCGGGACGAGATGGAGGTGCTGTTCACACTGCTGGCCGAGCGCTATGAGCGGCGCAGCGTGATCTTGACGACCAATCTGGCTTTCTCGGCCTGGGAGCGGATCTTCAAGGATCCGATGACAACACTCGCGGCGATTGACCGGGTAGTCCATCACTCGGTCATCCTGGATATGATGGGCCTGGCGAGCTACCGGGCCAAGGAGGCACACGCGCAACAAACTGCGGCCGCTGCCCCTGAGACAGCGGCGGAAACGACCACCCCTGATCCACAATTCTAATTGTCGCCACCCACATTTCTAGTTGACATTCATCACCGCAGCGGCGTGAAGGGGAAACGTGGCCCCTGTCACGCGTCCTGAAGGGGAGACGAGAAGCGACCACGCGTGCGAACCACACGCGCAGTGGTTTGAACGAAGAGCGAGCGGTTCGGGTCGGTTCCCCCACGAGCCAAACCCACAGGCAAAGAAGAGCGCCTGATGTGCTCGAATCCCGTCACTACGCTGTGCCCACATCAGCGCTGCCTGCTCCCACGATGCGGCCTAACACAGCATTCAGCCGACCGCCCTGTTGGTGCGATTTTCCACCGCACCGTGTGCTGACCGTTCGCGCCGTCCAGAGCGTGGCCCTCGCCGGGCGGCGGCTGATGCACGCCGTTAGGCCGCCCCATACCCGCGCCACCACATCACGAACTCACCAGTTTCGTGTTCGTGACACGTCTGATGTGCGGCAACGCTCTGCTTCTCCTCAACGGTTCTGTGTGCCCCTTCTGGTCTCTTGGTCGTCCGGATTCCACGCTTCGAGCCGAAACACATCATTCCTGCCCACTCTGGTTTCGCGCTCGCCACAGTTCTGCGATCTGCCTCCACCGTCCGTGCTCGCCCGCACACGCCTGATGCGTGAGCGACACTGCCCTTCACGCGCCAGACGTTCATCCATTCACACACATTCCTCGCACGCGTCAACGGTTCTGCGGTCTGCGCCCCACCACCAGTGCTCGCCGCACACGCGCCTTTCGCACCCGAACGTCGCTCACGCCCGTCACACATCCACGGGCCACAAACACAACGGGTTCGCCATGGATAGCTCGCCCGCAGCTGCGCCAAGCGGAACTGTG
>Ga0224723_1000667_pt1 | contig 22859 bp, 22 predicted proteins | sample Balambano_FR2_Me_FD_161647 | JGI IMG/M metagenome (GOLD analysis project Ga0224723, IMG submission 161647) | Freshwater sediment microbial communities from Lake Towuti, South Sulawesi, Indonesia - Balambano_FR2_MetaG | ecosystem: Environmental > Aquatic > Freshwater > Lake > Sediment | place... | reverse complement strand
GGGCAGATGACCGCATCGCACGGCGCGCCCGCAGCCGCTGCCTTGTACGCCAGCCCACCGCCCACGCTGCCGCCCGCCAGAAACAGCCTGCCACTGTAGCGCGCCCGCGCCCATTGCGTCGCATCCACGATGTTCTGCACACACTGACTCAGCGTGAAGTCGCCCCGGTTGCCTTCGCTGTAGCCCTGCCCGTACTGATCCGGCAGCACAACCGTATAGCCACGTGGATACAGCGCCAGCGCCAGTGGCGCGAATAAGCGCGAATAGCCACCGCCACCGTGATTGAAGATCAGCACAGGTGCACTCCTGTCCGCCTGCTCGTACACATCCATATGGATACGCACACCCGTCGATTCGATATACACATCCTGCTTCATTGCTTCTACTTGCGCAACCGTTTCGTCCGTGTAATAGCGCTTCCAATACACCTGATCCAACTGCCTGTTCACAATACGCCTCACGCTTTCCTCTCATGTTGTTACCTGTGCAACATGGTACGCTGTTCACGCAAGTGGACAACATCAGGTGTTACGTAATGGACAGCAGTACACTATCTCATGTAATTGACCGCCGTGAACGCAGGACGCAGGCAGCGCTGGAGACAGCGCTGCTTGACTTACTTGCGAACAAAGACTATGACGCGATCACAGTGCAGGAGATTTGCGACCGCGCCGACATTGCCCGCAAAACCTTCTACGAGCATTATGCGGACAAGCACACCTTGCTCGCGGCGTATAGCGAGCGCGTATTCGCTGCGCTGCAAGCGACTGTTGGCGAGCTGGATGCCGACACCCTGCTAGCAGATGGCAAGCCGCTGACTTACCCGGTGTTCAAGCATGTGCAGGATTACGCAGGCTTTTACCGCGCCATGCTTGGCAGCCACAGTACGTCCGCCTTCATCATGCGACTGCTCGATTACGCCGCGCAGGTCTCCTACGAACGCCACGCGCCGCTGCGCGCTGCTGCGCCACATATCACCGTGCCGCCGGAACTTATCGCCCATTATCTGGCAGGTGCGCTGCTCGGCTCCATCCACTGGTGGCTTAAGACCGATATGCAAGCTACAACGGAGTCGATGGCATATCAGTTCAGCCAGCTTGCCGTGCCGGGCGTATTCGATGCGTTGGGCTTATCGTAAGTGCCTCTAGGGTTGCGACGGTCGTTTTCCGCTACAATCAAGGCAGTTCATTCGTCCAACATGAGACTTTAAGACAGCCATGAGCCGAATCTTCATCAATTATCGCCGCCAGGACAGTGAAGGCTATGTCGGACGGCTGTACGACCGCCTGTGCGACCACTTCAAGCCGGAAGACATCTTCATGGACATTGAAGCGATCCGCCCTGGCGAGGACTTTGTGCAAACGCTGGAAGAAGCCGTCGCCCAATGTGATGTCCTGCTGGCGGTGATAGGACCTGAGTGGATCAATATCAAGAATAGCGACGGTGAGCGCAGGCTGAGCGACGAACGCGATTTCGTGCGCATCGAGATTGCCAGCGCGCTCAATCAGAACAAGGTGATCATTCCCGTACTGGTTGGGCGCGCGAAGATGCCGAACACGGGCGAACTGCCTGACGACCTGCACGCGCTCACGCGCCGCAATGCCCTCGAACTCAGTCACAATCGCTTCGCCTACGATGTCGAGCAGCTTGTGCGTAGCATCAAGACCATGCTCGCCCCGGCAAAGCCTGTCGCCAAGCAAAAGACCGATGGCGAAACGCTGCGCCGCAAACTGCGGGAACTGAAAGCGCTCAAAGACGCGCTCTTTGCCGCCACCGACTCGCCCCTTTACAACTACCGCACTGCCAACCGCTACTTTCCAGTGCTGGGCGAAGGCAATCCCGACGCCAATATCCTGTTTATCGGGCAAGCGCCGGGCGAATACGAAGCGCTGCAAGGGCGCACGTTCGTCGGGCAGTCCGGCGAAGTGCTGGACGAAATGCTGCTGACCATCGGGCTGAACCGCGACGACACCTACATGACGAACGTCATTCTGGACAGACCACCCGAAAACCGCGACCCCAACCCCGCAGAGATCGAATTCTATGCACCCTATCTCAATAAGATGATCGACATCATTGAGCCGGGTGTGATCGTTACGCTCGGTCGGTTCGCGATGGGCTATATCCTCAAGAAATACGATCTACCGGAAAAGAAGCTGCGCATCGGGCAGCTGCACGGCAAGCTCTTGAAGACGCAGGCGGATGACCGCAGCCTGTTCATCCTGCCGCTATATCATCCCGCCGTAGTGCTGTACAGCAACAGCGAGCGTCAGACGCTGCGCGACGACTTCCAGATTCTTCGCCCCTTTGTAGCAACATAAGTTCAGCGTTCTGTGTTCTATGTTCGGGGTTCTGTGTTCAGGGGTAGAAGTAACACATCTCATGAGCATTGAACTCAGAACACCGAACCTCGAACAAAAACATGTGAACTGTGTACTCTGAACTACGAATTGCGCTCTAGGAATACACCGTCGCGGTAGCCCTGTATCGACTTATTTTCGTCCGCAAATGCCAGCCGCTTGAGCGCGAGACAGGCGTAGTGCGGGTCGATCTCGATACCGATGAACCGCCGCCCCAGTTTGCGCGCCACCACCGCCGTCGTGCCTGAGCCGAGGAACGGATCCAGCACGACATCGCCCGCGTTGGAACTGGCGAGCAGCAGCCGCGCGATCAGCTTTTCCGGCTTTTGCGTGGGATGATCGGTGTTTTCCGGCATCGACCAGAACGGCACGGTGATGTCCGTCCACAGGTTCGATGGATGCGTCAGCCGATAGCGTTTCCCCTGCTCCTCTATCCAGTCCTTTGGCTGGCGTTCAGGATCGCGGTACGGGGCGCGCACCCGCCGCTTCAGCTTGACCGCGTCCACATTGAACGTATAGCTATCGCCAACAGTACAAAACCAGATGTCTTCGGCGTTCTGCTTCCAGTTCGTCCGCGCGCCGCGCCCCTTATCGCGTTCCCATGTGATGCGGTTGCGGACGACGAAGTGTCGTTCCAGCAGCGGATACAGCGCCGCCGAAGTGCGCCAATCGCCACAGACATAGACGCTGGCAGTCGGTTTCAGCAGGCGCAGCAGCGGCGGCAACCAGCCTTGCGCCCATGCAACATACGTGACGCGCGAACGCTGACGAAAGCGCTCGCTGCCAAATGTCTTGTCCAGGTTGTAAGGCGGGTCCAGCAGCAGCACATCTGCGCAGGCAGCAGGCAGATACACTGACGCAGCCGCCATATCCTGGCACACCACCTGATCCAGCACCGCGACAAGCGGTTCGGGCGCGTCCAGATGCAGCAGTGCCGGACGCAGCCGCGATGCGTCGTCGTCGGTCAACGTCAGCGTGCGATTGCGTGAGGCGCGCTGGCTCATGCGAGCTGCGCCACCGCTTCCAGTGCCAGATCGTGCAGCTTTAGCACCGCCTTCTGGTAATCCGCTTCAGCGATCACGAACGAAATGCTGCATTCAGACGAGCCTTGCGCAATCGCGATGATGTTGACCGCATTCTCGCCCATGACTGTGAATACCCGCCCGGCAACGCCCGGCACCCCCTGCATCCCCGCGCCGACCACCGTCACAATCGCCACATTGTCCAGCATGTCTACCTCGTCCACGTCCTGCCGCGCGATCTCCGCTGCCAGCTCGCGTTCGATCTCCTGCTTCGCCAGCTGTGCGCGGTCGCTCGTCAGCACGAAACAAAAGCTCTGCTCCGAAGACGCCTGCGAAATCATCAGGATATTGCCGCCTGCCTGCGCCGTCGCCAGGAAAGTGCGCCCGGCAATACCCGGCACGCCGATCATCCCCTTACCGCTGACCGCCAGCAGGCTGACGTTCTTGACGCTTGTCACCGCCTTGACGATGGTATCGCTTGGCTGGCTGTCCGCGCCGATCAGCGTGCCTTCAAATGACGGGTTAAACGTGTTGCGCACGCGCATCGGAATACCCTTGCCCACAATCGGCTGCACCGTCTTGGGGTGCAGCACCTTCGCGCCATAGAACGCCAGCTCCCCGACTTCCTGATACGAGACATACGGCAGCACACGCGCACGCGGGTCAATACGCGGGTCGGTTGTCATCACGCCGTCCACATCCGTCCAGATCACCAGTTCGTCGCTATCCGTTGCCGCCGCGAAGATTGCCCCGCTGAAGTCGCTGCCGCCGCGCCCCAGCGTCGTGAAATGACCGGCGTGCGTCTGTCCGATGAAGCCGGTAATGATCGGCACGATGCCGTCGGCAAGCGCGGGCTTCAGCTTTTCATCCACCAACGCCTGTGTCTCCGCCCACAGGGGGTTCGCGCCCTGGTGCTTGTCGTCGGTCAGCAGGAACTGTCCGGCATCATACGACCGCGCTTTCAAACCTTCTTCGCGCAGTACCGCAGCGATCATACGGGCGCTCAGGCGCTCGCCAAACGCGATGATCGAGTCGAGGATGCGGTCAGTCGCCTCGCCCAACACGTTCACCGCCTGACACAATTCGCCGTGCTGACCGAGCAGCACGTTGATATCGTGCAGAATGTCATCGCGGTTCTTGCCGGGGCGCGTCAGCAAATGCACCACTTCTTCATGCTTTTCGCGGATTTTCTGCGCGGTTGAAAGATAGCCCCACTTGTTGCCCTCTGCCGCGTCGCGCACGGAATGGATGAGCATATCGGTCACGCCGGACATCGCCGAGACGACGACGATCACACGGTCGCCATTCTGGGTCGCGCCGCGTACAATCTGAATGACATTACTGATCGCCTCGGGACTGCCGACGGATGTGCCGCCAAACTTCATCGTGATAAGTGCCATGCGAGAACCCCTTGCCTGAATGAACAAAAAAGCGTGTGGAAGCTTTCCACACGCTCGTTACGAACCGATACCATGTCACAAGACTACGGCGCGCGGAAATGCCTCCTGAGTGTATCCATACACATAGTGGTAGTAGTGGTGATTGTGGTAATGCAAATACAGATTGTTTGCATGTGGCTCACGCACGACCCATCTTTCCGCGATAAAGTATAGGCTAACGCGACAGGAAGCGCCTGTCAAGCGTAACGAAGGTTTACTATGACACAACCGAAACGCATCCTGATATTCGTTGCCGATCTCGGCTTTGGGCACCGCGCGGCGGCACGCGCATTGGAAGCAGCGCTGAGCGAAGTCTTTGGCGACCAAGTGATCATCGAAACGACCAACCCGATGACGAGCGAGCTTGCGCCAAGCTTCCTGCGCAACACCACTGAAGACTACGACCGTTTCGTGCGCGAACTGCCTGACCTCTACCAGATCACCTATCAGGTCAGCGGCGCACCTGTCGTGTCATCACTCTATGAAGGCGCGTACACGGTCATGCTGCTGCTGGCGGTGCAGAGTGTAGTCGATAAGTTCAAGCCGGACGTGATCATCGTCGCGCAGGAAAACTTCCTCGCGCCGCTCAATGCGCTCATGGCGCTGCGCACCCAGCCGATACCCGTTATCACTGTGCTAACCGACTTGACCAGCCTGCATCGCATGTGGTTCAACGAAGTCTCCACGATGACGATTGTGCCGACCGATGTGGCATATGATCTGGCGGTGTTGGCAGGGCTGCCCAAAACCGCCATCATGCAGATTGGCATCCCGGTCAATACCGCCATCAGCCGCGAGATTCGCGCTCAGGATGAAATACGCCACGAACTCGGCTGGACACCCGACCTGAAAAGCCTGCTGGTCGTTGGCAGCAAGCGCGTGCGCCAGTTGATGGAGGTGCTGCGCGTCCTCAATCACTGCGGTTTCCCGCTGCAACTGGCGGTTGTGGCAGGCGGTGACGACGAGTTGTACGAACAGCTACAAGCGACAGAGTGGCATCAGCCTGCGCACATCTACAACTTCGTCAGCAACATCCCGCAGATGATGCACGCCGCCGACGCGATTGTCTGCAAGGCGGGCGGTTTGATCGTCTCGGAAGCGCTCGCCGCCGGACTGCCGATCCTCTTGACCGATGTCATCGAGGGTCAGGAAACAGGCAATGCCGATTATGTCGTCACGCATGGCGCAGGCGTGCGCGCCAACGAGCCGGTTGAAGCGTTGGAAGCCATCTGCCACTGGCTGGCGGACGATGGCAAAGCGATGCGACTGGCGGGGAACAAGGCGCATCAACTGGGACGCCCGCGCGCCGCCTATGAAATCGCCCATCTTGTCATGAAGTTGGCGACAGGCACAGGGCGGCTGAGTGCATAGAATTTAAACCACCAAGACGCCAAGAACGCCAAAAAAATACATTTATCTTGGCGTCTTGGCGTTTACATCAAAAGGAAACATAAAATGCCCACTATCATCCGCATCCTGACCACAGAGGGTCTACAAACCGCACCATACACGGCTGAGTCGCTGGCAGACGCTGCGCAATATGAACCACATGATGGCGTCTACACCGTCACCAACACCTACGAGCGCACCAAAACGCTCAAGCTGAACGCGCATCTGGATCGGCTGGAAGACTCCGCCGCCCGTGCGGCTATCCCCCTTTCGCTCGACCGCCTCCGGCTGCGCCAGGCGTTGCGACGGATGATCGTCGAGTCGGGCTACGGCGACGTGCGCTTTCGCATCACCGTACCGAGCGCCACGCCCGACCAATTCATACTGACGATCGAGCCGTACATCCCGCCGTCCGACGTGATCGTCCAGCACGGCATTCGCGTCATCACTGTCGCTAACAGCGCTCGCCACAACGCTGCCGCCAAGACGACCGACTGGCTGCACGACCGCGAAGCGCTTGAGAAGTCACTGCCACAAGGGGTGTATACGGCGCTGCTGTGCGATGAAGCGGGCTATCTGCTCGAAGGCTTGAGCAGCAACTTCTACGCGATCATGAATGGTGAGTTACGCACAGCGAGTGCAGGGGTACTGCCCGGTATCGCGCAGCAAATTGTCTTTGAGGTTGCGCCTGCCCTGCTGTCAGTGCGTAAAGATGCTGTGCATCACGATGACATTCCGCGCCTGGATGAGGCATTCATCACCAGCAGCAGTCGGGGCATCATCCCCGTCATCCAGATTGACGATTATGTGCTGGGTGACGGCACGCCCGGCGCGCAGACCCGCCGCCTGCGCGCCACCTATCAGGCATGGGCACAGGCACATCTTGAGGAATTATAGCAACGAGTATCGAACAAGAGGCTTCAGCCCCTTGTTTGTGTTGCACATGATTACTCCAAGACTGCCTTGAAATCGTAGATTCCGTCGCGGATTGCCCATCGCAGCCCATCTTTCGGACAATAAAGCGTTTCATCGTCACCGACTCGTTCAGGAATCAGGTCGCCACCACATTCCGGGCAGGCGAAAATCGAAGAGGCTTCCAGATGATCGGGACGATTGCCAACCATCCGACAGCGCGCGAAGATGCTTGGCGAATACAACAGGCGTGACTGTTGCAACACTTTGTCCAACGCGACCAGCCACTTGACGGGCAAACGTTCTTTCAGCAATTTCAAGCGCAGGTAAGATACGGGAATACGTTCTTCGATGACAAACTCGGCAGTTTGTAAAGCTTTGACGATGTAATCCGGGTGAAAGTCAAAGTTCAGTTCGACAAATTCCACTGGATCGAGCGTGTTGGGGTTCCACTTCTGCTGCTTCAGCGCGTAACGCAGCATCGCTTTCAGGTGGCGCTTGTTGGCATGTTCCAAAATGAACAAAGCGTCTTTGGTGAGTATCCGCTGCATCTGCGCCAGAATCGCCGCCACATCTGCCATGTGATGAATGACGCGGATCATCGTTACGCCGTCGAACACGCCTGCTTTGAAGGGCAGATGGTAAGCATCCGCTGCCACGTAGACAAAGCGCGGGTCACGTCCGTGATGCTCCTGCGCATACTGCAACTGCGAAAGCGAGTAATCGAGCAGCACCACCTGCTGATAGCCATGATACTCGTCGGTCAAACGCCCAAAGCCAGCACCCACTTCCAGCAAGCGCCGCCCGTGTGCGGGCAACCAGCGCCGCAGCACCCCGCGTTCGACCTGATCTTCGTAATCGCGCCCTTTGCCTTCCCAGAATTCGGTGCGGTAATTCGACCCTTCATAGTCGCAAATGTTAGGACGCAGTTTGGTTTTACTCATGAACTAACAAACCCTCATTTATGGTGATGTGAGGAAAGTTTGGTATGTGTATTCTATCATCAAAGGGTGCAGCTACAACTTGGATATGAACGTAGGCAAAGGTGTGAATATTGTAAAGCTTTACACGGTGTCATAACTGGCTGAGTTGTGGTAGCTTAATTGGCGCTTCATTGACAGACTGTGGGGAAACATCTGGATGGCTCACTCTACAACAGGTCTAGGTTGGCGAGACTGGTATATTTTCGCTGCCCGTTTGCTGGCAATTGGCGGGGGATTGTTTTTTATCCTGTACAGCAAAGGTATAACGTCCCTTCCTCAGGAAAGCATTCTACCCCTTATCGTTGCTGTTGTTGCCAATATTGTCTTTGCGCTGGTCATCCTGATGCCCTGGCGGATTGCAGACATTCCCGCGTTATTGATGACCGACTGGATCATCGTCGGCGCGCTTTATTACGTGAACCAGCGGCTGCTGCCGCCCACACCGCAGGTCATGCTGCCCCTCATTGTCGGTTTCATGATACTGTCTTTCCTGCGTCCCAATATTATCTACACAGCGCTAAGTCTGGCAGGCGCGGTGACACTGGGTTTGTACTTCCGTGCTGAACCGATCGACTCGTCCATGACGCTCATTCTGGTGCTGACTGCTCTGCTCGGCTTGGCAGCTGCCTACGCCCTGCAACTCCAGACGCATTCGCTGCGCGCCACCTTTGGAGCGCTGGCAGACCAGCGCAAGGCACAGCTTGAAGACATTCATGATCGCACGCGCGCCATCTACGAAATGCTGATGACATTCAGTGAGACGCAGCATTTTGAGCGCATCCTCAATGCCGCGCTCGACGCTGGGCAGCTGGGGCTGCGTGGGCGTATGGGCAAGAACCTGGCAGCCGCCGTCATGCTCTTCCAGTCTGATGAGCCGGGTCTCCAGATCATCGCCTCACGCAAGTTCACTCCAGCAGACAAAACCACCCCCGCACCCGGTCGCAGTGGCATCATCGGGCAGGCGCTGCGCGAAGCTGTCCCTGTGATTGGCAAGCGCGGCAAGGACGACCCGGAATTGCAATATTATGCCGGAATACAAAACTGCCGCTCGACGCTGTGTGTGCCAATGCGCGCAGGTTACGACAATTACGGCGTCCTGCTTTACGGCTCGGAAAGTGCTGACGCCTTTACTGAAGAACATACAGAACTGCTGACCGCCATCGGTGTACAGGCGACGATTGCGCTGCAAAATTATGTGCTGTACCAGACCTTGTTGGAAGAGAAGGAACGTATTAGCCGTGTGGCAGAAGACGAGCGCAAGCAGCTTGCCCGCCAACTGCACGACGGACCAACTCAGAAAGTTTCGGCGCTGGCAATGATGACCAATATCATCGGCAAAATGCTGGAAAAAGCACCGGATCAAATCCCCGACGAACTCAAGAAGATGGAAGAGATCGCTCGCAGCACGACGAAGGACATGCGCCATATGCTCTTCACGCTGCGCCCGCTGGTGCTGGAAGATCAGGGTTTGTCCGCCGCGCTGCAACAACTGGCGGAGAAAATGCGCGATACCTACGGGCAGGATGTTCAGACCCGCGTCGAAAACAATATAGAGCAAGTTCTCGACCAATCGCAGCAGGCTGTCGTGTTCTATCTGGTCGAGGAAGCGATTAACAACGCGCGCAAGCACGCCCAGGCGAAATTGATCGGCGTAGATGTGAGGCGCAAGAACGGCGATCTCGTGATCCAGATTGCGGATAATGGCATCGGTTTTGACGTGAACAAGATGAACGCTAATTACAACAGTCGCGCGTCCAGCAGTCTGGGGATGGTCAACATGAAGGAACGCGCTGCGCTGCTTAACGGCAACCTGACGATTGACAGCACGCCCGGCAAAGGCACGCGCGTCACGGTCGTCGCGCCGCTGACCTTCAAGCAGACGATGCCGATCGTCGATGATGATGATACACTGTCCGGCATTCCGCTGGATCGTTCAAAGCTGGCGGCTGCGAAGAAGAAGCCCTTGCGCCAGTAACAGGAGTCCGACGCACATCTTGACGACTCACGACACGCTTGCCGCCTTGCGTGGAATGCCCAGTATGGTCTGGCGCGCGGGACAGGAACGCCGCCTACAAATGATCGCCCGCTGGGCTAAGCTCGAAAACGCTCAAGTGTTGATCGATGGTACGGGCGTCGGCATGTACGCCCGCGCCATCCGCGAACGCTATACGCCACACGTCGAGGCAATCGATATCGAGTTTGAGCGCGTAGTCGAGGCGGTCGCACATACGCCGCACACTGTCGTGGCGGCTGCCGAAGCGCTGCCCTACCCTGCCAACACGTTTGACACACTCCTCTCGCACGAGGTCATCGAGCATGTCAGCGATGATCGCGTGGCGGCGCGCGAAATGGTGCGCGTGCTGAAGCCCGGCGGACGCGCGGTCATCTTCGCGCCCAATCGCTGGTATCCATTCGAGACGCACGGGCATTACTGGCGTGGCGAGTATCACTTTGGCAACACGCCGCTCATCAACTACCTGCCTGATGCGCTGCGTAATCGCCTTGCGCCGCATGTCCGCGCCTACACTGCACGCGGCATTCGTCGGCTGTTCGCTGGCACGACGGCGCGCGTCATCACCCACCAGCGCATCTACGGCGGCTACGATAACATCATCGCGCGACTGGGCAGCGCCGGACGGGTGCTGCGCGATACGCTCTACCGCATCGAAGGCACGCCGCTGGATACGTTCGGCTTGTCACATCTGCTGGTGATCGAAAAGATGAGTTAACCCGGCTCTTTATCGACAAACACGGGCAGATGACCGAGCGCAACGATGTTTTCCCATGTGGCGTGGTCGCCTTCGGTGAAGATCGCCGCTTCCGCCACGACTTTCGCCCCCGCCTTGTCCATCAACAGCCGCATCCCCTGAAGTGTGCTGCCCGTCGAAATCACATCATCGACCAGCACCACGCGTTTGCCTTTGATCGTTTCACGGTCTTTCTCATCCAGAAACAGCGTTTGCGACTCGCCCGTTGTGATACTCAGCGTCTCCGCCTTGAGCGCGAAGCCCATGTACGGCTTGAACATTTTGCGCAGGACGATGTAAGGCATCGCCATTTCGAGCGCTAAGGCATGTGCCAGCGGGATCGCCTTTGCCTCTGGCACAACCAGCACCTCAGGATAGTGAGGCTTCAGCTTGACCGCCAGTTCCTTCGCCGCTGCCTGCACCAGTTCAATATCGCCGAGAATGTTGAGAATGGCGATGCGGATGCCGGGCTTGATGGCAAACAGACGGAGGTCGCGCTTCACACCCGCAATTTCGATGGGATACGTTTCATACTTGGACACAACTGTACTCCTGCCGACAGACAAATCTTCTAGGAGTGTACAGGCGTGTCCACCAATCGTCCATCCACGAGCGTCAGGATGCGGTCGGCTCTGTATGCAATGTCCGGGTCGTGCGTGACGACGACCACCGTCGTCCCGGTATCGCGACGGATGTATTGCAGCGTCTTCAGTACAATCTCACCCGACTCGCTGTCCAGGTTGCCCGTCGGTTCGTCCGCCAGCACCAGCGGCGGGTTGTTCGCCAGCGCGCGGGCAATCGCTACGCGCTGCTGCTGCCCACCCGATAGTTCCGATGGGCGATGCGTCATGCGATCTTTAAGACCGAGCAGCGCCAGCAGCTCTTTGGCGCGTTTTTCGGGATTGAACTTCGCCTTGCGCGCGAACTGAATCGGCAGCGCCACATTCTCAATCGCCGTCAGCGTCGGGATCAGATTGAAGAACTGGAAGATAAAGCCGATCTTCTCGTTGCGAATTTCGGTCATACGGTCTTCGCCCAGGCGGCTGATGTCCGTGCCATCAATTTCCACTTTACCGTGCGTTGGCTTGTCCAATCCGCCGATCAAGCCGAGCAGCGTGCTTTTGCCGCTGCCCGATGGACCGATGATGCTGACCATTTCGCCCGCCTGAATCTCGAAATCAACGCCTCGCAGCGCGTGTACTACCGTTTTTCCCAGCGGCAAATCCTTTGTCAAACCCGTCACGCGGATTACGGGGCGTCCGTTCGTCGCCATTACGTTTGCTGCTCCTGTGTCATCGTCATCACACACGCCTGTACGCAGCTCGGTACGCGCGAGTTGCGCGCTCACTCACGAGCCGGGCGCAGTTGGCGTCGGCATAATCCCCATATCCCCCACTTGCCCTGTATCTCCCACAACAGGTTGCGCAACCGTGCTGGCTGCCTCTGGTCCCAAGGGCGGCGCGCCCTCACCAGAAGCACCATACGCCCAGGCGGGAACGCCGTTCTGCGTCATTGACTGCATGGCAGCGTCGTTCACTGCCTGTGGACCACCCGCCGCCCACACTTCAGGACGAAGCTGTTGATCGAGCGCCGGAATACCACCCAGCGGCACCAGTCCCGTTTCCGCCGGAACATTGGCGGCGGGCCAGGGCTGCGTGCCAAGTGAATAGCCAACGCCTGCGGTCGTCGAAAAGCCGGGCCATGGCTGCTGGCTGTAAGCATTGGGTGCAAGCAGGTTCACGCCGTCGGCGTCGAAGGCATTACCGACAAATTCCGGTACTTCGTTGAAACCGTCCGGGAGGTTGTGCAGTGCGATCGCCAACGGCTCAAACATCAAGCGCAAATTCTGAAACGGGTCATGAAGCTGTGTCTGTTCCAATGGGATGACAGCGCGCACATCGAGATTGACAGGCAACTCCTGATTCAGCGGCAGTATAAAATTCAGGTTAACCGGCAGCTCTAACCCCACGGGCAGACTCAGGCTGACGACTGCACCCAACGGAGCTGATCCTTCTATCTGTACGCTGGCAGGGACGTTAAGCGCTACTTGTTCCGTCAGCACGACGGTGGTGGTCAGATTGACAGGGACATCCAGCACCACAGGCACGCGCTCACGCACGGGGATCGTCCAGTCAATCGTCGCCTGATCCAGCCCGACGAAACTGCTGTGCAACCCGCTGATGAGCGGCGTCGCAATCTGGTTCTTGATCTCGAAAATCAGAAGCAGCAATACGATCAACACAATGATCAGGATCAGATTGACGATGAACGAAAACAGAATCATGAAGTTCTTGATGGAGCCACCGATTGCCTTGAAGACGCCCATGCCCGTCTCTCCCGCTTGACTTGAAACCCGTTGCATACGCCACTACAGCGTGATTATAGCAGACCCGCCGCGCTGCGCAGCGCCGCCGCTTTGTCCGTTTGTTCCCAGGGAACATTAACATCTTCGCGCCCGAAATGACCGTATGCCGCGACCTGCTTGTAGATCGGGCGGCGCAGGTTGAGATCGCGGATAATCGCTGCCGGGCGCATATCGAAGTGTTCGCGGATCAAGCGCTCGATGACTTCATCCGCCACCACGCCCGTGCCAAAGGTTTCGACCGCCAGCGATGTCGGCTGGGCGACGCCGATGGCGTAGGACACCTGCACTTCAAAGCGCGACGCCAGCCCCGCTGCAACGACATTTTTCGCCACATAGCGCGCCATGTACGCCGCGCTGCGGTCCACCTTAGTCGGGTCCTTGCCGCTGAACGCACCGCCGCCGTGCCGCGCCACACCCCCATACGTATCAACGATGATTTTGCGCCCGGTCAGCCCAGCATCGCCCAATGGACCGCCCGTAACAAAGCGCCCGGTCGGGTTGATGAAGATGCGCGTCTGGCTGTCGATCATGTCCGCTGGAATGACCTTGTTGATGATCTGGGCGATGACCGTCGAGCGGATTTCTTCCTGGCTGACTTCAGGAGCGTGTTGTGTCGAAATAACGATGGTATCGACGCGCTTGGGCTTGCCATAGGCATATTCAATGGTGACTTGGCTCTTGGCGTCCGGGCGCAGCCAGGTGATTTCGTTCGCCTTGCGTGCGCGTGCCAGTTCGCGCGTCAGCCTGTGCGCCAGCGAAATCGTCATCGGCATCAGCTCCGACGTTTCGTCACAGGCAAAGCCGATCATCATGCCCTGGTCGCCCGCGCCCGTCGCTTCGATTTCCGCCTCGCTCATCGTGCCTTCGCGCGCTTCCAGCGCCTTATCAACCCCCTGGGCGATGTCCGCCGACTGCTCCTTCAGCGAGACGATCACACCGCAGGTTTCGGCGTCAAAGCCGTACTTGCCGCGCGTATAGCCGATGTCAATCACCGTATCACGCACCAGCTTTTCGATGTCAACATACGTGTTGGTCGTGATTTCGCCGATCACGACGACCAGCCCCGTCGTCGTCGCCACTTCGCACGCGACACGCGCATTCGGGTCTGCGCCAATGATGGCATCCAGCACCGCGTCGGAAATCTGGTCACACATCTTGTCGGGATGCCCTTCGGATACCGACTCGGATGTAAAGAAGTAACTGGGCGAACTCATAAAAGTCGAATTCGCAACGCTTTTCTGCACCTGTTCCACAAAAGCCTCCTGATGGAAATACAAAACGCCTCTCAGATACGATGAGAGGCGTTAGAAAACAAATCACCGCTCATCTCACGAGGAACTACCTCGCCGGATTTGGCACCGTCCCAATGCTTCAGGGGTTGCCGCGGTTTCACAGGGCCTTTCCCTCCACCGCTCTTGATGAGTGCATACTGCACTGCTCAATTGTCGATAACGATATACCAGAATGGCATGATGTTATGCTAAACGTCAGCATATCATAGTTCAGGTTTGGTGCAAGTACAGGAAACCCGACGACTGTCCTGCGCCCTGCAAAACCCCCCTGCTGCACACACGGGCGAATGCGGTACAATGCAGCCGTGTGCCGCTGCAAAGGACGCGACATGAGTTTAATTGACTACGGCAGAATATTACTTCGACGCGGCTGGATCATGCTGCTGCTGGCGATTATCGCGGCGGGCAGCGCTTTTTTCCTCAGCCGACTGCAAACCCCTATCTATCGTGCTATTCAGGTCGTCTTGATTCAACCCGCCCGTGCTGATCTCGGTTTGACAGACTCGGCACAGCGTCTCGTGCGCAATTACGCGCTTTACCTTGATAGCGATACCGTCGCTCAGGCAGTCATCGACAACCTGCGACTGGATATGACGCCGGGCGCGCTCAATGGCGCAGTCGTGGCAAACCCCGACTCGCTGCGGCTGTCGCTGCAAATCGAAGTCGAACTGCCCGATCAGGAGACCGCCTACCGCGTAGCACAGGAGTATGGCAATCAACTCGTGCAGTATCGCTTCCGCGAGAACCAGCAGAACGAGCTGCGCGACCGCATCACGGCAGAGATGGTCGATGTGCCGCGTGTCGATCTGGATCGCCCGCGTCCGGCGCTGAACGCTGCGGCGGGCGGCGTGCTGGGGCTGATCCTCGGCGGCATCCTGATCTTCGTACTGGAGTACCTCGAAAGCGCAATTGTGCGCCGCCGTGAAGACCTGGAACGCGCGCCGCTCGAACTGACCGTGCTTGCCAGCATCCCCGAGTCGAAGGCATAGGAGAACGTTTGTGGCGAACCCAACTCTGATTACGCTCAATGATCCGCGCTCGACAGCGGCAGAAGCGTACCGCACGCTACGCACCAACCTGATGTTTATGAGCGTTGAACGCCCGGTCACTACTGTGCTTATCACCGCCGTGAGCGATGACGAAGACAAGAGTCTGGTGGCGGCAAATCTGGCAGTGGCGTTTGCTCAGGCGGGCAACAACACTATTCTAGTCGATGCCGACATGCGCCGCCCGTCGCAGCATACGCTCTGGGGGATGGAGAACAAGCACGGCTTGACGACGATGTTCAGTGACGACAGCGCTCTGTCGTCACCGCCCTTACAGCCGACCAGTGTTCCTAATCTATCCTTGCTGGCAAGCGGCGCACTGCCGCCCGTGCCATCCGATTTGCTGAGCAACCAACGGCTGAACCAGATTATCGGTGTGCTAAAGGCGCGGGCGCACTACCTGATCTTTGACAGCCCGCCAGCACTGGCGGCGACCGACGCCGCGCTGCTCGGTGTCAAGCTCGACGGCGCGCTACTGGTTGTGCGCGCGGGCAGTACGCGCCGCGACCACACGCAGCGTGCGCAGCTGGCACTGGAGCGCGTCCATGTACGGCTGCTCGGCGTCGTGCTGACGAACGCGCCGCGCGAAAACACGGGTAACTATGCATGAATCAGACAGCACATCGTTACAAATCGCTCCAGTATTTGCTCCACACACCATCGGGAGCAGGTGCTGAAGACACACGACGCAAGCATCCGGTCATCCTGTTTCTGCACGGCGCGGGTGAGCGCGGGAGTGACCCAACAGTTCTGAAAGACTACTGTCTGCCGAAACTGGTGGAAACGGAGACGGACTTCCCCTTTATCGTCATCTCGCCGCAATGCCCTGCCGGGCAATGGTGGGTCTACGATCCGCCGCTGCTGATGAGTCTGCTCGATCATGTCGTGCGGCACTATTTTGGCGACGACAGGCGCATCTACTTGACAGGCGCAAGTATGGGCGGCTATGGTGCCTGGATGCTGGGAACCCTTTATCCGCAGCATTTCGCCGCAGTTGTCCCGGTGAGTGCGCCCGCGCTGGAAAAGCCTGCGTCTGCGTGCGCACTGCGCAACATACCCGTTTGGGCATTGCATGGCAGCGCCGACATGACTGTGCCGCCTGAACAGACCGAGATCATGATTGATGCACTCCGTGCCTGTGGCGGCACACCGCAAGTCACCTATGTCCCCGGAGCCGACCACGAACTGACGACAACCGCCTACGAAGACATGAAACTCTATTCGTGGTTGCGAATGCACACGCTGCGTCCGTGAGCGCGGACTATGCCAGATGCCAGGATCGTCTATAATGCACAGGGTTTGAGACACGAAAGACACGCTGGAGGAACAACATTGAAGGGCTTAATCCTCAGCGGGGGTAAAGGAACACGGCTCTATCCCCTGACGTACACCCGCGCCAAGCAATTGATCCCGGTCGCCAACAAGCCGGTGCTGATTAGGGTGATCGAAACGATGCGCGAGGCAGGCGTGACCGACATCGGCATAGTCATCGGTCAAACGGGTCCCGAAATTCGCGAGGCAGTGGGCGATGGGTCGCGTTGGGATGTGCGCGTTCAATATATCGAACAACTCAGTCCCGATGGATTGGCACATGCGGTCAAGATTGCGCAGCCGTTCCTCGGCGATGACTCGTTCGTCATGTTTCTGGGTGATAACGTCATTCAGGGTGGGATCAGCAAACTGATCAGCGACTTTTCCAGCAGCAATTGGAACAGCCAGATTGTGCTGAAAGAAGTCGAAAACCCCTCGGCATTCGGCGTCGCCAAGCTGAGACCGGACGGCAGCATCGAACAGTTAATCGAAAAGCCGAAAGACCCGCCGAGCAATCTGGCGCTGGTGGGGATATATATGTTTGACACGCATGTCTTCGAGGCGGTTCATGCTATTCAGCCATCGCAGCGTGGGGAACTTGAAATCACCGACGCCATTCAATGGCTGGTGGAGCATGGCTACCAGGTGATGCCGCATGTTCACAAGGGCTGGTGGATCGATACGGGTAAGCCGATCGACATGCTGGAAGCGAACAGCTGCGTGCTGGACGAGTTGACGCCGACGATTGCTGAGGATGCGGTCGTCGTTAATTCAGAGATTGACCGCCGCGTGACGATTGAGGCTGGCGCGCACATCGTCAACAGTATTGTGCGTGGACCCACGATCATTGGTGAACACGCCGTTATCGAGAACAGCTATATCGGTCCATACACCAGTTTGTATCATCATGTGCGCGTCAGCGATTGCGAAATTGAGCGCAGTATTGTGCTGGAACACAGCACAATTGAGAAGCTCGATGTCCGGCTGCATGACAGCCTGATCGGGCGCAACGCCAATATCCAGCGCCGCGATGTCAGACCGAAAGCCGTCAGCATGAATCTGGGCGATTACAGCAACGTATGGCTGATTTAACGAGAAAGCAAACCCTACACCATGAGTGACAACGCTAAACTGAATATCAAGCTAATCGTGACCGATATTGACGGCACGCTGCTGAACAGCAACCACGAACTGAGCGAAGGCAATATCGCCGCACTCAAAGCAGCACACGCGCAGGGCATCAAGATCGCGCTGGCGACGGGCAAAACGCCAGAAGCAGCGGACTTTGTGCGCGAACGCATCGGCATCCCCACCTACGGCATCTACCTGCAAGGCATGGTGCTGATGGACACCGATGGCAAGACGTTCTACCAGCAAACCATCCATCCCGATAATCTGCGCCATGTCATCACCTACGCCGAAGATCGTGGCTTTGACATGATGGCGTACAGCGGCAGCAAGATTATGTCGCGGACGCTTACGCAATTGATGCGTGACCTGACAGAGCCATATCACGAGCCGCTGCCGCAGGCGGTCGGTGCGCTGCAAAACATCCTGTGGACGACGCCAATTCACAAGCTGGTGGCGTTGGGCGAGCCGCGCCAGGTGACGGCGCTGCGCTGGCAGCTGAACACACAACTGGGTGGCAAAGTCCGGCTGGTGCAGGCGGGTATCCCGACGATGCTGGAAGTGCTGCCGCAGAACGGCGGCAAGGGCAGCGCGCTCAAGACGCTGATGAAGGAACTGAGCATCGGCGCGGAGCATGTGCTGGCGCTGGGCGATGCAGAGAACGACATCGAAATGCTGCAACTGGCGGGCGTCGGCGTCGCCGTCGGCAATGCGGAGGACAAGGTAAAGGCAGCCGCCAAACATGTGGTCGCCAGCAACAACGACGACGGTTTCGCGGAAGCACTGGAGCAATTCGCGCTGCCTGAACTTGTCAAAGAGCCAGAAACCGAAGCACAGCAGTAGAGCAAGAAAAGTGCCTATTCAAGAGGATAGAGAGGAAGAGGCTGGAGGATTGTTTCTTCACGTTCTTATCTTGGCGTCCTTGGCGTCTTGGCGGTTAGATCAAAATTGAATTGAACCGCCAAGAAGCAAAGAACGCCAAGATAAGAAATCAAGTTCTCTATCCTCTTCTTCTCTACCCTCTTGAATAGGCACTTTATGTACTTCAACAGGAGAGTTTGCAGTGAAGAATATTCTGGTGACGGGTGGCGCGGGGTTCATCGGCAGTGAATTCGTCCGCTACATGGTCGAACGCTACTCCGATTACACCATCATCTGCTTGGACAAACTGACCTACGCGGGCAACCTCGATAATCTGCTGCCGGTGCATGACCAGCCGAACTACCGCTTTGAGCAGGGCGATATTGCCGACCGCGAAACCGTGCGCCGATTGCTGAAGACGCACGCGATTGACACGATTGTCAACTTCGCCGCCGAAAGCCATGTGGATCGCAGCATTCTGGCGGCGGATGCGTTTGTGCATACCGATGTCGTTGGCGTCTATCTGCTGCTGGACGAGGGCAAGCAACATGGCATCGAGCGCTTCCTGCATGTCTCGACCGATGAGGTCTACGGCGACATTGACGAAGGCTACTACTCGGTCGAAAGCGACGGCTTCGCGCCCAACAGCCCTTACGCGGCGAGCAAGGCGGGCGGCGAACTGATGGTGCGCGCCTACCACGTCACGCACGGGATGAACACCGTCATCACGCGCGGCAGCAATACCTACGGTCCGTATCAATACCCGGAAAAGCTGCTGCCGTTCTTCATCACCGAGGCGATTGACGACCGCCCGCTGCCGCTGTATGGCGATGGCAGGCAGGTGCGCGATTGGCTGTTCGTGCGCGATCATGTGACGGGCATTGACACAGCGCTGCACAAGGGCGTGGCGGGCGAAGCATACAACATCGCGGGCGAAGATAATCGCGTCAATATTGACGTGACGCACGCGCTGCTGGAACGGCTTGGCAAGCCCACCAGCCTGATCAAGCACGTCCCTGACCGCGAGGGACACGACCGCCGCTACGCCATGAACTGCGACAAGCTGCGGGCGCTCGGCTGGCAGCAGGCATACGACTTCGAGCGCGGGCTGGCGCTGACGGTGGACTGGTATCGCGAGAATGCCTGGTGGTGGCGCAAGATCAAGACGGGCGAGTATCTCGAATACTACAAGCGCCAGTACGCCGCACGGCTGGCAGCAGCGGAATAAGAAAGAAAGTGCTTAATCAAGAGGGTAGAGAGGAAGAAGCTGAAGGGATTATCTCTTGGCGTCCTTGGCGTCTTGGCGGTTCAATTCAATTTTGATCTAACCGCTAAGACGCCAAGGACGCCAAGACATCAGAATTTCAGATGCCCTCTCTAACCTCTTCCTCTCTATTCTCTTGAATAGGCTTTTTCCTGTTTGACGTATAGTTTTCGGGATGGCTATGGGTGTAAGGATTGAACGTTATGGGCGACCACGCGGGCGGCGCATGAACCCCGCGCTGGCATGTGGCGCGCTGCTGCTGGTAGCGGTCATGATCTGCGCGGGTACGCTGGTTCTGTTTGGCGGGCAGCTGCGCGATGCGGCGCTGGGTGTGGTAGGCTTGCAAGCGAGCGGCGATACCGAGCAGGTGTTCGCCAATGACGCCCCCGCTGACTTGCAGTTGAACAACGTAACACAGCCACAGGTCATACAGGTGCAGCTTGGCGACGGCAGCAGCCGCACACTGCCCGTCGATAACGCGCTGTACCCGATCCAGATCGGCACCGCTCCGGACGGTGCGCAGGTGGCGACCGCCCGCATCAGCGAGAGCGCGGCACTGGCGTTGTGCCGCCAGTACACGCCTATGTGTCAGAACGCCGACCCGCGCCTCCAGAATATCGCGGTCGATTTCCGCGCGGGCGGCATGATCGTTTCCGGCGATGTGACACTGCCGGAGTTGGGCGGCGTAACGCAGCGCGTGGGCGCGGTGCTGACGATCAACGGTGTACAGTTGGATTTCGCGGGTATTGACATCGGCGGCACGCTTTACGCGACTGCGCCGGGCGAACTGGGGACGCAGATCGCGCAGCTTGAACAGACCGCCAACAGCATTTTGCGCGGCGCAAGCGCGACGATTGACGGACGCACCTACACACCGTCGGCACTGCTGGCAGACGAAGATGCGCTGACGCTGGTGCTGCGGTGATGCCCTCACCCCCCTGCCCCCTCTCCCACACGTCGCACACCGCGACAGTACTGAGCGTTGATCTACACGGTGCGACGGGGGCGAGGGGGAGTCAGACAGAGCGAGTCGTGTTCAAAGCCCCTCTCCCCCGATGCGTTAGCATCGTGTGGGAGAGGGGTTTGGGGTGAGGGAAGCTATCATGCAGGGCGCGAAGGTCAAGCTAACGGACGGCGAGATGACGACGGTGCGCGCGGTCATGCGCAGCGTCCTGATTGACTACGCCCGCCAGCGCAAGACGATCACCTACTCGGAACTGGCGGCGCAACTCCCGATTCATCTGCACCCGCATTCGTTCGTGTTTTCGCGGCTGCTGCGCGATGTCTGCGGCGCGGCGTTCGCGGCTGGCGAAGGGCAATTGTGCGCGCTGGTCGTCAGCAAGCAAACGGGGCTGCCGAGCAGCGGCTACTTCGTCGGCACCGCAGCACCGGGGCGCGATATGAGCGATCTGGAAGCGGCATGGCGCGAGGATTTGGACGCGGTGTTCGCGCGGTGGGCAGGTAGGGCGTAACGCTATGTATCGATTGGGGGAATAAGTTGAGCGTCGCTAAGAGACTTCCTTCGCGTTCTCACGCGTTCTTTTAACCATTTAAACCCAGCATAGATGGCAGCTACAGCTCCAGCAATTGCGGCAACCGCACCAGCAATCGCACTTACTCGTCCGAGCGTTGTATCAAAAAATTGTGTGGCAGTTGGCAAAACTTCTAATTGAAAAAAGAGGATATTTGTCTCTCGCGAAAATGACATTCCATCTTCGCGCGTTTCAGGTAGATAAATGTAAACTTCTAGCTGTCTCGTACCAATAGCTTCTTCTAGAGCTCTAATATTCCATCTCCACCAGTTAACTTGATTTACATACATTCTGCGTAAACCATCTGGAGGAACTGAAGTGATTTCAAACAAATCAACGTCACGTCCTCGCAAACCAGCGCCCATAAATTCTCTTACTTCAATAAATTGTCGCTCACTCAACGGAAGCAAAGTAGAGGTGGGTCTCGGCGTTCCCAGTTGAGGTGTAGCAGACGCTGGTGGGCTAGATGTCACTGCCAGTGTTGCATTGATGACACTAATCGATATTTCTAAGCGCACCTCTGACGCCTCAGCAATATGCAACTCTTCAGGAGCATACAGTCGAACTTCTCCATCTCCCAAAACGGATCCCGATTCATCATAAATGATGAAAGTACGCGAGACGAGCTCTCTGACTTGTATAGTCGGTTCCGATGTAGGAGTAAGATAAACATTAGGTTGAATCCGGAAATCTAAATATTCATATCCGTATAAAACAAACCATGTCAAAAATATCAAGACGACAATTCGAACTAGCTGTGAAGCGAGGTCATCGCCGTCCAAGAATAGCAGAATGCGTCTCACCAAATACCTGAACCTGAACCACCATTGCATAATTTCTTTCCCTAAAACTATGCGCTTATTTGCAGTAGATGTTACTAATTATAAGTAAACAACAGAATCATGCAAGGTAAGTAACTCTCGACAATCAGCAATCGAACCTATATTCAGCAATGTAGGCATATCGACAAAATCAATAATGGATGTTTCTGGTACCACCTAACCAAGTATCCCAAAAATTTGAATGCTCGGCAGCGGGAATGGGTTTATTCACCGTTTTTTGCAGGAAACGTACCAACAGTGTGTGAGGTGGTGCGGGCGGCAAGAATGCCGCCCATTGCCATCAATTACACTCGTCTGCCGCAGCGGACGAGGCATGCCTCGTCCCTACTCGAAGCGCCCTGTCCGACTCCCCTCTCCCAGGTGTAC
>Ga0224723_1000666_pt1 | contig 22871 bp, 15 predicted proteins | sample Balambano_FR2_Me_FD_161647 | JGI IMG/M metagenome (GOLD analysis project Ga0224723, IMG submission 161647) | Freshwater sediment microbial communities from Lake Towuti, South Sulawesi, Indonesia - Balambano_FR2_MetaG | ecosystem: Environmental > Aquatic > Freshwater > Lake > Sediment | place... | reverse complement strand
CTCGTAATGCAGTTGTTCAATGTCCTCGGCTGTAAACGTGAGTCGAATCAACGGCATCACCAGGGTCAAAGTTCTCCCTCATTTCTACCTCATCGAAAAAGTAATTTCTACTCCCTGGCAAAGTATATTTTCGTAGCTCGATCTTTGAACTTATCCATGAAGAAGTTGCCCAGGTGGGCAAGATTCGCATTGTTTGCAACAGCGACCTTGATCCAGAAGACATTCGGGTAGCCCAAACTGTGCGCGATCGCCTTCTAAAAGAGAAATGGAACGAAGTGCCCACTGCGGTCGATGCCATTCTCAATCGAGAACGCTATCGCCGCCTGCATGAAGTGTTATCCCGTGGCAACGTAGAAATTCGCGTCATCTCGTCTAGTGCTTGACGAAGCTCATCGTACCCGACGCACCGGAGGCGATGAACCAAACAACTTGCTCCATTTTATGAGAGAGGCAGCAAACCAAGCCAAGCACGTTCTACTAGGCACTGCAACCCCAATCCAAACCAATGTCGAGGAGCTATGGGATCTACTGGAAGTATTGGGACAAGGGGCAGATTACGTATTGGGAGCAATTCGCTACGGTAGCCGCTAGCGACATTTCAACCAAGCATTCCCTTTTGCGTCAGCGCAAGACCCTGGAAGAACGTGGCTTACTTGATCGGGTTGCTGTCGAGATTCATCCTAATCCCGAAAACTCATGCTTTTTGTTTGATCACTTGGGTCTGCGAACCAGTGCTGAAATCGACTGGGCATACTCAGAAGCCATTGAGTTTACGAACCTGCTAGCTGAACGAACCCAGGCTGCCGGATTCATGAAGGGGCTAATGCTGCAACGAATTTGTTCCAGTGTGGCTAGCGGCATTTCTACCGCTCGCAAGCTTTTAGACAAAGAAACGTTGGAGGAAATTGAAGATAATCGACTCCTCAGCGAACTAGAGGCACTGACTCAAGTAGAAAAGTGGCATTTAGAAAAGCTGATCCAGCACCTCAGCAAGAAACCAGAAGACCCCAAATTTGAAGCCGTCGTTCACTACTTACTGGAGCGAGATTGGTTAACGCTCGGCTGTATTATCTTCAGCCAATACTACAACTTCGCTGAGCAACGATTGCTCCTTCTGTTCAAATTGAGTAATTTGTTCTACATTGTTGAGAATCGTTTGGCACAGTTCTTCTAACGGTAAGTCATTGCTGTCACAGCCAAACGGGTCTTCAATGCTGTCACCAATTTGCTCAACGCTATACAAAACAAAACAAATTAAAGCAACGATTGCAATTGTCCACCACTCTAACTCGTCTACCAAATTGAACGGTAAACAGACGCTATAGATTAAGGTGAGACGTTTAAGATAAACTGCATAGTCTTTGGGTATGGGAGTTCCTGAAATGCGCTCACAACTGGTTAACCCTTCGATTAGATTATTCAGTCCGGTTTTCATTTGCCAGAGAGAGGTGGCATCTAACCGGCCAGATTCGTATTGCTGTTGAAAATATGCGCCAATCCACAACGTAATTTCTAGAGGAGGGTTTTTTACCTGTTGCAATTTTGCTAAGGCTTCGGCGGAAATGAGAGGGGCTAACTCTTGGGGTTGGGTTTGCCGCCGGAGACGTTGTTTGGTCAGAATTGCAAAGGTGGGCAAAAGGCGCAGAATGGCTAATTTTTCGGCTTGCTCTGTAGGTTGAGAGGTGGCGATCGCCACTTGCATTTCTCGTGCCAGGTTGCGGGCGTTGACAACCACCATCCCCCAGGCTTTGCGCCCTTCCCAAAAGCGATCGTAGGCAGTATTGGTGCGAAACACAAGCAGCAGTCCCAATACTAAATTACAGGCCACGTTGGTCGTAACATTTCCCAAAAAGTTAAAGGAAACAGGTAAATCAGCATGATGCAACAGAATTACCAATGCACTGAAGCCACTGATAAGGAACACACGCGGTAGCACGATTGAGGCAACGAATCGTTTTAACTGAATAGAATCTTTTAGTTTGGCAAGGGTTACCGCAGTTATCAGCATGGCATATTCAGGCTTACAGCATCTTGGGAAGTTAGAAGACTCAACGCATTTAGGGAGGCAGTCCTAAGCAGGAGTTGAGCAACCGGGAGAAGGCTCAGGGGACGAACTGAATCAAGCCCCAGTGGCCGTTGGTCAGCCATTCCGGATCTTGCTGGGTCAGGGTGGCGATTTGTGCGGGTGACAATCCGGCCACGAGTTCAGATTTGAGGGTGCGGCAAGCGACTAGAGGGGCGGGGAAATAGGCAACTATGTCGGCAAAGGGCGTGGTGAAGGGCCAGTGGCGATCGCCCAGCAGCCTGCGGTAGTTAGCATCGCCTTTAACCACCACGAGGGCTGAGTCACAAAAGTTCTGTTGTAGAGCAGGCATTTCCCAGAAGCACAGGGGAGATGTCCATACCCAGTCTGCGGTTAATTGCAACTGCCCCTGTTCTAAATAGGACTGGAGCCGCTGACCCCATCGCTGAGTGGAATAATCACTGTCTGCAATCAGGGTCGCCAAGGTGTGTTCCACATCTGCAACTGTCGCATCCGAGACGAAGGTAGGATGGGCTTTCAGATGCAAATAAATCGTTTCAGCCAGACCTTGCCCAATGAGCCAGTCAATGGCACCTAAATCAGAAATCAATTCAAACCCGGCATTGTCGGCTATCCAGTCAATGCGTGAACCAGGCTTGGATGGGGATAAATAAGCCATCAGAGCCAGCGTGTCGTCAACCAGAATGTGGCTTTGTTCGAGTTGACTCTGGGTGGACTGATGTACCGAGTCAGCGTCAGCAGTGGGCCGCAAACTCAAATCGGCTCGGTTACCCCATAGCACTTGTTGCCATTGTTTGTTTGGATCAATTTTGATTGGCTCAATACAGCCTGTTGGATCATTGGCTATGTCAGTTTCAGAACTGCTTTGGCTGGCGATCGCTCTCACATCAGACATGACAGTAGACAAGCTGGTTTGTTTTTGGATCGCGAACGGGTCAACTCCCTGCCATTCGCCTGAACCAAAAAATTGCGTGGCTTCCAGGATGCGGCGGTAGAAGTAAACTTCAGCAAAAAACCAGGGAACGTCTAACCAAGGACGATCGAGATAGGGTTGCAAGTCACTTTCCCAGGCGGACGCATCAGGAGCACTGTCAGAGAGCGATCGTATCGTCCCACTTTTAAGTTCTGCAACCAGGGACTCTAGAGCATTGACGATTTCTGATGGGAAGGAATGCTCGCTCATGATCCGTTGCACTACGGCAGGCCAACGCTGAGCCAGGGTGAGCGCAGCAAACGACCCTGGCTCAGACATCATTAACGGCGGTGGCAGAACTGGGGACAGAGATAAAGTCATAGGCTGTAGAAATTTACTTTTTCTTTATAAAGGTTCCCTCTGACTGCTAGACTACAACCTGGGGTAGTCATCTTCAAGCAGATTTTGCCAGCAGTCAATGCCAGCCTCTGTTGGAGGTAACTCAGTTTGAGCAGTCTATCCTGAGGCTCTTCTCCAACATAAGCAAATAATTGGCCCAGATCAGAGGGTGTCATTGTTGGTGTTGCTGAGACGGCGTTGAGGAGAGATAACAGAGATAGTCACTGTTTAAGTGCTTGGGTGCTGAACGATGAGACTCCACCCTTGATCGATGTCTCTTTGTCTACCGTTGAAGTGGTGAATCAAAAAGATATGCCAGAAAACCCCTGGTTTGAGAACAATTCTTATACCGATCCTTATGACTCCTATGAGGATCTAGAGTCCGTCAGCACTCTAACCACTGATCTGGCAGAGTCTGAAGATATCAATAGCCACTACTACCGAGGCTTGCCAGGTCGTAGACGAAAAGCGGCGGTTGCCCTCACCATTGTTTGGAGTGGCACGATCGCCCTACACCTGTTTTCCTGGGGATACTGGTTCATCCTGGGACTAACGACTTTGATGGGCATTCAAGCCCTCCGCGTCATTTTTGCTCGACCTGTGCGTTTGCCAGATCCGCTCTCACTAGAGAACCCAGAGGAATTGCCTTTCGTTTCACTGCTGATTGCGGCCAAAAACGAGGAAGCTGTAGTCACTTCACTAGTGAAGAATCTGTGTGATCTGGATTATCCCAGTTCACGCTACGAACTCTGGGTAATTGACGATAATAGCAGCGATCGCACTCCCATACTGCTTGATAAATTGGCGCAAGAACATGAACAGTTGCGAGTATTGCATCGCTCGGCTGGGGTGGGTGGTGGCAAATCGGGAGCGTTGAACCAGGTTTGGAATTTAACCAAAGGCGAAATTGTGGGCGTGTTTGATGCTGATGCTCAAGTCCCCAGAGACATGCTGCGGCGCGTCCTCCCCTTATTTGCATGTGAGCAAGTCGGGGCAGTGCAAGTCCGCAAAGCCATTTCCCAGGCAGAAGATTTGCGTCACCCCGATGCGACTAATTTTTGGATTCAGGGGCAGGTTGCGGAAATGGCACTAGATACATACTTCCAACAACAACGCATCGCGATCGGCGGAATTGGCGAATTACGTGGCAATGGTCAATTTGTCCGGCGGTCTGCTCTAGAACGCTGCGGTGGTTGGAATGAGGAAACCATTACCGATGACCTTGATTTAACCATCCGATTGCATCTCGACCAATGGGACATTGGCTTTGTCCCTTTTCCAGCCGTGCGAGAAGAAGGAGTGACGCGAGCAGTTGGGCTGTGGCATCAGCGCAACCGCTGGGCTGAGGGCGGATACCAACGGTATTTGGATTACTGGCGGTTGATCGCTCGGAACCGCATGGGTACGCGCAAAACCCTCGATCTGCTGGCCTTCTGGATGATTCAATACATTGTTCCGACTGCGACTGTACCAGATATGTTGATGGCGATCGCCCGAAATACCACACCTGTTTTGATTCCAATGACCAGTATGACGTTTACTCTGTCACTGCTGGGCATGTTCGTCGGACTCCGCCGCAACCGTCGCCACCAAGAGCCAGGACGAATAATCGACAGGCGCAGATTGATGCGATCGGCCGTTGTACCAACGCTGTTGCAATCCTTAAGGGGACTTATGTATATGTTGCACTGGCTACCAGTCATGATCAGTACCACTGCCCGTGTTTCCATCCGTCCCAAGCGCCTCAAGTGGGTTAAGACGGTTCATCAAGGCACCAACGAAGTTTGGGTAGATGTGGTTGGCGGTAAAGACCTGTGAGGAGTGGTTGACGATTCAGGAGCAAGGAATAGGAACAGTAGGAAAGGTAGAAGTTGTTCGCTTGTCTACTTCCATTCTTTCACTGCTTAGGAGATCTCCAGCAAATAATATACCCAACTTTTTGAGGAGGGTGGGAGGCTTCACCTCCCACCCTCCTCAAAAAACTGGGAGATTCTTTTCCAGAAATCGCTTTAACTATACCAATTCTCTAAAAACCCACTATAGATAATTTTTTGAAACTCGCCCTGGGGGCGAGTTTCAAAAAATTACCTGGTTCTGGTTTTCTTAGAATTGGTATTACGCCCCATTTTCTAAAATTGCCCCAACATTTTGACTTCAGGTTCTAAATGGATCGACCAACGCTCTTCCACTCGTTCTTGAACATAGCGAATCAGTTGTAGGATGTCTGTTGCTGTTGCTCGACCAACATTGACGATAAAGTTGGCATGAAGCGTAGACACTTGAGCACCTCCAATCTGATATCCCTTTAGTCCAGTTTGTTCAATCAGCCAACCTGCCTTATGGGGTTCGGGGTTGCGAAACACGCTGCCACAACTGGGCAGATGATAGGGTTGGCTAGCGTGTCGCTGCTCTAGATATTTGCGGGTTCTGGCAACTACTTCTTGCGGCTCGTGGCCCGGTTCAAGCTGAAAAGTGGCCTGAGTGACGAGGCGGCGATCGCCCTGCAAAACAGAACTGCGGTAGCGATAGGACATATCGGCATTGAGCAATGTTTCCACACTGCCATCGGGTCGAAGTACTTGTGCAGTCAAGAGGACATCAGCAGCACAGCCTGTATGGGCCCCTGCATTCATCACCACCACACCACCCACTGTACCAGGAATCCCAACTGCCCACTCCAACCCGCTCCAGCCCTGCTCTGCGGCTTGCCAGGCCAACCGCACAATGGGTTCACCCGCCGCTGCTGAAATTTGGGCTGTTTCCAAATCAAATCGACTCTGACGCAAATGGCGAGTACAAATAACCAGACCGGGTAAACCGCGATCGCTCACGAGTAAATTGCTACCTGCTCCAATCAACGTCACTGGCAATGCTTTCTGGTGCGCCCATGCCAAACAAGCTTGCATCTCTTCAAAATTACGAGGGGCGACATAGAATTCAGCAACGCCCCCGACCCGATAGGAAGTGAGTGGAGCCAATGAAACTTGCGATTTGATAGCAGAATGACATCCGGGGATATGCATGGGTTCTGTTTGGTGCCCTAATGGGACAAGTCCTCTCAGCACGCAATCAATCACAGCAACGCCAGTTGGTGCGCCCCCCAGTGGGATGCCAGGTGTATGAATAAATTCGTTAGAAAGAGTCATAACTTATACAAGCTATAGAGAGTGGGAAGGTGGGAGCGGCACAGCGGATACGAGATTTTGAGTTTCTGGATTTTATCTGAACATGGTGTAGAAAAGCGGGTAAATCGAAGGCGAATCACCAATCTGAGACCTGCTAATTGCTTCACTTTCCTGACCATTGATTCAGTGTAAAAAAGTGCTCAATGAGCAGCAAGCTAAATAGTATCACTGAGAGAGGCGGCTCAATTCAGAGTCCGGGGGGGTAAAAAATAACAACAGTTCAGGAATGATCCGATGCAAATTGCCTGCCCCTAAAAAGAGAACAAGATCGTCTTCTGTCAAGGTTTGCTTCAGATAGTCAGAAACTTCAGCCAATGTAGAACGGTAAGTGACTTGAGGATGATGCAGGGCGATCGCTTCAGCTAACTGCTCTCCTGTAATCTGACCGAGATTCGGCTCACCTGCGCTATAAATTTCAGTTGCTACCACTAGATCAGCTAAGTCAAAGGAATGGCTAAAGTCATCCAGGAAGGTTAAGGTGCGGCTATAGCGATGGGGTTGAAAAACAGCAACCACTCGCCGTTTTTTCCCAGCCATCTCAGATTGCAACCGAGCGGCTGTTAAGGTCGCTTTAATTTCACTGGGGTGATGAGCATAGTCATCAATGAAGGTAATTCCTCTGACCTGTCCTCTGTGCTCAAACCGCCGTCGTGCTCCTTCAAAGGTTGATAAAACAGGTGCGATCTCAGCGAAATCTAAATTGAGTAGTCGCCCAACCGCGATCGCCGCCAAGGCATTGCTGAGATTGTGCTGACCCAGTAGTTTGAGGGTCAGGTTTCCTAAAACCTGACCCCGTTCCCAGATCCGAGCCGTAGTGCCTGTTGCCTGGTAAACAATTTGGTCTGCTGTGTAATCTGCTCCTAGTTCTGGTTGCAAGCTATAGCTTACCTGCAACTGCAATACCCGTTGAACCACGGGACAGTCGATCGAGCCAATCAGAATCTGGCAGTTTTGCGCGAAGCGTTGAAAGATATCGACAACTTCATCTAAATTGTTGTAGTGGTCGGGATGGTCTAATTCAATATTCGTTACGACTCCGAGGTAAGCAGAGAGTTTTGCTAAGGAACCATCAGATTCATCGGCCTCAGCCACCAGATAAGGGCCCTGCCCAAATCGAGCATTGCCGCCCCATGCTGCCACCTCGCCGCCGACCACAATGGTTGGATCAAGCCCTGTTTGCAATAACAAATAGCCAATCATGCTACTGGTTGTTGTCTTGCCATGCGTACCAGCAACCGCAATGCTCTGGTAATCCTGAATCAGAGCAGCCAGGACATCAGACCGATGAAAAATTGGACAACCTAGCTCCAGAGCCGCTTGATACTCTTGATTAGTTACAGGGATGGCAGTAGAACAAATCACCTGGGGCAACGTGCCAGAGTCATAAGGTTTATCCAACTCTGGTGGGCTGGCAGATTTAAGATCCGCCCAGGTATGAGCAGACCTGCCAACCATCGATAATGAAATCGCATCAGATTTAGTTGACCGATCGCCAGCGAAGCAAAAAAATTGTAGATTAGCAGCATCTTGGCTCCAAAAAATGTGAGCACCTAACTCCTGCAAGCGTTGCGTAATATGACTCAGAGAAATATCCGAACCTGAGACAGGTAAATTACGTTTTGCTAGCACATAGGCAAGCGCTGACATGCCGATGCCGCCAATCCCGATAAAGTGAAATGGTCTGCCGTTCAAATCAACAGAGTTTGGCATCTTACACTCCTCAAACACCACACCACACCAATAACACGCGATATCATAGCAGAATTGGTTTTTAGCAATACATCCATTGCTGATGATTTGCGTGTCCAATTCAGATTAGGCTAAATCTCTTAAGAGATTTCTCTAAAGAATTTACAAAAAAAACTCAGAATATTCATCTAGTACAGATACGCAGACTTTAATTCAGGCTAACTAAAGGACACGAGATATCCCTCTTCATCAAGTCTCGTTAGGGATATGTGGGAAAATTAAAATCCAGAGTTACTTGTGAGAAGAACCAACTTCGTCGCTTCTTCCCAAGACTTATGGTCTGTCAATTTTGATTTGCGGGATACCCCGCAAATCAAAATTAAATTCAAGGAAGTTTTGAGGGATCACAGACCCCTCAAAACTTCCTTGACAGACTACATAGAATGAGTTGGGTGCTTTTTTTCCATACCCCCTACTTCTCGATCAGGTTACCCTCTGATATATCGCTTCCGCTGTAGATAAAGCTTCTCGCTTGGGGAAGAGTGAGGGCATTGTCTACATCCGGTGTATCACTTACACGCCATGAAAAGGCAGAATCGAGCTAATTTTTTGAAACTGCTGATATCTCCAAACGACACTGATGTGAGGCTAATCCCGTAAAGTAGCAAAAAATAAGGGGATTGTATGGGCAAATTTGCTATTTTTGGCGGAACGTTTAATCCCATCCATGTGGGACATCTGTTGATGGCAGAAACGGCGATCGCTCAACTTAACCTCGATCGCATCATTTGGGTGCCGACTCACAACCCACCCCATCGACCGGCAGCAAAATTATTAGATTTTTGTCATCGGGCTGAAATGGTGAGACAGGCGATCGCCCCTCATCCTGATTTTGAGCTTTCGACGATTGAAGAGCAACGCTCCGGCATCTCCTACGCTATTGATACATTTGCTGAACTGAAAGCACTACATCCGGCTCAGCGCTGGTACTGGATTATTGGCTTAGATGCCTTTCAGTCCTTGCCCCATTGGTATCGTTACCACGAGTGGATCACACAATGCGAATGGTTGGTTGCCCCTCGACTACCGCAACTTGCACAGAGCAGCGATCGCTCTAGCCCTGGAGACCCATCCCTCTTGCCCCCATCCCATCCTCTGGTTGCAGCTTCCTACTTCTGCCAACAGATCAGCGATCAACTCGCTAACGAGGCTGTCATCTTACAGTGGCAATTGCTCCAAATGCCCATTGTGGGGATTTCAGCGAGTTTGATCCGCCAATATAGACGCGATCGTCGTTCAGTTCGTTACCTTGTCCCTGAAGCAATTAGAACCTATATGGATGCACATCATCTTTACACAGTCAAGCAATCCGTAGAAGTGCAACCTGCCTCAAATTAATGCTCAAATTCATCAAATTCTTTGCCCCAACGAAAAACTGCCCGTCGAACTCACGTTTGCCCTACATGGGTTCGATCGCCCAATCTCGTGTGTGCGTCGCACGAAAATCAGGCTTGGGGGATTTCTGGTGCCGCAAGAAGTTCATACAAGCCCGTGCATCGCAGCTATATCTGCGCTAAAGCCTGCAAATGGCAATTATTAAACTCGCATTTGTCATGAATAAGCGAATCACAATCCCAATTCTACCAGAATAAAGGGAGACCCCCTTTTAGTGTATGATCTGATCCATCAATAGGTCTCTGCACTGTAGCATTCAGGCTAGATGAAGCAGCTAGCCTAGTCTCCTGTGCAGAATCTTATTCCCTATTTAGCATTCAATCTAACAAGAGGGCAAGACGCAGTGATTAGAGTAGCGATCAATGGTTTTGGGCGCATCGGGCGCAACTTCTTACGATGCTGGTCAGGTAGAGAGAAAAGCCACTTTGAGGTGGTTGCCATCAACGACACCTCTGATCCACGCACCAATGCTCATTTGCTGACCTACGATTCCATGTTAGGAAAATTCGACGCTGAGGTTAGCGCAGATGACAATTCCATTACCGTCAACGGCAAACCCGTTAAGTGTATCTCCGATCGTAATCCACTCAACTTGCCCTGGAAAGATTGGGAAATCGATTTAATTATTGAGTCAACGGGAGTTTTCACCAGTCGTGAAGGTGCCTCCAAGCACTTGGAAGCAGGTGCTAAGAAAGTTTTGATCACAGCCCCTGGCAAGGGGGATGATGGCACCTTTGTAGTGGGGGTCAATGAGCAAGATTATGATCACAATCGGCATCACATTATTAGCAATGCGAGTTGTACAACGAATTGTCTGGCACCAATCGTCAAAGTGATTCACGAAAACTTTGGCATCATCAAGGGGACAATGACAACAACCCATAGCTACACAGGCGACCAACGTCTGCTGGATGCCAGCCACCGCGATGTGCGTCGGGCCAGAGCAGCTGCGATTAACATCGTCCCAACCACGACAGGTGCAGCCAAAGCAGTTGCGCTTGTTCTCCCCGAGTTGAGTGGGAAATTGAATGGCATTGCCCTGCGAGTTCCTACTCCAAATGTTTCAGTCGTTGACTTGGTGGCCCAGGTGGAGAAGCCAACTATCACTGAGCAGGTTAATGCTGCTTTGAAGGCTGCGGCTGAGGGCCCACTTAATGGCATTTTGGCGTATAGCGAATTGGAACTGGTTTCCTGCGACTACAGAGGGCATGATGCTTCTTCTATCATTGACTCCAGCCTCACTATGGTCATGGGTGGAGACTTGGTCAAAATCATCGCTTGGTACGACAATGAGTGGGGATATAGTCAGCGTGTGGTCGATCTGGCTGAAGTGGTTGCTTCAAAATGGGCAGCTTAGTCACAAATGCCATTCATTAGCTAGTGGTTTGTCAATTTCGATTTTCGGGGTTGCCTCGCAAATCAAAATTGCAGGACTTATGCAATTGAATGATTTTGCGATCGTTCCGCGCCCACAAATCATTCAGCTAGCTTGGTTTTATAGCTGTAGCCACTTTTCTTAGGACGTTTTTGTGGGGGCGCTTCGCGCCCCCACAAAAACGTCCTTGTCCTAACCGCCGTGGCTACGGCTATACAATCAAACTGTGTAAGGTCTAATCAGATTTTTAAGGAAGTTTCAAGGGGTCTGTGACTCCTTGAAACTTCTTTGGAGCGTGAGTTTGATAACGGTTTTTTGGGGATTTTTCGCGGTGCGAAAAATCCCCAAAAAGCTGAATTTTGTGGGCGCAACGCGCCCGCAAAATCCGGCTATCGAACTCACGTTTGGAAAAAGCACTAAATTGTTTTTTGACTCGCGAACCAATGAAGTGATGCACTGCATCGCGATCATTATGCGATCGATAAGCTAATAACTATATGAAGCAGGGGAGCTAACTTGGGAAGCTCCTATGTGGGAAGTTTGCTCCTCAGGTTAAGGTAATGAGAACTTCAGAGCCATGCTGCTTGCGATTAGAGTCAAAAAGCTATCATGAAGCTGTACCGGGTTGGACGGTTCCTGGTGCTTCAAACTTATAACCCACTCCACGAACAGTCTGAATTAAAGCAGGTTGAGTTGTGTCGATCTCTATTTTCTTGCGAATTTGACCAATATGAACATCCACAACCCGTTGGTCACCAACATATTCATAATCCCAAACCTTCTGAATCAGTTCGGCTCTTCGCCAAACCCGCCCCGGATGACTAGCTAAAAAATGAAGTAGATCAAACTCTAAGGCTGTCAAAAGAACAACTTCACTGTTGAGAGTTACTTCACGTCGTACTGGGTCAATTACGAGTCCATTAAAGGATAAGCACTGCTGTTCCGCAGTTGTGACAGGGCGTTGACGCTTTAAAATTGCCCCAACTCGAACTTCCAGTTCGCCAAGACTAAAGGGTTTTGTCAAATAATCATCTGCACCCTGTGAAAATCCTCTTATTTTATCTGCCTCATCGCTGCGGCTTGTAAGCATGAGGACAAAAACACCAGTACGACTTTGCATTTCTTGACAAAGCGTATAACCCGTCGAATCTGGCAGATTGACATCTAAAATCACTAAGTCTGGATTAAACTGCTCGAAGATTGCCATTGCTGACTTGCCATCTTCAGCAGACTCCATTTGATAATTTTGCTTTGACAAAAAACGGTGAATCAGAGTCCGAATAGAGGGATCGTCATCAACTACGAGGATTTTGGCTGGAGCCATAACCTTGTTTTGGGAAGGTGAAACATCAGTAGACATTCAGTTAAAGGTAGCAGTGAGAAACTAATTCATTACAAATAGACCCAACATAACCGATGCACCTAAGAAATTAAATAGTCATGGAGACAATTATTAACCGAGAAATCAGCAATGCAAATAAACTGCACATGATGCCTCAAAATCTTAATGTAAATGCCCCACACCTATTTCCCTTTTTCCCAACCTACATATAAAAACCGGGTAACCCGTTTGATGCATATTTAGCAAGTGAAGCGTTTTGGTAACTATACTATAACAAGCTCGAATTGCTCCTGAAAACCACAGAAGTTGGTGGATTCTGTTCCTCAACGCTCAGTGGCGATCGCATCTTCCAGGCTGAGAGGAGTGAGTTGTACAAATGGAGCAGCGGATTTTATCCGTTGCCAACAAATTGTGAAGTTTCTATAAGGTGCAACTGTCTGCGGAACTGGATGCTTGTTGCTAAAAAGCGCACCAGGTTAGTCAGTGAGGCGGTTTGGTAATTTTAAGGTGAGGATGGGGTTAAAATATAAATCTCTTGCCCCTTTGCTGCTGGGTGAATCGTCATCATAATCGAGAAATAATCGAGAATAGGGGGAGATTTTGATGTTGATATAGGTTAAAGAGTAACATGAGATACTTCTTCGTTGTAGAAAAATAGGGGTCATTTTTAGGTGTGATCAGGAATTATTTTTGCAGGCAAAATTGTGCCGAGACATAATTCTCAATCTCAGCAAAGTGATTCGATGAAGTCTACGTTTAGTGAAGGTTCGTGTTTCTCGTTGAGAATTTTGAAGAGCCATAATAAATTGTGTTAGAGATTTTTATAGAGGGGTCTTCTGGAGGTTATTAATGAGTGATCGAAATCACTATGCCAAGCTTGGGGTAGACGAGAGTGCTTCGTTTGAACAAATTCAGGATGCGAAGAATCGTCTCCTGCAACAGCACAGTGGCGATCGCAAGCAGATTGAAGCAATCGAAGCAGCGTATGATGCCATCTTGATGGATCGCTTGCGGTTGCGACAGGAAGGCAAAATTAAGGTGCCCGATCGTATCCGCTTTCCTGAACGAACGGTAGAACCCCCCAATGATTTCTCAACCCCTCCAGCCAACCAATCTCCTGGGTGGGTGCAACGTTTAATAGATTCTCCCAGTAGAGCCGATGTGCTATGGCCAGCAGCTTTGTTTTTGGGATTAGGGGTGCTGACGATCTCCCTCAGTCAACCCGCTCTGACATTAGCCTTCGGTACAGGCTTTAGCCTCTATTTCTTGAATCGCAAAGAAAATAAATTTGGCAGGGCAATTCTCTTAACCCTCTTAGGTTTGATTATAGGAATTTTGGTTGGTACGCAGCTAGCCGAACTGATTGGCCCACTTGTTGGCTCCAATCTGTCTGGTGACTCCTTCGCTGCCCTTGTCACCTTTTTCGTTCTGTGGCTGATTGATAGCTTCCTGCGGTAAGTTTTGCAGCAGAAATTTGCATCTGCTTGCTGTTTGTTTACTGCTGATGCTTGTTCAAAATGCTGGTAGAACTCCTGATAGAACTGTAAGTTGAGTCCACTCAATTTTTATAAGATTGCATACTCCGGGCTGCGTGAAGTAATTACTTCAACTGCCTGTGCAAAGTTGTCGGCAATTCTATCGGGCTGATATTGAATCAACTGAGTGTAGTTCCGAATGCCACATAGAACACCAATCACTTTAATCCCATAGCGCTTTGCTGCCACAATGTCTGCCTCAGTGTCTCCAATCATCCAGGTGTCAGTCGCAGGGGGCAGTTCGCTGAGTGCTCTTTGCATCAACAGAGGCTTGTCTTCAACATCTGTCGTCTTGACATAATCATTGCTGAGGCAGTATCGCCTTGCGGGTGGGAAGAAGCGAGCCAGATCATAACGTTCAAACGCTTCATGCAATTCTTGCACCCGCCGCATCGTCATCACAACCAGATCGACTCCTGTCTGCTGAAGATACTCTAGAACAGGCAATGCTTCAGGCTTGAGGGTATCGTAGCTGAGGTAGGGTAGGGTATGAACGGTCTGTCGCCGCAGTTGAGCAAACATTTGTGCCTGCTGCTCATCTAAACCTGAGAGTAGGCCAATTTGGCGCTCAGGGACTTGCGATCGCTTTAATTCCCAAAATTCCTGCTTGGTTAGCAATTGAATGCTTTGATTGGGGTTACCAATTTGTTTTAAGCAATGTTGATAAACCCGATAATACCGCTCAGAGACATCCATGATCGGGCCGTCAAAATCTGTAATAATTCTTAACATTCATCCACCTTCTGATTGCTAAACGCATTAATTTTTATTACAGAATACTACACTGGCTGATGAATTCACTGGTTTTCTGACAATCCAAATTGGGGCTGGTGCTGGAGCAGCCCGCGAGTGGAGGATTGAGCAGCAAACCTTGGGATGCTACACCAACGAGTTGGCTAATTTGTCAGCAATGCCAGCGATCCAGATTTCATCCTGCCGAGTGTAGCTACGGGGAGCATTAGCTCCCAGAATCAGGACACCGCGATCGCCCATCGGCTGACAGATGACCCCCTGAGTATTATGTGGCAAATAGTCAAACTCCACCCGTCCGGGATACAAGTTCAAATTCACCAGATATACGGGCTTCTGTTTATCCAAAACCCGTTGCAAAATAGCTCCCGGTTTAACTTCAGGATTCTGGCCCAAAATGCCCCGCCGCAGCAGCACCCGTCCGTCATAGTAAACGACGAGCGATCGCGTCACGGTATTAGTCAGCAGCACATGGGAAGCCCAGGCTAATTCGGTTTGAAGGCGATCGTCTAGATCAGGCGCAAACTCAAATCCTGCTTCACCGATTAGCTCCACCGCATCGGGTGGTTTGGGTTGAACCTGCTGCCACAGTAGCCCCGTCAGAATCAGCAGCGCACTCAAAATAATCCCCAAGGCATCTGAACGGGCTTGCGAGTTTGTCAAGTTGGAAGTCAACAGCCGATTGACCATCAACAGGCTACCTGCCACAATTCCTACGACAATTGGCAATCGTCTCAATACTGCGTTTGGATCAGGCTGTTTCATACTGACATTATAAAGTGCCTCATCTGGCTCATAACTGCGCTACAACTAGAAGGGATTCTCAGCAGACGGGCCAGCCCTCTGTCTAGAGTCAGATTCATAGAGGATACATGGGATGAATCAGGTTGAGCTAATCCTAAAAAAATATAGGCGCGAGATGTTGATAGGGGCTGGAATTGGCTTGTCAGCCCTGACTCTGGGAGTGTTGATAGCTTTGGTTGCGCCTCGACTGTCGCAATGGCAAGGTGGTTCTGACAGTGAAGTTCCCGAAGAGTTGGATTTGACCCAGGCGCAGCAATCCGCCGTTTTGCCACTCGTGGCTCTGCCAGCCGCAGAGCGATCGCCCCAATTAGTTCAACTGGCTCAGTCCAAGCCCTCTACTGATCAGTTTCGCGCCCGCTACCTGCTAGCAACAGATTTGATCCAACAGGGCAAGGCCGGATCAGCTTTACCACTCTTGCAAGACTTAGAGCAGCAATATCCTGTTTTAGCCCCACAGATATTAGCGAAGCGGGCCCAAGCCTTGACCGCCAGCGGTAATGCAGCCCAGTCTAAGGAAACGTGGCAAGCATTGTTGCAACAATTTCCTTTTGATCCGACAGCGGCTGAAGCGTTGTATGCCTTAGGTAAAGCGGAACCGAAGTATTGGGATCAGGCGATCGCCCAATTCCCGTCCCATCCTCGCAGCATCCAGATTGCCCAAACGCGATTACAGCAAAATCCCAATCAGTTGCCCCTGTTGCTGTTGTTGGCCAATCATGGCTTGTATCTGCCCGATATTAGCAGTGTTCTAGATCGGTTGATGAATGAATTTTCTGACCAGTTGACGCAAGCCGATTGGGAAGCGATCGCCTTTGGCTATTGGGAAATGGGGCGCTATGGCAGTGCAGGCTACGCTTACGGTAAAGCGGCTCCCACCTCCTTGAACCTGTATCGCACAGCACGCGGGGCCCAGTTAGGCGAACGGACAACGGATGCAATCGTAGCTTACCGTAAATTCCTTCAGGCATTTCCCAATGCTGAAGAAACCCCTTTGGGGATGTTGCGATTAGCCCGTCTGGAAAAATCCCCCCAGGAGGCCCTAAAACTGGCTGACCAGATCATCCGGCAATTTCCTCAAGAAGCACCTGCCGCGCTGTTAGAGCGTTCCAAATTACTGGACCAACTCAATAGTCCTGCGTCTGCCTCCCAGACCCGAAAAACTTTATTAAGTCAGTACAGTTCCTCTGAAGCGGCGGGAGACTTGCGCTGGCAATTGCTGGAACAATTGATAGAAGCCAACGACATCCCCAAAGCTTGGGCACTGGCGAGGCAATTCGTTGAACAGAATCCGGATCATGAAAACGCGCCCGAAGCCGCCTTCTGGATCGGCAAGTGGGCTACCCAATTGGGGCGCGAAGCAGATGCCCAGCAAGCGTTTGAGTATGTCGTGGCAAATTTTCCCGCGTCTTACTATGCGTGGCGATCGGCCAGCTATTTGGGCTGGGATGTGGGAGACTTTACGACCGTCCGACAAAAAATGCCTGAGGTGGTGCAACCGAGCGATCGCCCCAACCTATTGGCTGGCTCTGAAGCCATCAAGGAATTGCACCTGTTGGGACAGAATCAGGATGCCTGGAGCCAGTGGCAGGTGGAATTTACTAACGTTAGACAGCCAACGGTGGCTGAACAATTCACCGACGGGGTGTTGCGGTTGGGCATGGGGGACAATCTCAACGGCATCTTTATGGTGTCCAGTCTTTCTAATCGCCAAAAACCGCAAGAGAAAGCAGAATACCAGGCATTGAAGCAGCAAACGGCTTACTGGCGATCGCTCTATCCTTTCCCGTTTGGGGAAGCGATCGAAACCTGGTCACAACAGCGACAACTGAATCCTTTGCTGGTGACAGCACTGATCCGACAAGAATCTCGTTTTGAACCTGAGATTGTCTCTGTAGCGGGTGCGACTGGATTGATGCAACTCATGCCAGATACCGCAGCTTGGGTGTCTGACCAGTTGAATCTGTCCCAGTATGATTTGAATAATCCCAATGACAACATCAACTTGGGCACTTGGTATCTGGACTTTACCCACCGAGAATTTAGCAATAACTCCATGTTTGCTGTGGCCAGCTACAACGCCGGACCAGGAGCCGTGGCTGGGTGGATGAGTCGGTTTAGTTTTGCTGACCCCGATCGCTTCGTCGAGCAAATTCCTTATCCTGAAACCAAAGGCTATGTTGCCTCTGTCTTTGGTAACTATTGGAATTATTTGCGGTTGTATAACCCAGAGGTTTCCCAGAAGTTATCCAAATACTCGCCTAAGCATGTCCAGATGATGCCAGAACTTCCCGAGTGAGCTTACGACGCATCTAGTGGTCTGTCAAGGGAGTTTTGAGGGGTCGTTGACCCCTCAAAACTCCCTTGAATTTAATTTTGATATGCGGGATACCCCGCATATCAAAATTGACAGACTACTAGAGATATTTTGCTGTTGCCGACTGAATCAGGGTCGGTAAAATCACTGTGAATGTGGTTGCTGTAGCATCACTATCTACTTCGATCGCTCCTCCTAACCGTTCTACCAGTTTTTTGGCTAGTGCTAATCCCAAGCCAGTGCCTCCGTGTTTCCAGGGATCATTGTTGGGAATGCGGTAAAACTTTTCAAAGATGCGATCGCGTTCTGCATCTGGAATTTCTACTCCGGTATTGCTGACACTGATTTGAATAAATTTGGCAGAGGCATTTTGCAGGCAGGTAGGTGGCAAGGGAGCTTCGTCCCGATGATGGGTGCAAGCAGAGAGGGTAATCTTTTCTCCGGCTGGGGTGTATTTACAGGCGTTGTGGAGCAGTTCGGAGAGGATGCGTTCCAGGTCAGACTGGTCTGTAATCAGACAGGGCAGGTTGGGACAGAGTTGCAGTTCAAACTGTTGGTGTTGATGACGAGTGCGTTGCCGGAAGGGTTCTGCTAACCGGGGAATGAACTCTTCGGGATAAAGGGTCGTCAAAATCAGGGGTTCTGTGCCCACATCTAGACGGGATAAATCCAACAAATCATTGATCAAACTGGTTTCGCGCTGACATTCATCTTTGAGGATTTGAAAGTATTGAGTAATACGATCGGAGCTTAAATCCAACAAGCCTTTGCGCTTCAGGGTGATCTCCAGCATTTGAGTTGCCATTTTGATATTGGACATCGGCGATCGCAGCTCATGAGACACGGTGCTGAGGAAGTCATCTTTTACCCCATTCAGCCGTTCTAATTCAGCAACTTGGGCTTGCGTTGCCCGGAACAGGCGCGATTGCCGAATAGCAATGGCGCACTGGTTGGCCACCTGTTGCACCAAGCGGATCTCCAAGTCCTCAAAAAAGGTTTCTCCCCGCTTATACAGCCAGAGATCACCAATTACCCCTTGATTGCCCATAACGGGATAAGCCAAAGTCGTACATTGCTCCGTTATGGGACGTATAGTGTGTTTAGAGTGCAACCAACAAAAATGTAAGTGATGTCCCTGTAACAGGGCTTGGTAGAGTTCGGGATAGTCTGACAGGGAAAGAACGCAGCCTCTGGCAGGAGGCATCTCCTCTGCTACCCATTCATAGGCGATCGTTGAGATTTGCTGTTCCAAGTCATACAGCCCTGCATCACAGGCAGATGTGCCTAAACCCCAAGCGAGTTCCTGCACCGCCGTTTGCAGAATTTGGGCTTCGTCTAGACTATCTCGCACTTTGTCGGTAATGCGTTTTAGCAGGGCTTCAAACCGCAGCGATCGCTGGAGTTGGGCCGTGCGATCGTGAACCAGGGTTTCCAGATTGGCATTGAGTTGTTGTACTTGTTGATACAATTGGGACTGATGGATGGCGATCGCCAATTGATCAGCAACCGCATCCACCAACTCCACCTCTGAAGCCTGCCAGCTATAAGGCAGTTGGGTCTTACTCAAACTCAAAGCACCCCAAGTCTGGTCGCCAAAATGCAGCGGTGCAATCAGCCAAGCCCCAGGATATCTATGGGCAAACTGGCAGCTGATGTCATCTGTCCATGTGGAAATGTCATCAATTTGAACTACCTGTAATTGTTTCAATTGCTCAGAGACAGGGTTCTGCTCGTCGGGAATTTCTAAACCAGCCGCGCTGGGTAATTCATCATGCTGCCGATAATCTGCAACATTCAGCCAAATTTTGCGCTCTGGTAGATAGCGAATAATTTCAACGCGATCGACCTGTAAAAATTGAGCGATCTCCACTGCTGCTGTCGAGAAAATGGTTTCCAGATCCAGCGAACTGCGAATGGCTTGGATCACCCGATTAAAGGCTTGCTCTTTCTGGGCCTGTTTTTGCAGGGCTTCTTCGGCCCGCTTCCGTTCGGTAATATCCTTCGTCACCGATAGAATGCAAGCTTCTCCGTCAATATCGATGACTTCTGCCGACAGCAAAGAAATCCGAATTTCACCTGACTTAGCACGATATTCTAATTCCAGATTGCGAACCAACCCCTCTATTTCCAGCAGGTGTCTAAAGTGTTCTCGATCCTCTGGTTTTACCCACATCCGTAAATCGTTTGAAGTCTTGCCAATCACTTCATCTCGTGTGTAACCCGACAGATCGGAAAAGCTTTCATTCACTTCAACATAACGCCCTTCGCTGACAGTGGTAATCCGAATCGGGTCAGGGCTAGAGCGAAAGATTTTGGTGAATTTGTCTTCTGATGCCCTCAAGGCGGTGCGAATCTGGTCAAAGGATTGTTGCAATCGTTCAATCATTTTATTGAACGATTGGGCCATGATTGCCAGTTCGATAATAGGAGTTTGAGATGGTAGCTGGTGTTCAAATTCTCCCCTGGCGATCGCCTCAGAAGCCTGACTCAATTGCAGAATGGGTTGAGCAATCCACTGATATGCCAGTAGACCCAGAGCGATCGCCCCTCCCAGAGCCAGTAGACAGAGTAGAAACGTCAGTCGCGTGCTGATATCCATCTCACTCATGAAAGCCGATTGGGGCAACACCGTAACCACTAGCCAATCTAGCCCATAGCGGTCTTGAAATGGTTGCACTTGGACAAATTGTTTTTCCTTGCCAGATAGGGTGAAATGAAACTGCTGTTGATTGCTGATTGAGTCAATTCCACTAAATTCTTGCACCAATTTTTCAGCCGTGGCCCGAATCAGGGGATGGTCACTATCAATTGCAGCCAACCGTCGCAGTTGTTGATTGTCTTGAATAAAGGAGGGAGATTGAGTCGAAGTCGCTACCAATAGCCCCTTACGATCCATAACAAACACATTGCCAGAACGCAAATCAATACTGCTGAGAAACTCATCAATGTGAGATAACACAATATCAGTGACAAACACCCCTTGCAGTTGCCCCTGGGTGTTGTAATAAGGTAGCCCAGCAGAGAGTCCCAAGCCATGCGGTTGGCTGACCAGTCGATAAATTTCGCTCCAACTGGCTTGACGGGTTTGAGCATGAACGGCATACCAGGGACGTTGTCGGGCATCAAAATGGGGCAGTTGAGTATGAGTTGCTAGCCGCTCTCCCTCAGCATCGGTTGTGTAGGTGGAAAGTGTGCCCTGGGTGAAATTGGCAGTGTCATAAACCAGGAATGACCCATCTGGACAGCGAGATGCTCCGACCAAACCGCCCTGTTGATTGGCGATCGCGATCGTTCCTACAGCATCAAACCGCTGGATTTGTTGCCACAAATGGCGCTCAAATGGCGTGGGATCTTGAGCCTGAAAGCCAGACAATTGTCCCAACCGCATGGCATCGGCATTGAGTTGATTAACCAGATGGGGCGTGGCTAAATAAGTGCTCAGTTCTTGCTGGATGCGATCGCCCACTTCTCTCTGCAACTGAGACATCAGCCCATTCATCACCTGTTGACTGTTGTAGCAGGAGATCCAGGCCGTTAACCCGATCACCAGAAATATTTGTAAAACAAAGGGCACGATCAAAATCGCCCGTAGGGAGACTCTGCCCAAAGCCTTAATAATACAGCAATCAAATAAATGATTCGTGATATCAATCGATATTCTATTCATTGGATCTGGCTGAAGAACGGGCTGAAGAACCGAATCTCTATCTGAATCAATTGTGCGATCGAAGTTGAAGAAAACCGTATGGGACTGTTTGAATAAAGACTGTCATGCTTGCATTGTTCAAGCTATGATCTCGTCTTAGCGAACTTCCCCAAACTGGTATTGGAATGAGCCGCAACAGCAGAGAGCTTCTAGTATTTTCTATAATTTACGCTCTACTCCGGGCTGAGATACACAAATCTCCTTGTTTGTGCAATTGTCTCAGCGCGATCGCTGCTTCTCTGAAAGAAACTGGTTGCTTGCTAATTTGGAAGGATTATGCCGACTCAATCTGAGCGAATCGCAGGGGGATTACTGGGTTTACTGATTGGAGATGCTCTGGGAGTCCCTTACGAATTTACGGCTCCTGAAAATATTCCCGCTTTAAGTGCGATCGAACTGGAGCCTCCCTCTTCATTTTCTCGTACTTATCCGAATGTGCCACCCGGAACCTGGTCAGATGATGGTGCTCAAGCACTCTGTCTACTGGATTCCCTATTAACTTGTGGACGAGTTGATCCAGATGATTTGGCTCAAAGATTCCTCAAGTGGTACAACCAGGGCTACATGGCAGTAGACGGTCATGTTTTTGATGTCGGCAACCAAACGATTCGCGCCCTGAAAGCCATCCAGTTGGGAATGCCTGTTTTAGCAGCGGGAGCCTTGGGCAAAGAGGCAAAAGGGAATGGTTCTCTAATGCGTGTTCTACCCTTGGTGTTATGGCATCCAGGCAGCGATGCCCAACTGGTCGCCGATGCCCAACTGCAATCCTGCGTTACCCACGGGCAACTGACCTGTCAGGTCTGCTGTGCTGTGTATTGCCTCTGGGCCAGACGGGTGCTGCAAGTTGTCCCTGATCCCTGGGAAGACGCGATCGCCACCTTGCGAGAAATTTATCCGGCTGGATCTCCAGAAGCGATCGAACTGGAGGAAGCCATCCGACCCGATGACCCACCCCACGGGACAGGGACGGGTTACGTGGTAGACTGCCTGCATTCTGCTCGACTCGTCATGAGAGAAGCAAGTTATGAACAGGTGGTGAAGGCGGCGATCGCACTGGGGCACGATACCGATACCACAGCTTGTGTGGCGGGTGGGATTGCGGGATTACGAGAGGGAGTAGCGGCGATCCCCGATCGGTGGTTGTCGCAATTGCGGGGTCGAGATTTGGTTGATCCGTTGTTAGCGAAATTGTTGCAGTAGGGGCGCTAATACCATTTTGGATTTTAGATTTCCGATTTTGGATTGCAGAATGCTTGACCAGCTAACCGTTCTGGCAATTGAAATCATGCACATATCACCCAAAATGGTATGAGGAGCGTATTTTGTTGTTGCGTTTATCCTAGCCTACCCATCTTCAGGC
>Ga0224723_1000665_pt1 | contig 22925 bp, 14 predicted proteins | sample Balambano_FR2_Me_FD_161647 | JGI IMG/M metagenome (GOLD analysis project Ga0224723, IMG submission 161647) | Freshwater sediment microbial communities from Lake Towuti, South Sulawesi, Indonesia - Balambano_FR2_MetaG | ecosystem: Environmental > Aquatic > Freshwater > Lake > Sediment | place... | reverse complement strand
ATGGCGACGCGGCGGACGCGTTCGACCTTGCCTCGGCGCTGCTGCTGTTGGGCGAAAGGCGCGTGGCGGTGGCCAACCTGAGCGTCGCCGGCCCGGCCAATCAGGTGCTGGACCAGGCCGGCCGGCAGGCGACGCGCGGCGGCATGCTGGCCGTGGCGGCGGCCGGCAATGACGGCGCGGGCCAGCGCCGATACCCGGCGGCCTATCCGTGGGCCATCGCCGCGACCGCGGTCGATGCGCAGGGTGGCGCCTATGCCCGTGCGTCGCAGGGCAGCCACATCGCCTTTGCGGCACCGGGCGTGGGCGTGCCGGTTGCCACGGCGCAGGGCGGGCGGGTGCTGCGCACCGGCACCAGTTTCGCCGCCCCCTTCGTCACCGCCGCCCTGGCGGTGGCATACGCGCCCGGCGGCCCGCCCACCGAGGCAATCCGCCGCGTGGCTGACAGCGCGCGCGACCTGGGCGCGCCCGGGCGCGACCCGGTGTTCGGCTGGGGGCTGGTGCAGGCCGCCAGCCTGTGCGCGCCCGCCGCGCCGGCCGTCTCGGCCGACCTGCCGGGCTGAGCGGGACCCGCAAGCCGCGTTCAGGCGACCTGCCCAAGCCGTTGGTCCGCCAGGGTCTGCGACGGCGATTCCCCAAAATACGCCCGGTAGTCGCGGGCGAAGTTGCCAAGATGCCAGAAGCCGTGCGCCAGCGCCGCGGACTTCACCAGCTGGGCGCCGTACCGTCCGGACCTGAGCGCCCGCCTGACCAGTACCAGACGGCGCAGCTTCAGGTAGGCGTGCGGGCTGATGCCGCAGGCTGAAACGAAGGCGTCGTGCAGCTTGCGCGGCGATACGGCCAGGGCACGGCACAGTTCTTCAGTGTAGATCGGCCGTTCGATGTTCGCGCACAGGAATTCCTCGGCCGCGGCCACGATGCGCATCACCTCGCGCGTGGCCCGCGGCGGGCGATGATCCGGGCTGGCGCCGGCCAGCGCACTGCCGAGCAGATTGCGCAATCCGTCGGCCAGCGATCCAATGATCTCCGACATGCCGAGTGCGTCCGGCAGGGCATGGCAAAGACCAGTCGCGGCCAAGGCTGCCCGCTGTATCCGGCGCATGCCGTGCGGGGCCAGCTGAAGCAGGCAATGCGAGCCGCGCGTCACCAGCGGCGCTTGACCGAACTCGGCCAACATCTCGCTTTCGTTGGCCGGCAGGGAGAACGAGGCCCAATCCTGCGGTCGCGGGCACAAGGCGTGGATCTCGCCTGCCGGCCCGAGCAGCAGCCCTTTCGACGGCGACAGCGTGTGTCCGTTCACCACCGGATCGGCGAGGTGCCCAAGGGGAATCAGCAGCGCAATCCGATCCGGCGCGACCGCACCGCGCGTGATGTGCGGCCCATCGATCGCGCGCTGGACTTCGATCGAACCCAGGCGCAGCACCGTCAGCCTGGCGTCGTATGGCCCACTGCGCAATGGTGTGTATTCGACGTTCGCGCTGCGGATCGCTTCGGCGAACGCATCCGCATCCTGAACGTGAAGCGTTTGCGCGGCGGCGGCACGCGGCATCGGTTCGTCTGCCATGTGCTGGCGCACCGCCCCGTCCATCAGCGACCGATCGGGCATGCGGTCATGGCCGCGGCGAAAGCCGTGGGGTCCGGTCGAAGCATGGTCTGGCGGCTGGGCATGGCCCACTCGAAGGCCGGCTTTCCGATCCGTGCCACCGGCCGATGGGCTCTGGCGGAGCCACCCGAAGCTTTGCCGATTTCGGACATCGATTCTGTGGAACGGCGGTGGCCATGCACGACGCTCCCGTGGCAAGCCTTCAACATTGCTGGCTCGTCCATGGATCGCCCAGGAGAAAGCTCATGCCGACGTCCCGAGCCGTTGTGACCGGGTTCGCACTGCTGCTGGTCAGTGCAGCTTGGCTGCCCGCGCCGGCGCAGTCGCCCGCCACGCAGTCGCCCGCCACGCAGGCCGTGGCGCCGCTGGACGAGGATCAGGCCTACGCGATCGGGCTTGAGGCATACGCCTACTTCTATCCGCTGATCACGATGGACGTGACGCGGCGGCAGGCGACCAACTACGCGCGCATGGGCGAGGTGAGCTTTCGTGGGCCGGCCAACGGCTTCGTCCATGTACGCGAATTCCCCCCGGCGGACTTCCGCGACGTCGTTCGCCCGAACTTCGACACGCTCTACTCCAGCGCCTGGCTCGACCTGACGCGCGAGCCGATGGTGCTGTCGCTGCCCGACACCTCCGGCCCGGACGGCCGGTACTACCTCATGCCCATGCTCGATATGTGGAGCAACGTATTCCACTCCATCGGCACCCGCACCACCGGCACGGCAGCGGGCAGCTATGCGATCGCGGCCCCGGGATGGACCGGCTCGCTGCCAGCCGGCGTCCAGCTTGTCCGCGCCACCACGCCCTATGTCTGGATCATCGGCCGAACCCAGACCAACGGAACCGCCGACTACCCGATCGTGCGCCGCCAGCAGGACGGCTACGGGCTGACGCCGCTGAGCCGCTGGGGCCAGCCGGCACAGCCCCCGGCCGGCACCGTCGATCCCTCGGTGGACATGCGCACGCCGCCGGTTGAAACCGTGAACAGCATGGCGCCGGCGGCCTTCTTCGCCCGCGGCATCGAGCTGATGAAACTGCACCCGGCCGGGGCCTATGATGCGCCGATCCTGGCGCGCATGCGCCGAGCAGGCATCCGGCCGGGCGAGTCGTTCGATCTCGCGTCGGCACCCGAGCCGGTCCGTCGCGGACTGGAGCGTGCCGCGCAGTCCGGCGTCCGCTACCTGACCACCAGCGTGCCCAACCTGGGGGCGACCAGGAACACGTGGCTGTACCTGGCAAACGGCATGGGTGTGTACGGCACCGACTACCTCCGCCGCGCCGCGATCGCGCTGGTCGGCCTTGGCGCCAACCTGCCCGAGGATGCCATCTATCCGCTGACCCATGTCTCGGGCGATGGCCGTCCCCTTGATGGCGGCAGCCGATACGTGTTGCGCTTCGCCCGCGGCGAGACGCCCCCGGTGCGCGCTTTCTGGTCGATCACGCTGTACGACAACCAGGGTTTCCAGGTCGGCAATCCGATCAATCGCTTTGCGATCGGTGATCGGGACGGCCTGCGCGTCGGCGATGACGGTTCGACGGAGATCCTGATCCAGCATGCGGATCCTGGCCCGGAGCGGCGTTCGAACTGGTTGCCTGCGCCGGCCGGCCCCTTCAACCTGACGATGCGGCTGTACTATCCCCGTGCCGAGGCCCTTGATGGGCGCTGGACGCCGCCCGCGGTGCAGCTGGTCGGCGGCCCGCAGGGGGCACCTGCGGGCGTGCGCCTGCAATAGCGGGCGGGTGATCGCAGGTGCGGGGGCGACTGCGGCTGGTTGCGTTCGCCATGCTTGGTGCTTCGTTGGCCCTCGCCGAGAGCCACGCCGAGCCAGCCGCCGGCGACCCGACGACTTGGCAGGTCCAGCTGACACCGTATGCCTGGTTCGCAGGCGCGAATGGCAGCACAGAGACGCCCCTTGACCGTTTCCCGGGGCGGAGTTTCGCGGCCGACTTCGACACCATCTTCGCCGATGTGTCCGCCATCCCGATCATGGGCATGGCGGAAATCCGCTACGGGCGGCTGGGCCTGGTCGGTGACCTGCTTTACCTCCAGCTGTCGCAGAACCTCGACACGCGCGACGTCGGCTTCAGGGGCGGGCACTCGCTGATCGACCTGACGATGGGCAACGTGGTTGGCCTCTATCGCCTCCTCGACATGCCGAACCAGACCCTGGATGCCGGCCTGGGCGTGCGGCTGTGGAGTGTGAGCGCGAAACTGTCGCTCAATCCGGGCCTGCTGCCCGGCGTTATTCAGAAGCGGACCACGACAGGGGCCGATCCGCTGGTGGCGGCCCGGTATCGGGTGGCCATTGCGGATCGTGTCGCGCTGACGGCATACGGCGACATCGGCGGCCACGGCGGGGGGGCAAACCTGACCTGGCAGGCGATCGGTTCGATCGACTACCGGGCCAGCGAGTCGATCACGGTCGGTGCCGGCTGGCGCTATCTGGCGTTCGACATCACGCGCGGCGCCTACAGCCTTGACCTTGGCCTGACCGGGCCGTTCATCGCCGCGACCTTGCGTTTCTGACGCCGGAACGATGCGCTGAGTATGGTGTCGCCATGACGGTTTCGCGCGTGCTTCGCTTCATCATCCACGAGTTCAAGGAAATGCTGCCGCCGACCCTGTTCTTCGCGGTCGGCTTCTACCTGGTCATGCTGACGACGCAGCTTGTGCTCGACGACTACCGGCTGCACTTCTTCAACTTCATGGTCGCGACCACCGGGGCGCTGCTGGTCGGCAAGGCGGTGCTGGTGGCGAACGCGCTGCCGTTCATCCGCCGCTTCGACAACGCGCCGCTGATTCAGCCCATCCTGTTCAAGACGGCGGTCTATGTGGGCGTGGTATTCCTGGTGCGTGTGCTTGAGAAGCTGATCGAGTATTTCGTCGAGGGCGGCACCCTGGCGGCACTGCCTCTCTATGTGCGGGAACATTTCAGCTGGCATCGCTTCGTCGCCGTCCAGATCTGGATCATCGTTCTGTTCCTGGCGTACGTGACGGCCAGCGAGCTGAACGCGTTGCTTGGTCACGGCGAGCTCGCCAGACTGTTCTTCGCCAGCCACCCATCGGACCTGCGGCTGGCGCGCCGGCAGCGCGTGCGCGTGCTGGTCCAGCTGAGCCGCCTGACGCAGGGGCACACGCTGGACGAGCTGAAGGGCGGAGACGCCGCGGCACACGGCGCGCTGTTTGAGCTGATCGGCGGGCTGGCGAAGCGCTCGACGCACGCGATGCCGACGAAAACTTCGCCCTGATCCTTGGCCGACAGCCCGCCCGCGCGGCGGCAGGCGACGACCGGATGGTCGGCGGCATCGGCAACGACGTCATGGACCGCGGCGAGGGCGAAGACAAGATTTTCGACGGCCGATGGCGGCGAACCGGCCTCAATCTTCTGTCCCGTCGGGCTTCGACCATCGCCGCCCTCGCCCCTGGGTGGCGGGCCAGCGCCATGGTGGCTGCATAGACGATGAAGGAAAGGTCCCACGCGGTGAGTTCGCGAAAGATGCGCCAGACGCAGGCGCGGCTGCCGTACTCGAAGATGCTCCCGATGGCGAAATCGCGTTGGCCCGGCCAAGGCCGCGCGCCGAAGACCTCGGCGAGGCAGGCTTCCGAATACGCATCGCCGTGCAGGAGCGAGTATTCGCCGCCTTCCTCGTCGTTCAGCACGATCTGCACCGCGATCGCCGCGCCGTCCGGCCAGCGCGGATCGGGCGGGTTGCGGCCATGCCCGATCAGGTCGCGCCGACAGTTCGAACTGGCCGGGTGATATAGGTTGGTCGTGGCTTGCCGCTCCGCCGCCGAGGTTGCGGCCCTTACTCCAGGTGGTTACCGATGATCTCGCAGATGCGGGGCAAGTGCCGCAGTTGGCTGCTTTCAGTTTTTTCACGCAGCCGCAGCGGCACCTTCTGGCGGAAGGCATCGGGCGTTGTGACTTCCGCAGCGATCATCGCGTCGATCATCGATCTGCGCAGCAGCCCATTCTCCTTTGCGATGTGCGGAAACTCTATGGCCAGCACACTGTCGCGGTAATGGCGCAGGGCCTGGGCTGCCTGCTCCTGCGGCGTGCCGGCCGGTTCGGTGGTCGGCGACGCCGGCAACGGCAATGATGGCTGCGCAACCGACTCCGTGGATACGGCGGGACCGGCGGCAGGCTGCGCTGGTGCGGATGGCTGCTCGTGTCCGTCGTCCGTTGGGGAAACCCGGGGTTCCCGCGGAGCCGGCGTCGCCATCTGCAGGATGGCGGCGTGCAGCCGCTCGACCTCGGCCGCACGGGCGCGAAACCAATCGGTGGACCAGACGCGCAGCAGCCGCCAGCCAAGGTCTTCCAGCACTTTCTGGCGCAGTCTGTCGCGATCGCGGGCGCTGCGCGCGCTGTGGTACGTCGCGCCGTCGCATTCTATGCCGACCAGGAAACGATCGGGTGCATGCGGGTCGCGCACTGCCAGATCGATCCGGTAGCTGGCAACACCCACTTGCGCTTCCACGCGGTGCCCGCGAGCCTGCAGCGCGGCCGCGACCGATGCCTCGAAATCGCTGTCGTGGTCGGCACCGGTCACGACACCGCGCTCGAGCTTGCCGTCGCGTGCATAGGCCAGGAAGTCGCGCAGAACCTGCACCCCGCGGGGAGTCTTCTCGCCCACCACGATGTCCTCGGCGCGCAGCGAGGCAAATACCTCCAGCCGCCGCCGCGCCCGCGTGATCAGCACGTTCAGCCGCCGTTCGCCGCCGGTACGATTTATCGGATAGAAGCGCTGGTGCGGCCTGGTAGAATCGGGCGTCCGGCCCCACCCCAGCGAGACCATGATGATATCCCGTTCGTCACCTTGGACGTTCTCCAGGTTCTTGACGACGAAAGGTTCCTGCGCCTCGTCCCATGTCTCTCTATAGGATCGGCAGACATCGTCCGTGTCGGTCAGCGCTTCGAAGGTCTGCTCGATCATCTCCTTCTGTGGCGCATTCATGGCTACGATGGCCAAGCTGCGGTTGGGCTCGGTGTGCATCACCCGGCGCGCCGCATCGCAGATTGCGCGCGCCTCCTCGGCATTGCAGCGGTCCTGCCATATGCCCATCACCTCGTGCAGGCGGATGCCAAGGTCACCGCCCGGCGCATGCGGCGCCGGAAACACGATCAGTTTGTCATCGTAGAAATGACGATTGGAAAAGGCGATCAATGCCGGATCGCGTGACCGGTAGTGCCACCGCAACAGCCTGGGCGGCCGGAACGCCTGGCGCCCGAGGTCAAGCACCGATTCCGCCAGGGCAACGTCGTCGTCGTCCTCTGCATCCGTATCGGCGCCATCGGCCAGGGCACGATCGAAGAAGTTGGTCGGGGGCAGCTGCTTCGTGTCGCCGACAATGACGGCCTGGGCGCCGCGCAGCAGGGCGCCCAGCGAGTCTTCGGGCCTGATCTGCGAGGCCTCGTCCATCACGACCAGGTCGAAGGCAGGTGCGCCGGCTTTCAGGAACTGCGCCACGGTCAATGGCGACATCATCCAGCAGGGCATCAACGCCCGGACCGCGCCGCCGGCACGGTCAAGCAGCTCGCGCAGCGGCAACAGGCGGCTTTTCTTGCCGAACTCGTTTTCCAGGCAAGCCATGTCGGTCCAGCTGCGCTTGGGTCCCAGTTCACTTCCGCGCGGGACCGTACGGCGATGCAAGGATTCGATGGTGCGCCGGGCATCATCACGCAGGCGGGCGCGATCGGCTTCCGCATATTGGCGGCGCAGGCTGTCCAGCGTGCTGCCGGTCCGGTCGAACACGGCGCGGTTATCATTCGCATAGGCGCGCAACGCTGCCGTCAACACCAGCCATTCCGCCGCATCCGGCAGCACCGCGGCGGAGGCATCCGCCGCAAGGAAGGCGTCCAGCACGATGCGCGCGAGCGGATCGACCCGGCACGCAGCCATGCCGCTGGCCAGCCGCAACCAGCCGGGCAACGCATTCCGCGCGGCTAGCATGGCCGCCAAGGACTGGGACACAGCATCGAACGGATCGGCAAGCGTCACCGTGAGGCCGAGCTCACGCAGGCGCGCCACCGAATTCGTGGCCTGATCGTGCTGCGCTTGCACGTTTCGCGCGAGGCCGATCAGTGTGGCGCGGTCCGCGCTAAGCAGGCGGCGGACCAGTGGTTCCCCTGCGAGCCGTGCCGTCTCCTCAGCAGCCCTCACCGTGGCGCGGGCGGCGACAACGTCGGTTGCATTCCCCTGGTCATGCGCACCGAGCAGCGCCACGCCTGTTGGGTCCGCCAACGCGGATTCCGCCCGAGCGAGTGCATCGATCAGGTCCCGCAGCTCGCTCAGCTCGGGGAGAGCCAGCGAACCTGGCAGGCCAAGCCGCCGCGCGCGCGCCAAGGCGCGCTGTGCCGCCTCGGCGCGCTGGCCGGCTTGGGCACAGGCCTGCCTCCACGACTGCGCATTGCCGCACTCGCTCAAGGCTGTCCGCAATGCACGCGCGGCCGGTGCCAACTCGGCCACACCGTCAAGCCCGACCTGACCCATTGCCGCGACCGCCGCGCGCATCAACGGTTCCGTGGCAAGGATGGAATCCAACATTGCCTGCCAGCCGCGATGCTGGGAAACAATCTCGCCCCATGCTGCGCTCGATGGGGAAGTGTCGGCGCCGGCCCAGGCGCGATGCAACGGATGCGCATCGAATGCTGCGGTTTCGTCAAGCACATCCGCGCAATCATCAAGCAGGCGGGCGCACTCGGCACGATCAGGCAGGCGGTCGGGGCCGCGCCAGCCTGCCCGGACAAGTTGACTTGCCTGGCGCGCGGGGCCACTCAACCAACGCAGCACCGGGCGGCTGGCACGCAAGGCCGATGCGGCGGCCCGCAGCGCTCTGGCGCTGTGCCCATCGGTGTCGAATCGGGCTGCCAGCGCGGCTCTGCGGGCAGCAAGCGATGCAGCCTGCCCGCTTGCCCGCAGCACCGCGTCCATCTGGTCCTGAAGTCGCCCGGCGGCCAGGATGCAAGCGCTGGGTGGTGCTGCCGCGATATGTTCCGCAGTCCGCCAGGCCGCTTCGATCGTCGAAGCGGATGGATCGTCCGGCAAAAGCATAATCCGGCGAAGAGCCGTGACCGTCTCGTCGTGCTCGATCAGTCGTCGGGCGGCGGACAGCCGGTCGGCCAGGACCTTGTCCAGGTCGTCCAGGCGACCACCGGCCGGCAGCAACGACGAGGCTTCGGTGATCAGGTTGGACAAATCCGCGCGCGATGGTGCGGGGCGGTCGCCGGTCAGCTGAGCCATTCGCCTGCGGCTCTGGTGGGCCGCCTCGGCCGCCTCGACCCACGCACGCAGTGTGGTCAGCCGGGCCGGGTCGGCGCTCAGCCGCATCATCACGTCCGCCCGGGCGCCAGGGGGCTGGGGCTCCAGCGCGGCGACCGGGGCGGCGCGGGCCGCCGCAGCGGCCGCCGAGTTAGAGGCCGGAAGTCCTGCCGCATCGGCAAAGTCGCGGTCGGCTTGGCGCAGCGCGACGACCAATTGGTCCAGCTCGGCAAGCAGATCGAGCAGGTCGTCCTGCTCGTGCTGCAGCAAGGTGCGCCGCAGGTTCTGCCACGGCGATCCGGTAAGCGGCTGGAACGTGCCATCCGCCAGGCGTGCGGCATCCTGCAAGGCAGTCAGCGCGGATTGCGCGCCGTCGAGCGAGGTGTCTCGCGGCAATGCCGTGGCGGCGGCGACTGCGGTCCGCAGCAGGCTCGGCAGCGATGGGTGCGCCTGTTCCAGCATCGCCAGCCGGCCGATCGCCGCATGCGCGGTCTTACCCTGCGCGCCGATCGCCGCGTGCATGACATCGAGGTGCTGTCGAAGGTTGCCACGAGCAAGGTCGGCAGCATTGCCGCGCGGTGGTCTGGGGGGCGGTTGCGATGCTTCGGCGCGCTCCTTCACGACCTTGATCACATCCGCCGGCTTTGCCCCCGATCCGTGCAGCGACAGGCAGAACTGCCCAAGGCCCGTGGCATCAAGTCGCCGGCGCACCACTTCCAGCGCGGCCTGCTTCTCGGCCACGAACAGCACGGTCTTGCCGGCATGCAGCGCGTTGGCGATCAGGTTGGCGATGGTCTGCGACTTGCCGGTTCCCGGCGGACCCTCGATCACCAGGGTGCGGCCGCGCATCGCCTCGATGATCGCGCTGTGCTGGGAACTGTCGCAGTCCTGGACAAGGATCGGGGCATACGGCGCGACCTTGGGGTCGTCGGGATCATGATCGTCACCGAATCCGCCAAGCGAGGCGGCGCCGCCGGTGCCGCGCAGGATCGGCTGCACAAGCTGATGGTCCCAGGGATCGCCGCGCGGCCAGTTGGCCGTGTCAAGGTCCCGCCACATCGCGATGCGCGCGAAGCTGAAATGCGCGACTGTCGCACAGCTGCGCACCGCCCAGCCTGGGCGCTTTGCCGCGATGCGCGCGACGGCTGCGACATACTCGCCGACCGTATCGCTGGCATCGCCATCGGGTGCCGGCAGGCGAATGCCGAAATCCTCCTCCATGCGCAGTCCGAGCGCGAGGTTTGCGCTGGGCTGGCTGTCGGTCGCCGAGATCGTAAACCTGCGTCCGCTCGGCGTCTTGTGCATGGTGATCGCCACCGGCAACAGCAACAGCGGTGATGCCAGGGGAAGCTCGCTCGAATCGGCCTCGGTCCACTCCAGGAAACCCAGCGCCAGGTGCAGGGTGGCGACCCCGGTTTCGCGCTCGACCTCGGCAGCCTTCTTCAGCAGGCGTTCGGCGCGCTTTTCGAACGCAGCAGGCAATGCAAGGCAGGTCAGATGCTGCGGCGCGATGCCGCGATGGCCGGTCGCAAGTTCGAAGTCCGGCCGGAACCCCTCGCCGCGCGCATACGCCTCGATGGCCGCGGCGTCGGTGGTGTCCGGCCTGATGCGCCGGTCCATGCCCAGCGCGGCGCGGAGACGCTCACGCAGCGCCGTGTCGGCCTTGGTACGCTGCGCGGTGGCATCCGGCGCGTTCGGCCGGATGCCGGCGATGGCCGCTATATATGCCTCGTCGGATTTCAGGGCAGCGCGGTAGGCCTTGTGGAACGGATCGCGTTGTTCATCGGGTGGTGGCGGGCCGGGATCGGGCAGCGGGCACAGCGCCTGCGCCCGTCCGTCGGCCAGCAAACTCCAGATTGCCGAGAGATCGGTGTCAATGATCCGGAGGGGTGCGGAGGCCGTCTCGCGTGAGGGATGCGGGAAATGCAGCAGGCGATTGCGGCGCGTGCGATCGATCAGGCGGCCGCGCCAAGCCTCGAACGTGGTTCGTTCCGGGCTTGCAGCCCCGGTGTGCCCGGTCATGTCGCGCCGTTCCGCATACCCGTCATCTGAGCACGAATTTCAACCGATGAGATCGGTGCCGCACAAGCTCCAGCAGATATCTTGCCGGCCGCCGATGCAGATGATATTCCTACAACCTGTTCTTTGAATCCGCCTTCGGGCGTGGCCTCGCCTAGCCGCCCCGCATCAGTCGCCAACCAACCCGCCCGGCCGGGCATGCTGCATTGCGTCAGGCGTGCCAGGGCGTCGAGGCCGGGGTCTTCAGGCCACGCCACCTCGGCCGCCTGGAGAATTTGTCGAAATCCGCCCGCCGCGCGCCGCGCCGGGAATTTGTCCCAAACCAGCCGGACCGGCAGAAAGCGGGCGCGGCGAATTTGTCGAAATCGCCGGCCCGTCTGCCCCAAGCCATTGATGCACAAGGCAAAGCCGAAGCGGCGGGCGGTGCATCACCAGCCCGCCGGAGGGGGTTCAGGCCGGCACCTTCTGGCGGAGCGGCATGATGATGTCGGTCAGCCGCTCGGGCGGCGGCACCGCCTTCGGGTCGTTCAGATACTCTTCCAGGCAGGGGTCGCTGGACGGCTCATCGCCGGAACCGGGCAGCCAGCTGCCGTACATCCAGGCGTACGGCGTCTCGAGCTCGGTGTACGGTCCCTTGAACCGCAGCACGGCGGCCCGGAACGCCGGCAGGGTGACGATCCCGACCTCGGCGTCGCCCTCGGTCGAGAGCCACACCTCGAACCCCGCCTGGGCGCGGCACTGGGCGGCCGGCACGGATTTCGGGTCGTCAAAATAGCGGCCGAAGAAGCGGGTGGCCGGCGCCAACAGGCCGCGAGCCCGGCCCCAGGCGGTGAGCTGGTCGAACGCGGTGCCGATCTGCTGGTAAGGGCCGCGGTGGTCCACCACTGCCAGCCGCATCGCCGGATAGTTCCTGAAGGTCACGTCGTACATCGCGGTTTCCTCTCGCGTGGGGTCGGGAACGGGCAGGACCGCGCCGATGCCGCGGCTGCGGCGATAGGCGCCGGGCGGCAGGCCATAGGCCTGGCCGAACGCCCGGGTGAAGGCGGCGACGCTGGCATAGCCGGCGCGGCGGGCGATGCGGGGCATCGGCCGGGTCGCCTCGATCAGATCCTTTGCCGCGCGCGACAGGCGGGCGCGGGCGATGTGCTCGGAAAGCGTCTCGCCGGCGATCGCACGGAAGATGCGATGGAAGTGGAACGGCGAGAACGAGGCCGCCTCGGCCACGCTGGCAAGATCGAGCGGCGCATCCAGGTTGGCGGCAATGAACGCCATGGCGCGGGCCACTCGCCTGCCATAGTCCAGCCTGGTCGATTGCCGCGCCGCCATGTGGGTTCCTTGCGTTGTCGGCGGCCAGCATGGCCGATAGGGCTTTGCCGCGCTTGCGGACTTCGCCCCCCGCCGCCACCCTGCGGCGCCCTTGAAAGCAGGAGCCCGGCATGGCTGACAGTTTCGACGTGATCGTGATCGGCGCCGGGCCAGGCGGCTATGTGTGCGCAATCCGCGCCGCCCAGGTAGGGTTGAAGGTCGCCTGCGTCGAGAAGCGGGCGACGCTGGGCGGCACCTGCCTGAATGTCGGCTGCATCCCGTCGAAGGCGCTGCTGCAGAGTTCCGAGAACCTGTCCGAAGCCATGCATGCCCTGGCCGCGCACGGCGTCATGGTCGGCCAGGTCAGCCTGGACCTTGCGAAGATGCAGGCGCGCAAGGCCGACGTGGTGAAGGCCAACGTCAACGGCATCGAGTTCCTGTTCAAGAAGAACAAGGTGACCTGGCTGAAGGGTTCCGGCCGCATTGCCGGCACCGGGCGCGTTTCGGTCGATGGCACGGAGTACGCAACGAAGCACATCGTCATCGCCACCGGCAGCGAGAGCATGCCGCTGCCGGGCGTCGAGGTGGACGAGAAGCGCATCGTCACCAGCACCGGCGGCCTGGAGATCGATGCCGTGCCAAAACACCTGGTGGTGATCGGCGGCGGCTATATCGGGCTTGAGCTCGGCAGCGTGTGGCGGCGGCTGGGGGCCGAGGTCACGGTCATCGAGTTCCTGGACCGCATCGTCCCGACGATGGATGCCGAGGTCGCCACGGCTTTCCAGCGGATACTCACGAAACAGGGCATGAAGTTCAAACTGGCCACCAAGGTCACCTCGGCACGCGTCGGCAACGATGGCGTGACCATCACCACTGAGCCGGCGAAGGGCGGTGCCGCGGCGGAGATCAAGGCCGATATCGTGCTGGTGGCGATCGGCCGCCGCCCCTTCATCGAGGGCCTGGGCCTGGCCGAGGCGGGCGTCGCGCTCGACGAACGCGGGCGGGTGAAGACCGATGCGCGCTATGCCACCAGCGTGGAGAATGTGTGGGCGATCGGCGACTGCATCGCCGGGCCCATGCTGGCGCACAAGGCCGAGGAGGAAGGCGTGGCGGTTGCCGAGCTCATCGCCGGCGAGCATGGCCACGTGAACTACGAGGCGATTCCCGGCGTGGTGTACACGTGGCCGGAAGTGGCGAGCGTCGGCGCCACCGAGGAGGCGCTGAAGGCCGCCGGCACGGCCTACAGGGCTGGAAAATTCCCCTTCACCGCCAACGGCCGCGCCCGCGCGATGGGCGACACGGATGGCTTCGTGAAGATCCTGGCCGACGCCGCCACCGACCGCATCCTGGGTGCGCACATCATCGGCCCCGATGCCGGCACGCTGATCGCCGAACTCGTGCTGGCGATGGAGTTCAAGGCCAGCGCCGAGGACGTGGCCCGCACCAGCCACGCGCATCCCAGCCTGAACGAGGCGGTGAAGGAAGCGGCACTCGCGGTGGCCGGGCGGGCGCTGCACATCTGATAAGGGATGTTGCGCGCCTACTGGTGCGTCAATATCCACCTGACCAGCGCTTCGACCTCGTCCTGCGAGAGCGCCGATTGCGCCGGCATCGGCATCTGCCCCCAGTTGCCGCCGCTGCCCGCCAGGATCCTTTCGCTCAGTGTCCGTACGGCGGTGCTGTCGTTGGCATATCGGGCGGCGATGTCCTTGTAGGGCGGGCCGATCATCCTGCGTTCGGCATGATGGCAGGCCACGCAGTTCTTGCTTCGCGCCAGCTCGGGGCTGGCCAAGGTGGCGGAAGGCACAAGCAGCGCGGCGAGAGCAGCGGCGAGCTGGCGAGCGTCAATCATTTGCACGGCTTTCATCCTGCGCCGTCCGGGCCGGACGGCATCCAGACCCGCGGAGGGGAAGACGTTGCAGTCGGCCGCACCGCCCGAAAGGCGCGGTGCGGCCGCTGCATGTTCCGCTCAGTTGGCGGGCTTGAGCTGGTAGATGTCGCCCTGGTCGGTGGCGACGTAGAGGTTGCCATCCGGTCCCTGCACGACCGAGCGGAAGCGGCCGGCCGGCATGGGCAGCGAGATCGTGGTCCGGGTGGCGGACAAACCGTCAGCGGGGATGTCGAGCACGTCCAGGCGGTTGCCGACCGGGGTGCCGTGAATGCCGATCCCCATCAGGCCGACGACCATGCGGCCGTTCCAGTCGCGCCACTGCGGGCCGCTCAGGAACGTGCAGGACGACATGCCCTGCGACAGGCCGTCATTGGTCCAGGCCGGCTTCATCGCATTGGGATAGGTCCTGAGGTCGGTCATCGGCATGAACGCCGAACGCTCCGCCGGCGGCATGGCGCCCATCTGGTTCGGGCTGTAGCCGCAGTAATTGTCAGGGCAGTCGCCGCGGCCGGCCATGTTCGGGCGCGGATCCCAGCCGGCATTGCCGCCGGCCGTAAGTAGCGTCACCTCGTCGGTGTGCCAGGGCCCGTTCTCCGCCGTGAAGGGCTGGTTGTTGCCCGGCCGGAAGCAGATGCCCTGCGGGTTGCGATGGCCATAGGTAAAGACACGGGGATCGAACCCTTGCGGGGCGTTGTTGCCGGGGGCGGCCCGGCCGTCGCGGTCGATGCGCAGCACCTTGCCGCCCATCAGCGTGGGGCTTTGCGGCACCACGCCGTTGTGGGTGTCGCCGGTAGTTACATAAAGAAAGCCGTCAGCCGGGCCAAAGCGCAGGCGCCCGCCATTATGCGCGCCCGGATCGCCGAACGGATGGTTACTGGCGGCCGGCTTGTAGGGTATGTCGGTGACGATATCGGTGCGGTTCGCCACCCGCGTCAGATCGGCATTGACTGTGAAGCGCAGCACACGATTGGTGCCCGGCGCCGTCATGCTGGATGCCGAGTAGACATAGATGTGGCGGTTGGTGGCGAACTGCGGATCGACCGCCACGCCGCTCATGCCGGCCTGGCCGCTGCAGAACAGGTCGGCAGCGGTGTCGGGGTAGCCTCGGGAATCCTTAATGCCGAGCAGCGGGTTGATGGTGCCGTTCGGCAGCCGCACCGAAAGGCCGCGGCACTTCTCGGTGAAGAACATCGTGCCGTCCGGCAGGAAGGCCATGTCCCAGGTCAGATCGCGGCCGGAGACGATGGCGGTACTGGTCAGGTTGGGCACGCCGGTCTGGGCTGGCGCCGGTCCAGACAGGGCCACAGCGCCCAGGATCGCGCAGGGGAGCGCGACGAGCAAATGCCGTTTCAAGGTTGTTTCCTCCCGGATTATGCGACGACATCCATCCGGTGCAGGGCTTTACTAGACCAATCTGTCATTTGGCAGTTAGTCGAGCTGCACGGCTCCCGGTTCTGCGACGTTATCCGGCACGCGCCCGCAACGGAAGGGGGAATCGCGGAACGAGGCGCCGCACCGCGGCGCGCGCGGGGCCGTTGCCGGCGACCAACCCAGTCGATACCGCCGGGGCGTCAACATCCCGGCAAGGGTCGGCGCGTTAGGGTGCGTCATGCGTGCGCTCGCCCGTGCCCTGACGCCGGCGATTCCGGTCGATGCGACGATCATTGCCATTGCCGTGCTGCTTTCCGGCGTCGTCGCGATCGGGGCGTTCGCGCTGCACACGCTGCACGGCATGACGGCGCATGTGTGCACCATCGTGCTGCCGCACCGCAGCAGCGCGATCGGCGCCGTGGTCGAACTGCAGGAACGGATCGCCGCCGCGGATTGCCGGCGGGGCGACGTGCTGGCGGTCAGCGGCGATGTGCATCTGGACGTGCTGGCGCGCTTCTGCGCGTTCGAGCGCGGGATCACGTTACAAGCCCCCGCCCCCGACACCGGCCGGCCCGCCGGCGCGCTGTGCGCGTTCGCAGGCCAGCCGCGCGGTCAACGCTGAGGCTTGATTCCGCCCGCTTCGTGGCGACTTGTCACAACATGGACCGTCGCGTGCTGCTGCTGCTTCCCGCCCTTGCTGCCTGCGCCGGTGGCCCGCCCGAGGGCGTCGCCGCCGTGCCGTGGGATGCCGAAAGATACCTTGGCAAGTGGTTTGAGATCGCGCGGCTGGATCAGTCGTTCCAGAAGGGGCTGGAGCAGGTGACGGCCGAGTATGCGCGTAACCCGGACGGATCGATCCGCGTGGTGAATCGCGGTCTGGAAAGCGCCACGGGGCGTTTCCGCGAGGCGACCGCGCGGGCAACCTTCATGCGCGACCCCGGCACCGCCAGCCTTTCCGTTGCGTTCTTTCCGCCCTTCAGCGGCGGCTACCACGTGATCCGCCTGGCCGAGGACTACTCGATCGCTCTGGTGACGGGGAACGACAAGTCCTACCTCTGGCTGCTGTCGCGCACACCCACCCTGCCGCAGGCGACGGTGGACGAGTGGCTGGCCTTTGCCCGCGCGCGCGGCTTCGAGGTTGATCGGATGGTGCGCGACCAGCCGCGGGCCTGACTTGCCGGGCCCCGACTTGCCCATGGTCCGACTTGCGCCGGCCCGCCTGCATCGGCACATAGCCGGCCATGGCCCGCAAGCGCGACTACATGGCCGTGCCGCAGATGCTGCCGGCCAGGCCTCCCGGCTTTTTTGCCCGCATCCGGCGCAAGGCGTTCGGCTGGTGCATGATCCTGGTCGGCATCGCCGGGCTGATCCTGCCGCTGCTGAACGGTACGTTCTTCCTGATCGTCGGGCTTTACGTGCTGAAGGACGACTACGCGTGGGCCGGCCGCACCATCAACTGGATCAGGCGAAAGTTCCCGAAGCAGGCAGAGAGCATCGACCGCGGCCAGGCCAAGGCCGAGGAGTATCTCAAGCGCACACGGCGGGCGGTGCGGCGGTACTACGCGCAGCTGCGGCGCTGACCTTCACCGCGCCAGCTGGTAGATTTCCCGTTCCAGCGCCCCGCGCCGTCCCGGCTCGGTCAGCGGATAGAGCGGGTTGTCCACCGCAAGCCGCGCGCCGCCGTCGCGCGTGAGTGGCCGCAACGTCGCGGTCGCCACGCTGCGGGTCGATTGGCCGGGGAACAGGTCGAACGGCACGCGCACGAAGATGCCCTTGTCGAAACTGCCCTCGCCGTAGCGCTCGAACGGCACGGTGGTGAGTGTGAAGAACCCACCTACCTCGATGCCGCTTTGGAACTTGCGCACCAGCTCGAAGGTCGCGCCCCAGTCCCCGGCAAGGTAGCGGCCCGCGCGTACTGTCGAGGTCAGGCCCAGGATGCCCAGATCCTGGTAGTAGCTGGCGTGGCCCGAGATCACGCTGTAACCCAGTGTGCCGAAGCCGCCATCATAGTCGCGTTGCGTCACGGCATTGATGTCAATGCCGAACGCATAGCTACGGTTCGCGGGGCGATACAGCACCTCGGTCGAAAGCCCGGCATACATCAGTTCCAGATAGCCGACGGTTGCGCGGGCGAACACATCCGGCGCCACGGTCCAGACGCGCTCTGCGGTCAGCGACAGCAGCGGCACGGTCGATTCATCGAGGTAGCGCGCGATGTCGCTGCGCACGTGCGTCAGTTCGGAATCGCTGGGGCGCGAGTTGGCGAGGTTGCCGAACAGGTTCACGCCGACCGCACCGCCGAAACTGTAGCCGCCGTCGAACACCACGCGGCCTGAAGCGGTGGCCAGCACGCTGTAGCGGAACGGCTCGTCTGGGTCCATTACCTGCAGCCTGACGAACGGCTCGATGGCCCAGGTGAATTGCGGCCAGGCATCGGGAACCGCCACGGCATCGCGCGGGATTGGCGCACCGGCCGGCCCAATGCGGGCGTTGGCAAAGATTTCCTCCGGGCTTGATCGGCCGGCCTGGAGATTTTCCAGATCGCGCCGCACCAGCGTCTGCCGCCCGACCTCGGCGCCCTGTTCCAGCAGCACCACGGTGACCAGCTCGGCGCGAGGCGGCAGGGCGGGCTGCGCGGCGCGGACTGCGCGTGCGGCGGTCTGTGCCAGCGTGCGGAACGGGCTGCGCGCGATCACGATCGTCGTCTCGGGCTCGGCCGGGTCGATGCGCGATGCCCGCATGCCCGCCTGGCGCAGCTGCCGCGCGATCGCCTCGGCAAGGGCTGCGCGGATGCGCGGATCGCGCACGTCGATGCCCGGCGGCGCCTGCGGCCCGGGCGGCGGATCAGGCGCGATCACGCGCGGTGTCAGCGGCCCGGTCGGCGCGATCACCTCGCGCACGCCGGAGGGGATGACGATTCGCGGCGCCGCGGCCGCTTCCGCGGCGCGCGAGCCATAGGCGGCAGGCTCGGGCCCGACCCAGGGGCGGATCGGCATCGGCGGCGGCGGCGAAGGTGGCCGTACCGGTCGCGTGGGGTCCAGCACGAACGACACACGCAGCAGCAGGTCGGTGCCGTGCAGGAAGGCTACGCCGGCATCCAGCCAAGGATAGGGCGCCCATTGCAGCCCCACATTCACCTGGCTGTCGTTGTCGCCGCGCGGCTTGGGGCGCTCGTCGCGGAACCGGTCGCCGGAATACTCGAGCTTCAGCCGCAGGCCCGACCAGATGCTGTCCGCGCCCCGCGCGGCGAAGGGCCGCCATTCCACGCCGCCGAACAGCGAGGAATCCTCGCCCCGGAAATAGACATTGTTCGGTCGCCCGCCCTGCCCGAAATCATCGGGCCGGTTGCGGAACGTGTCGCTGATGAGCGCGAAGGGGTTGGTCAGCATGCCAAGGCTGCCCACGCGCCCCCAGCCGAATCCCAGGCTGACGTCGAAATCGCCGAACCGCTTCGAGCCGACGACATACTCGCCCGAATAGATGCCGGTGCCGACGAAATCCTGAAGGCCGACGGCAAGCGCGGGCAGCCACTCGCTCTCCTCCAGCAGCCGGAGCTTCACGTCGAAGGAGCGGTCCGTCGTCTCGCCCGTGCCGGCGCGGCCATCCAGCAGCTGGCTGAAGCGGAAGGTGGTTTCCAGGAATGGCAGTGCCTGGAAATTCAGGAACCAGAAGGTGCGCTGGCGGCGATACGCCACGCCCGCTTCCAGCGCGCCATCGGGACGCAGGCGCGCATTGCGGGTTTCCAGCAGACCAACGCCGCCATAGTTGCCGCCGCTGTCCAGCCGGTCGGCGGCAATGGCGGGCCGCGCCAGGAACGCCAGCGCCGACAGCAGGAACGCAGCAACCGCCCGCGCGGAAGGCGTCAGTTCCGGTTCTCGCGAGCGATCACGGCCAGCGCCGCCGCGCTGATCGCCACCTGCGTGAAGATGCCGGTCAGGTCACGGATCATGCCCCAGGTCTCGTATGGCGCGGGGTCCTGCGGCACGACGATCAGGCTGCCGGGCGGGATCGGCTCGCTGGAGAGGTTCCACCCGGAAATGCCGGCCGACCGCGTCATGCCGTTCGGCAGCACCACGAAGGCGCGGCTAGGATCGGAGAAGCGGGCAAGGCCGCCGGCCGCCTCGACATAGTCGCGCGCGCGCCTGCCGGATTCGAACTGCAACGAGCCTGGGTTCAGCACGCTGCCGACCACCGCCACGTCGCCGGGACGTTTCGGCACCACCAGCAGGTCGCCCGGTTCCAGCAGGATATCGGTATCGGGGCGCGCAATCAGCACCGCGGGGTTCGCCTCGATGACGATGCGGCCGGCAGCGGGGGCGGACCTGAGGCCGGCGGCGAGCTCGCGCCCGGCCCGCACCGCCTCGCCGATGTCGCCGCCGCCGCGGCCGGCGCCGACCGGCGCCATGCCAGGCTGTGCCTGGCTTGCCATCAGCGTCATCAGCGAGGATTCGATCTCGCGCGCGGCCCGCTGGAACCCTTCCTGCTGGCGTACGCGGGCACTTTCGCGCGTGAACACCGCGCCATAGGCAAAGGCCTGGGGCGTCAGGCCACCGGCGCGCGCCAGCACTTCCGAAAGCCGTTCGCCCCGGCGGATGTCGTAGATGCCGGGCCGCACCACCTCGCCGGCGAGGCGCACCGGACCCACGTCGCGGTCGCTGAACGAGCGCGGGATCCTGATCGTGTCGCGCGGCGAAAGACGCACCGCTGCCAGGTTGCCGCTGCGTATGTCCAGCGTCCGGCGCTCGAGCGGCGACAGCGTGCCGCCGGAACCCTCGAACGGCTGGCGGGAAAGTTCCACACTGGAAAGATCGGCGCTGCGGGTCAGCCCGCCGGCCGCCGAGACGACGGCATCGAGGCCCACGCCCGCCAGTATCGGATAGAGACCAGGCCGCGCCACCTCTCCGGTCAGCGCCACGGCGTTGTCCAGCAGGAAGCCCAGCAGGTCAGGAAACTCCCGGAACAGCGGCGGGCAGGAAGCCAGCGCCGTGTCGGCAAAGGGAAAGCCCGCGGCATGCACGAAGCGCTGCGGCGTCTGCTGCGAAGTAAGCGCGAGCTGCACCAGCGCCGGGCACTCGTCGGCCGCGGTCGCGGCCGGGGCGACGCCGGCAGGAAGGTTGGCCAAGGTTGGATTGGCGAGCGCCGAACCAGCAGAGAGCGACGGCACGGTGCCCTGCAGCGCGCGCTGCACCAGTGGGCCGGACAGGAACGCGATGTCCTGCGTGGACAGCACCAGCAGCTCATCCTCGTCGCGCAGGCGCTCGTTCGATCGGCCGGCCAGCACGGCGGCGAGATCGAAGCCGCGGAACTGCCGGTCACGACTTACGGGAGCCACGCGCGCCAACACTACCATGCGCGAATAGGGGTCGGGGCGGATGGTGCGTGGGTCGCCGATCAGCTGGCGCAGCGTGGGTGTGGCTGCACGCGCGCGCGATTCGGCGCCGATGACATGCCCGGCGATGCGCACCTGGCCCGCCGTGGCGCTGGCCGCCGGCCCCACCACCACCAGGTCGCCGCGCCGCATCGCACGGAAGCCGGCGATCTCGGTCAGGGTGCGCCGGCCCGTGGCGTCGTAGTCGAACAGGGTGAAGCGGTTGCCGGCAGGCCGCAGCGTGCCGCCGGCGATGGTGATGAGTTCGCTGAGGCTGGGCGAGGCGACGCCCGGCGCGATCTCGAAGATCCCGGGGCGCGGCACGTCGCCCACGATCGCGATCGTCGGGCCGATCGAGGGAACCAGGACGCGATCGCCGGCCAGCAGGTTCAGGTCGGGCAGCGGCCCGCCGGCGAGCACGGAATAGAGATCAACGGCGCGGCTGTTGCGGCCCGAGATCACCTGCACGTTGCGCAGCGTGCCGGTGCGCTTGATGCCGCCCGCCAGCGCCAGCGCATCCAGCAGGGATGACAGGCTTGTCGTCTGGTGCAGCCCGGGCCGGTTCACCTCGCCGCCGACGAATACCGTGATCTGGCGGACATTGGCGACAGTAAGGAAAACCTCGGTGCCCGGCAGTTCGCGCGCCACGCGGGCTTCCAGGTCGGCGCGGAAATCGCGGAGCGTGCGCCCCGTCGCCGGCACGGGTGCCAGGTCCGGCAGGATGACGCGGCCGTCGCGATCGACGCGCGCGGTGATCGCGCTGCGCACGCGGCCGCGGAAGGTCACCGAAAGTTCGTCGCCCGGCCCCAGCACGTAGTCGTCGGAAAGGACGCCGCCTGCCTGGGGCAGGGTCGCGCCAAAGGCGGTGAGCGTCTCGTAGCCGAACTGGCGCACGCGCGGCAGCGATCCCGGCATGCGCTCGTTGAAGAAGCGCTCGATTTCAGAGAGGGGATCGCCCGGCGCAGGCTGGGGCACCTGGGGGGGTGCCGGCGCCTGCGGCTGGATCGTCGGCAGCGGGAAGGCGGACTCGCCTGGCAGACCACCAGGGCGGCCGCCGATCGCGGACAGCGCGCGCTGCACCGCATCCGCCGGCACGCCGGGCGGCAGCGCCGGCAGCGACGGGGGTGCGGTCAGCGTACCGGGGGTCTGCGCCAGCAGCCCAGGTGCCGGCGCGAGCGAAAGGGACGTCAGCAGGGCTGCGAGGAATCGGCGCATCGGCGGCCTGCGGTTGTTCAGGCATCGGCCTAGCACACGGTTGTATCCGCCGGAAAGGTTTCGCGGGTGGCAACCCGCTCACGCGTGGCGGGCGGCCTGCCGTCGCATCAGCACGATCGCGCCGATGCGGCTGGCCGTGCCCAGGGTGGAATAGACCATCAACCACGACTCGAGCGGCAGGCGCAGCGCCACACCGGCCGCGCAGGCGCCGAGCGCGATAGCGAGGTCGATCCCGCTCCAGGCCGAGGCGGTTCCAGGCCGGCCCAGCGCCGCGCCGGTCGCGAGCACCGGCGCCGAGACCAGGCGCAGCCCGTGATAAGGTGCCAGCAATCGGGCGAGTTCGCCGGCGCGGGCCCATGGCGGGCCAAGTACCAGGCGAAACAGGCGTGGCCCGAAGCCGACCACCAGCAGCACGCCCGCCAGCGCGGCCAAGCCCAGGCCCAGCACCAGGCGGTCGAAGCGCTGCACCATGGCCGGCCCCGGCGGCAGCGAGGCGGCGCGCCGCCACCACAGGGCGCTGACCGCCTCGGCCAGCACCATCACCGGTGCCGCCAGCAGTCGCACGACCATCGCATACAGCCCCACCTCCGCCGCACCATGGCGGGCGGCGATATAGAATTCCGGCAGCGCGATCACCGCCTGGGTGGCGAGCGCCGCCGGCAGCGCCTGGATCGGATAGCGCCGCCAGGCGTGCGCCGCTTCGAGCACGCGCTCGACCGAGCGATCCAGCCGGCGGCCGTGCAGCAACAGCAGGTCGGCGGCAAGCCATCCGGCGGCGGCGCCCAGGATCAGCCCCGCCTCGTCGGCGCCCAGCAGACCCGCGCCGATCTGGCACAGGGCGGCCACGGCGGGGCGCAGTACCAGCGCGTGTCCGGCGCGCGCCGTGGCCGCCC
>Ga0224723_1000664_pt1 | contig 22953 bp, 13 predicted proteins | sample Balambano_FR2_Me_FD_161647 | JGI IMG/M metagenome (GOLD analysis project Ga0224723, IMG submission 161647) | Freshwater sediment microbial communities from Lake Towuti, South Sulawesi, Indonesia - Balambano_FR2_MetaG | ecosystem: Environmental > Aquatic > Freshwater > Lake > Sediment | place... | reverse complement strand
TTGCATTTTCAATGGCCTTGGGTAAATGTTTGTAGCGGTAGATAAGCAGGTTGCGTGCGATTTGCGGGTTGCTGGTGCCCAGGTAAAACGGCAGGCAGTAGGCTTCGGTGTCCCAATACGTGCTGCCGCCATACTTTTCGCCTGTAAAACCTTTGGGCCCGATGTTGAGGCGCTCATCCTGGCCGGTGTAGGTTTGCATTAACTGGAAAATATTGAAGCGAATGCCCTGCTGTGCTTTTACATCGCCTTCGATGGTGATGTCGCATTTGTCCCACTTTGCGCGCCACACGGCAGCATGTTGAGCGAATAATTTGTCGAATCCCTGGGCCTTTACCTTTTCAATTTTTTTTCTGGCACGCTCGGCCAGCCGCGGCTTGGGGTGATTTTCGGACGACAGCACAACGGCATATTTATGCACCACTATCGGCTCGCCTTTTTTGAAACGCACCACCACGGTATTATCTGCATACTTCTCTCGCTTGTTTGCCTTTGCTGTTATTGCTGCGTTTTTCCCGCCTGATGTGATGGTGTAAGTCATGGCGGTGGCCACGTGAAACAGCGTTTTGCGTGTTTCAGCAATCACCAAGGCCATTCCCTTGCGCGCTTCCTGGCCTACTTCGCTCCAGAACTTTTCATCATAATTCGAATCTTTGTTCACCACATCGGCATCTACGGCAAGGGTAACGGTACCACCGGTTGAAAAATTTAATGGCGTGAGTGCGTAGCGAATGGCACCCACCTCACCATCGGCCATGCTGCAGAAGCGCGCAGTCTCTACACGTACCTGCTTTCCATCGGCTAACGTTGCGGTAAATGACCGCCTCAGCAGCCCTTGTTTCATATCCAGTATGCGCCTGAAGTCGCCTACTTTACTGGTGGCCAGGTCGAGTTCACTTTTGCCGATCATAACGCGAATACCTATCCAACTGGGAGCGTTGAGCACCTTGGCGAAATATTCAGGGTAGCCGTTCTTCCACCAGCCTACGCGTGTTTTGTCAGGATAATAAATGCCGGCCACGTAGCTGCCCTGCAGGGTTTCGCCACTATAGTGCTCTTCAAAATTAGCGCGCTGCCCCATTTGGCCATTGCCCAGGCTAAACAGGCTCTCGGATACGCGGTGAAGGTGCGGATCAAACCCTTCCTCTACAATTTCCCACTCGTGTGCTTTTATATAATTTTTCATACGCCCAAACAGTTTAGGTCTGTAAAACAGTAGTTATGTCATCGCTTTAAGCTGGTGCAGAGTAAAATCGGCTGTGCACGGCACTACCACCTGCGCGCTGCCCACCTGCGCTGCATCGCCCACGCCCACGCAGCGCATGCCGGCTGCCAGGGCCGCCTCCACGCCTGCCGCTGCATCTTCAAACACCAGGCAATTTTTAGGATCTACTTTCAACCGAGCAGCAGTCAGCAGAAATATTTCCGGGTCAGGTTTTGAATTTACAATCATGGTGCCATCCACCATCACATCAAACAGCGACTTTATCTGCAGCCGGTGCACGACTGTTGGCGCGTTTTTGCTGCTGCTGGCCAGCGCCACTTTCAAACCCGCGGCCCGCAGGTCGGCCAACAGCGACTTTACGCCCGGAAAAATTTCGGTAGGCTGCATGGCGTGGATGTACTCTACAAACCATGCATTTTTTTTAGAGGCCAAATGCTCTTTTGTGTGCTGATCAAGTTGGATATTGCCTAAACTGAGGATAATATCCAACGAAGCCATGCGGCTTACGCCTTTCAAAGCCTCGTTTTCTTTCTCGCTGAAAGGCACACCCAACTCATCTGCCAATCGTTTCCAGGCCAGAAAGTGATAGTGTGCCGTATCCACAATCACACCGTCAAGGTCGAAAATACAAGCTGCGATCACCGTGAAACTAGTTAGCGGCAATATAACCCTGGCGAATAATATTTTGCGTTTCGGCAAGCGTTTTAAAGACCGAGAACGTTTTGCCTTGTGTACGCAGGGCGCCCAGTGCGTTGCCATACCGGGCCGCGCCCAGGAAGTCGTTTGGCTTTTGCAATAAGCCAAAACCCACACCGCCAGCAAACGAATCGCCACAGCCGGTGGTATCAATCACTTGCTGTACTTTAATGGCAGGCACCATCTGCTCTACCAGCTTGCCGCGCTGGGTGAAGTATACCAGGCAGCCGCGCGAATCGACCGTGATGTAAACACATTTCACACCCCTGCCCAGGCAATGAAGGGCAAATGCGCGCAGCGACTCCCGGTCGGGCTCCTCGGTAATTTCAAACTCCGAGCTCTCGTATTCTTTTTTGAACCAGGATGCCTGTGCCTCTTCCAGGTTCATCTTCAGCACGTCAATGTAAGGCAGCCACACATCGCGGTCGATCCAGAATTTTCGCTGGCGCTCGCCATTAATCAGGCAAGCCGTAGTGGGGCCGTGCGCGTCAAAAACAATCAGCCCCTTACTCCTTTTCTTCAGGTATTGCAGCGCTTCCAGTGATATTTCATAGTCGCTGATCGGGATAAAAACAAACACCTTGCAGTCGAGCAGGTGCCTGAAATCTTCTGCCACGATGGGATCCATGAAGCCCGTTTGGCGCTCCAGCCGGTTATTCATATCGATAAACCGAAGGCTGATAATGTCGCCCTGATCATGGCGCGCGGTGAGGTGCTGCAGGTTGATGTGCCGGTAAGGGCCAAACACCTCTTTTACGTTGTCGACATCAACCTGCCGCAAGTGCGACACCGGAATGACCTCCAGGCCTTTAACGCCCAGGGCCGACAAGGCGATGACCGGGTGCGTAACACAACCCCATTTCTGAATGAGTTCATTGTTGTGGGTAACGATATGATCGCGCGGGATGGGGCCAACAATGGCAATTCTCTTCATACGTTTTCTGGTTTTATTTTACGACCGCGATAAATGGGGCTACAAAATGTCATGGCAGATGCGGCACCTTTCATCAGCGGTTGTATTGGTTTGTCGATTTTTTTTACATGACATGCAGGCTGCACCATTTTTTTGGTATGCGTTTAGGCGCCCGCTACGAGGTAGGCAGCGCCAAATACACCTGCGCTATCGCCCAGCAGCGGCTTTACAATAGGCGTGTGCAATACCCCGTTGTTAAACACAAACTTTCGCACCGACTCCACGCCCCGCGTATATAAATCGGGAATGTTGCCTACGCCACCGCCAATTACAATCACGTCAGGGTCGAGCACGTTTACGAGCGTGCTGATGGCTACGCCAAAAAAGTGATGCAGGCGGTTCATGGTGTCGGCAGCGTGAGCGTTATGCAGCAATGATGCAGCATAAATCTCCTTCAGCGATTTGCGTTCGCCCGCCACATGCTGGTAGTAGCGCTCGAGCGAGGGGCCGGAGAGCACTTTCTCAACACAACCCGATTTGCCGCAATAGCAGGGCCCACCCGACTCGTGCAAAAAGTTATGGCCCCACTCGCCACCAATGCCATGCAGGCCGTTCATCACTTTGCCGTTCACCACCAGCCCACCGCCTACACCCGTACCCAGGATAACGCCAAATACCACTTCTGCTGCGGGGTATTGCTGCTTCACAATTCCCAGGCGGGTTTCGGCCAGCGCAAAGCAGTTGGCATCGTTGGCAATCACTACTTCCATCTTCAGGGCCTGTTCTAGGTCGGCCTTCATGGGCATGCCGTTCATGCACTCGCTATTGCAGCCTTTCATTTTTTTTGTGAGCGGGTCGTGGGTGCCTGGCGTGCCTATGCCAAGTCGTGCCGGCCGGTAGCCCATTCTTTTCTCCATCATATCCACCAGCGTTGTTACCTGCCGCAGAATGTGGTGGTACCCATGCTCAGCCCCGGTGGGCACGCGATCGCGAAACAAGATGTCGTCTACTCCGCCAGGGCCAATCACCACGCCCTCGGCTTTTGTGCCGCCCAGGTCGATACCCCAAAGTTGTTGTGATGCCTGCATCGTTGCCGCGAATTTGATGTTCAATATTTTTGGTGCCCGTTTTTTGTCATCCGTTCTCCAACCTAAAAACAGCCGCTTCCCATGGTCTGAGCGTGACCCCTGCCGATGGGTAATTACCGAGGCTGTAGACCATGCGTGGCTGCCGCGCTTCGCTGGGTAAGTTACTGGTATGCGAAGAAAAATTGAGCGCTACCAACCACTTTTCTTCACCCTGCGTGCGGGTAAATGCAAATACCTTCTCATCGGCATGCGCAAGAGGCTGATAGTGCCCGTACACCAGCGCGATGTTTGCCTTTCGGAAGGCGATAGCCCTTCGAGCGTAGGCCAGTACCGAGTGAGGATCGTGCTCCTGTTGTTGCTGGTTAATGTGGGTGTGGTTTTGGTTTACCGGCATCCAGGGCGTACCGGTGGTAAAGCCGGCCTGCGGGGCGGCCGACCACTGAAAAGGTGTGCGGGCGTTGTCGCGACCGGCATAGTTGGCGCGCTGCAGGAAATCGCGCTCCGTCATTCCTTTCTTCGCTGCTTCGCGCCATTCGTTCTGAGTTTCAATGTCGTGCGACTCAGCCACACTGTTCATGCGCCAGTTGGTCATGCCCAACTCATCGCCCTGAAATAGAAAAGGGGTGCCGCGCATGGCGCACAGCAGGGTGAGCAACATTTTGGCCGACAGCTCACGATACTCGCCATCGTCTGCCCACCGCGATACCATGCGCGCAAAATCGTGATTACCGAGAAACACACTGCCCCAGCCGCCATCGGCAAAGGCGCGATCCCACATCAGAAAAACTTCTTTGAACTGCTGCATCGTCCATGGCACAGGATCAAACCGGCCACCGGGGCCCTGGTCGATAAACATGTGGCCGAAGTGGAAGATCATATGGAGTCCATCCGACTCATGCAAATAGTCTCGGGCATTCTCGGGCGTAATGCCAGTGCCTTCGCCCACCGTCATGATGCCGGGGTAGTTGTTCCATACTGCGGTACGCATATGGCGAATGAATTCGCGCAAGCGCGGGCCGTTGGCATAGAACCTGCGGATGGTTTCATTAAAATCGGCTGTGTCAGTAGGCGGAAAGTCCGTTCGTTTCGATATGGTGGAGATCACGTCAAGGCGCAGGCCATCCACGCCCTTGTCGAGCCAGAATTTCATAATGGCGTGTAGTTCATGGCGCAACTCATCGCTCTCCCAGTTCAGGTCGGGTTGCTTTTTTGAAAACAAGTGCAGGTAGTAGTCGCGTGTGGGTTCATTCCACTGCCATGCGGAGCCGCCAAAAAAAGAAGGCCAGTTGTTGGGAGGCGCTTCGGGCGATCCATCGCGCCAGAAATAGTAGTTGCGCGTGGCGCTGCCGCGTGCCTGCCGGGCCTGCTGAAACCACGGATGCTCGTCAGACGAGTGGTTGAGCACGATATCCATAATGAGGCGCAAACCATTACTGTGAAGAGCAGTCAGTAGCGCATCAAAATCGGCCATCGTGCCAAATTCAGGCTGCAGTTGGTAGTAGTCGCTGATGTCGTAACCACCGTCATCATTGGGGCTTCTAAAAATCGGATTGAGCCAAACGGCATCTACGCCCAGGCTCTTGATGTAGTCTATCTTTTGGAGGATGCCCGGCAAATCGCCAACACCATCTGCGTTGGAGTCAAAAAAACTTCGCGGGTAAATCTGATATACCACAGCTTCCTTCCACCAGGCGCGGGCATTACTCATGGGCGTCTACAATAAATTGTTTTACCTGCGCCAATGCCTTTGTCAGTTGCTCTTCTTCGCGTTGCGTTATTTCCTCGGCCCATCCGATGCTCTCGGCAAACAAGGCAAGCACCTGAGGCACCAGCCGCACCGCCTGCGGATAATTGAAATATAGCAGGCCGCTCCGGCGCACGAGGAAATCGGTTGGCCGCAGGGCGAATTCGCTCTCGATGCAAAATCTGGCTTCTGCCAGCAGTAGGCTCAATTCGGCATCTGCACTCGTACGCATACGCGCGAGTATGGCGGGTGCCTGCGTGCCGTACAAATGCAACAACCTCGCAGCATCGCTGCCGCGAAGGCCACGGGCTGTAGCCTCTCTTGCCAACCACTCGCCAGCCTCGTGTAACGACTGCGCTGTAAAGTCTCCACCCGGCAACACAAGGTTATCGGTAGCACATTTTTTTAACTGCCGGCTACTGAAGTATTTTTCAATCACGCGGTCGGTTACGCGCTCGGCCATCTTCCTGTACCCCGTCAGCTTACCTCCGGCAATAGAAATAAGGCCGGTGGGTGATTCAAAAATTTCATCTTTTCTGGACAGCTCGGAAGCCGATTTGCCATCTTCGTGTATAAGGGGCCGAAGGCCCGCCCAGGTAGACTCCACATCAGCTTGCGTGAGGTGAGCGTTTGGAAATGTTTCGTTTACCGCATCGATGAGATACTTTACATCTGTACGGGTAGCGGTTACCTCCTCCTTACTGCGGTGGTAATCGGTATCAGTGGTGCCGATATAGGTTACGCGGCCGCGGGGAATGGCAAAAATCATCCGGCCATCGGGCACATCAAAATAGATCGCCTGCCTTACCGGCAACCGGTGATAGGGCACTACAATATGCACGCCTTTAGTGAGGTGAAGCGTCTTGCCCTCTTTCGATTTATTGATGGTGCGAAGGTCGTCTACCCAAGGGCCGGTGGCATTTACCACGGCTGTAGCACGAATAGGAAAACTTTGCTGCGATTGATGATCGACTACGCAGGCGCCCTGCAACTGACCGGACTGGTAGGTAAAGTCGTTTACTTCCAGATAGTTGGCCACCAACGCACCCTGCTGATGTGCGAGCTTAACAATTTCTATGGTGAGGCGCGCATCGTCCGTGCGATATTCAGCGTACAACGCTCCTCCTTTTACATCGTCAGGCTTGAGCAGCGGCTCGGCCGCAAGTGTTTGCTTCTTGGTGAGCATTTTGCGCTGGTCTTCAGCCTTTACCCCTGCCAGCCAGTCGTAAACCTTTAAGCCTATGGAAGTGAGCCAATAGCCAAGGCCGCGTTTCTCGTACAGCGGCAACAGCATTTTTTCGGGCACTACCAGGTGTGGGGCGAGGCGATGCACAATGGCGCGCTCGCTGCCTACTTCTTTTACCAGCGCAAATTCGAGCTGCTTAAGGTAACGCAACCCGCCATGTATAAGCTTGGTAGAGCGACTGCTGGTACCCGCGGCAAAATCTTCCTTTTCAACCAGCGCCACACGAAGCCCGCGCGAGGCGGCATCCAGCGCAATACCCGCCCCTGTGATGCCTCCCCCAATCACGAGGACATCGAATGCTTCCTCTTTGAGGCGGGCTACAGTTGCCGCGCGGCTCACGGTTGACGGTGATATCATCCGATCGTTGACCACACTATTCGACCCAGTTCATAGTTCGGGTTACCGCCTTCTTCCACCCGGCATACAGGCGTGCGCGCGTGGCCTCGTCCATACTTGGCGTAAACGTTTTTTGGATGCTGCGCTTTTGCGCGATGTCGGCCTTGGTCCACAAACCCGAATGTATACCGGCCATGAAGGCAGCACCCATGGCAGTCGATTCGATGACCTGCGGCCGCTCCACCTCCACACCCAGAATATCGGCCTGAAACTGCATGAGGATGTTGTTTGCACAGGCGCCACCATCTACCTTTAAACTTAACAACGGTACGCCCGCGTCTTCCTGCATGGCGTTAAGAATATCTTTGGTTTGGTAAGCAAGCGACTCAAGCGTTGCCTTGATAATGTGGTCTTTGCCTGTGTCGCGGGTAAGTCCGAAAATGGCTCCGCGGGCATACATATCCCAGTAGGGTGCGCCCAAACCGGCAAAAGCCGGCACTACGTAAACCTGGTTTGATCCCAACGCCTTCGCGGCAAAGTACTCTGAGTCTTTCGCCTGATCAATTAAATGCACGCTGTCGCGCAGCCATTGAATAGCGGCTCCGGCCACAAAAACACTGCCCTCTAAAGCATACTCCACCTTTCCGTTCAAGCCCCACGCGATGGTGGTAAGCAGGCCGCTCTTGGAAAGCTGTAAGTTGGCACCCGTATTCATCAACATAAAACAACCTGTACCATATGTGTTTTTAACCATGCCGGGTTCAAAGCAAGCCTGACCAAATAGGGCCGCCTGTTGATCGCCCGCTACCCCGCAAATTGGAATTTGAGTGCCTTCATATTCCCAGTATCCAAACGCTGCTGCCGAGGGCTTCGCAACCGGCAGCATATTAGCCGGCACGGCCAACTCACGCAGTAAGGTCTCATCCCACGAGAGTGTTTTGATGTTGAACAACATGGTACGCGAGGCATTGGAGTAGTCGGTAGCGTGCGATTGACCCCGTGTGAGTTTCCAGATCAACCAACTGTCGATAGTGCCGAAAGCCAACTGCCCTCTATCTGCGGCTTCACGGGCGCCTGCCACGTTGCTGAGTATCCATGCCAATTTGGTGGCTGAAAAATATGAGTCGATGACCAGGCCGGTATTCTGCCGCACGTAGTCGGTTAGGTGGCGTGCTTTAAGGTCTTCGCACAAGGGTGCGGTGCGCTTATCTTGCCACACAATGGCGTTATATACCGACTGCGAAGTGTCGCGGTTCCACACCACGGTGGTTTCGCGCTGGTTGGTAATGCCGATAGCGGCAATACTTTTTACCGCAACACCCGACTCGCGTATCACCTTCTGCAGCGCAGCTTGCTGGGTAGTCCAGATTTCATCGGGATTATGCTCTACCCATCCGGGCTGCGGAAATATTTGTGTGAACTCCTGTTGTGCCGATGCCACGATGACACCGGCATCGTTAAACAAAATGGCTCGCGAGCTGGTAGTGCCCTGATCAAGCGCGATGATATACTTCATGCGATGATCAGAAGTTAATGGATTGATAAATTAACACCGCCAGGGCCCCTCCCAACAGGGGGCCAACTACCGGTATCCAGGCGTAGCGCCAGTGCGAGGCACCCTTGCCGTGAACAGGCAACAGGGCGTGTGCGATGCGCGGGCCAAGGTCGCGCGCGGGGTTAATGGCAAAACCTGTGGTGCCACCCAGGCCGAGGCCAATGGCCGTCACCAGCAAGCCCACTACGATGGGTTGAAGCCCATCGGTGAAGGCATTGGCACCGATAAACAGAATACCGAGCACCAGCACAGCGGTGGCAATTACTTCGCTTGCCAGGTTGGCCACGGTGTTAGGCACGGCAGGGCTGGTACAAAACACAGCACGCTTGGCATCACTATCGGCCGTGCCCTTCCAGTGGGGCAGGTAATGCAACCACACCAACACGGCTCCGGTAAAAGCTCCTGCCGTCTGGGCGCCCGCGTAGCCCCACACCAGCGCCCACTCAAATTCGCCCGCCATGGCCAGCGAAAGGGTTACCGCAGGGTTAAGGTGCGCCCCGCTGCTGCCGCCAACTGCATAGATGGCCAGCGTTACTGCAAGCCCCCAGGTAAAGCAAATAGCCAGCCAGCCCATGTTGGCCGACTTGCTTTTATGTAGCAGCGCGCCAGCTACTACGCCATTGCCGATTAAAATCAACAAAAGTGTACCGATGAATTCCGCCAGATATACGTTCATACGAAAGGGGTTAATGTGAATTATCCGACCACGCCACCGGGCCGGTTGGTTGACTTGACTTTATCCTAAGTGTTGCCAGCGCTGCCAGCAACAGCAGCACTCCGGCAAAAAAAATGGCATTGCCGGCATCATTATTCAAAAAGTTTTTCAGCACGTAGCCAAACGAAAGGCTCTGCAAGATCATGGGCACCACAATCATCATGTTGATGATACCCATATACACGCCATAGCGTTCTTTGGGAATGTTTCCTACTACCAGCAGATAGGGAATACCCATCATGCTGGCCCATCCCACACCAAAGCCGGTAATGGCGGGAAAGAGTAAATATTTATTCTCAATAAGAGGAAAAATGAGCAAGCCAGCGCCTGCCAGAACTAAACAGGTGAAATGAACGACCTTGGGCGAAGTCTTCCTGACAAACCAAACCAGCGCAAAGGCAGTGAGAAACGTAACAATGTTATACCAACCGTTCACCAGCCCCGCCCAACTCACAGCCTGCTCGTACAACGCTTCGTTTTCTGCCGGTTCTGTTTTCCATACCGACAAGGCGATGCTCTTGGATGAATTTTGCCAATAACAAAATAAGGCATACCATTGAAAAAGGTACACCAGCGCCAATTGCCACATCACTTTCGGCATCACCAGAATCGCTTCAATGATTTCGATATTCTGAGCAAACACAAGCCGCAGAACGGCACGGCTCTTTACCCGATCTATCAAAGTGTGAATGAGCTTTGGATAAATGAGTGCGGGCAGCGCCAGCAACAGCAGCAATGTGTAGCTGATAACCGAGGTGAGCAGCGAGATAAAAAACTGTGCGATTAAATGCGGCTGACCTTCGTTGCTCTTTTCGATCGCTTTAATTTCTTGCGGGCTGGGTACGATCTCGGGAGTGGTGCGCATGCTCCACCAAATGGTGCCGATGGAACACACGGAGCCAAGAAAAAAAGAAGCAAATACCCAGTTGGGTATGGCCCCGGTTTTACCTACGATGATGAGCGGGAACACAAATAGCGAAACGTTGGCCAGGGTTTGCCCGAGGCCGGTAAAGAAACTCTGCGTCTGAAAGCCTGTAGGCCGCTGGTTATCGTTTAATTTGTCGGCAATAAAGGCGCGGTAAGGCTCCATGGCCGTGTTGTTGCCCACATCCAAAATCCACAAAAGCCCGGCTGCCATCCACAGCGCGCTGCTGAAGGGATAAAAGAAGAGGCAGATACTGCACAGCAGCGCTCCGATAAAAAAATAAGGCTTGCGCCTGCCAAAACGCGGACTCCATGTTTTATCGCTAAGGGCTCCGATGATCGGCTGGATGAGTAAGCCGGTAACCGGCCCTGCCAAATTCAACAACGGTATTTCATCAGGGCTGGCACCGAGAAAATCGTAGATGGGATTAACGGCACTTTGCTGCAGCCCGAAACTGTATTGGATGCCGAAAAAGCCCACGTTCATATTGATGATCTGAGCAAACGAAAGGTTAGGCTTAAAAGACATTTACGGGTTTTGATAACTGGTTTAGGCCTCATCAAGATGGCCTTTTTGAGCCAGCAAACCAAAGTTTTCGGCTACCTTTCATTCATGGATTTTTCGAAAACGTTTCCGAGTTTTTGAGTCGATCTTCAAATCATGACATGGCGAAGCCACCTAAAGGCAGCTCTTGCATAATCAACCGCTAGCTTTGCGGGTGTGAATACGTTGGCGCACAAACTCGCCAACCTTCCTCCCTTGTGTTTTGCCATTTTCGCAGGCCGGCTTGTAATGAATGCCTCCGTAAAACCGGCTTACCGCGGCCTCATCGGCTGCCTGATAGAAGGAATTAAATTGGCGCGGCTCCATGCCAAATTCCACTTCGGTGGAATCGGTAAAGGCAAAGTTGTCGCCAAACAAGTTGGTTAATGCCACCGCTGCCGCTGCCGAGATAACGCTGTGCCCACTGGTGTACTCAGGAAAGGGTGGTGTTTGCAACAGTGGCACCCAGTTTTCATCAATGTACTGATTAATGTACGACTCAGGACGAATAAGCCTGCTGCGATATTTTTCATCCCAACAACTGATAAATCCTTCGGCTAACGACAATGCCACACACACATAGGCCTCGGCTGCCTCCGCAACGGGCGCGTGGCGGGCGGTACAAACCTCGCGGGTGATGTTGATCCAATGGCCGCCCGGAGAAATCTTCTTGGTGGCAAACATCACATGGCCCCGCACATTCATGGCAAAGGGGTTGCAATCCCAAAAGCTGGCAATGGTTTTCTGTTCGTCTGTTAATTGTTTTCCCGCTTCGTAAACCTCGAAGGCCTCGTGGTAAAAAGCGCTCTGACTGTTTGTTGAAAATGGCGTGGGCGGCTCGGGTTTAAATTGCTGGGCCGAGTCCATCACGAACGTGCGAATCTCGTTCCAATGCGGCTCTACCGCATCCATGTAGGCCGGAGGGGTAGGCTTCCAGGTAGCCGCATTGCTCAGTTCTATGGTGTACTTAGGGAATGAACGCGACTGCTTGTAATTATCATTTGCCGACCAGGCCAGCACATGTGCCGCCACCGCATCGCCATACGCCAGCGAGCGACTAAACACATCGCGGGGCACGCCCGCATCGCGAAATTCTTGCATGATCTGTTCATAAAACACATCGAGGTCGCTTTCAGAAAAGATAAGTGCGCGCCCTACTTTCAGCATGGCCTGTGTGGCGGCCAGCGGATAACAATATTCTTCTTCACCCTCGGGCTGCGGTAATGCCTCGAGCCCGTGCAACTGGCCCGCCAGTGTTTTAAAACGATTGTCGTGATGCAGGGCAGCCTCATAGGCAGCGATACTGGCATAGGCATAGATGCGACTCGCTACGGGCGGTGAGAAAATGTCGTGCACAATGCGGTCGGTGATGGCTTTCATGGAGCGATGTAAAAAATCGGCCCGGTCTACCTTCTTTTTATATTCACCTCCCGAACCGCACGAAGCCAGCAAAAAAATCAGTAAGACAAAAAGGTTTCGCATCTAATAATGAACATTAAAACGCCTGCATTCTATTTGGTTACAATGGTACTCTTGGTCATCCCCACCCCTTTTACCGTTAGGCTCTTCCATTGGTGCGGCAGCTTTACCTTAAGTTGCTGAATGCCCGCATCCGTAATGGTTAGCCCGGCAAAGCCAAACATTACCGATTGCAACATGCCACCTGCCCCGGTGGCAAAATACGGGTTGGTGCCACCGGCTGTTTCGGCCAGCACACCAAATGGCGGCACTTCATTGGGTTTGTAGCTTTTCACAAACATGTCGAAGGCCTTGTCGGGGTTGTTGTTGAGGCGTGCCGTAAGGGTGGTAAGCGTGGCAAAACCCATCGCGGGCCCGTCAACCGCATACCGCGGTTGATAGTAGTTCAGGTCTTTTTCGATCTGTGCCTTGTCGGTGATAATATCCAGGGGATAAGCCAGCAGGTTTACATCGGCCTGCTTGATGGTAACACCATCATACGTGGCATTCTCGCGTGTCACGCCATCCGGAAATTTCAGGATAGGAATGTTCTGAGCTACATATTCCCAATCGGCACTGGGCACGAGCCCCAACTCTCTGGCTGCCTGCGTAGCATAGCGCAACGCTGTTATGGCCATGCCGTTGGTAAAGGCATTGTTGTCGATATTTTCCTGCCACTCGTTGGCACCAATAACGTTGTTGATCTCGAACCTTCCCGGGCCTTTGCGCTCCACCCGGCTAACCCAAAACTCTGCTACTTCCTTTAACATGGGGTAGCCGCGCTCGCGCAGCCAGCCTTTATCTTTAGTTACCTGATAATACTTCCAGAAGGCCCATCCTACACAGCCCGTAATGTGGTGTTGAAACGGCCCGGTGAGCGCCCACACGGGTGTATCTTCCGATCCCTGGTCGCTTGACTCCCACGGAAACATGGCGCCCTTGTACCCATGCGAAAATGCATTCTGTTGGGCAGCCTCCAGCCGCTGAAACCGATACTCTAACAGCGACTTGGCAATGCCGGGCTGCAACACCAGCAGGGGCGGATACATCCACAACTCAGTATCCCAAAATACATGACCGTTGTAGCCCAGGCCCGACAGGCCCATGGGCGAGAGGCTGTAGGCAGTTCCCTCGCGGGCAAACGAATACAGGTGGTATAAAGCAAAACGCACATCGCGCTGCGACTGCGCATCGCCTTCGATAATGATATCGCTTTTCCACAGTTCATTCCACGCCTCTTCGTGGCGCGCGAGCAAACGTTGCGTACCTTCTAACTTGGCAAACACCGTAAGGCGTTCAGCCTCATTGAGTGCGTCTTCGTAATGCGCAGTAGAGGTAGCTGACGATACCACGCTGAACGTGTACGTCTCTCCCGCCCTCAGCGACTTACTGAATTTAGCCAGGTGCATATGGTAATCCCAATCCTCGTGAATCAGGGCGGGCTCCTGCCCATGTGGCTCAGAAAAAATAAAGCTGTTACAGGCAGCCACGGTATGCTTGCCGGAAGGGCTCTTGCCCACCGAGGTAAGCAGCGGGATAGTAACGTGCGGCCTGTCTATCTCGCTATACAAGTTGCGTACATCGGCAAGGTGTGTAGGTGCCTCAATCACGCTCATGGGCGTTATGCGCACATCTTTTTTTGCAGTGATCTCCACCACCGTCAGCGCGGTGTAAGGCAGGTGCCGCAACGACATCATGGTATGCCTTACCAACACCTTATCGGCCACCTCGAAGGTAGTGGCAAGCTGCGCCCGTTTCATGTCGAGCGTTTGGTGGTAGTTGGCAATATTGCCGGGGCCTACGCGCTGGCCGTCTACATCCAGATTCATGTTTACATGATTAAAGGTTTTAAGGATGTTCGAGACGCGGCCGCGCTGGTAATAGTCGTACACACCATTCAAAACTACATCGCGCACCTTCATAGGCTCGGGCGATGATACCAGCCCCACCATACCGTTGGCCACCGTTACACCGTAGTAGTTGGCGGGGTTGATTGATTGCGCCTGTACCGTCCACTCGTCCGGCTGCGCTCCGGCCCGCGGAGCAACAAACGCTGCAAACAGTAATAGAATGACCTTCTTCATGTTGGTGTTTAGGGTTTGCTTTTCTGGAAGGATAAAACCGTGTTGTTGTTTCGAGAAACAAGATAAATAACATCGCCCGATTTTGAATCTTTTGCGATCGCAATCTTGCGCCCCTCGCCACGCACCACAAACCCCGACTGTCGCGGGGGCACGGCTGTGAAGTTGCCCCTGCCATCGCCCGTAAGTACCAGCCCCACGCCCGCATCGTAGGCGCCAAAGTCAGGCTGGGTGGCGTCCAGGTTGCCGGCCAGCAAAATATCCTGATGACCATCATGATTTATATCGCCCGCCTTGATACCAAACACCGGAAAAAATTGCGCTTCCACGGGTAAGTCAAAACGCACAAAACGCCCCCCTTCATTTCTAAAATATGAGCTGGTGAGGCACTCCACCTGCATCATGGCCGAGTTGCCTTTTTGAGCAGGGGTTATGATGTCTTCCAGGTTGACAGCGCGATAGTCGCTGTAGCGCAAAAACTTTTTCTTTAGCGAGGGAATCTGCTTCACCAACTGATCGCGCGAAGCAAAAGGATAACTCTTGTCGCCATTGTAGTACACCAAAATGTGGTCTGATGCCCCGTTCGAATCAAAATCTCCCAAATACATCACGAGAGGCTTTTCCGGTGTAGCCTTCACCCTCGAATTTAAACCAAGATTTCCAACGACAAAATCGGGGTCGCCATCCCCGTCAAAGTCGCCTACTTCAATCGCGTTCCACCAACCAGTGGAGCGTGTTAAACCATAGCTGTCAGTTTGATTGCTGAACGTATGATCGGCCTGCTGGATCAAGATCGTGATCGGCATCCACTCACCTGCCAACACAAGGTCGGGGCGTTGGTCGCCATTTACGTCTGCCCATGCCGCATCTTTCACCATTCCGGGGCGTACACGTGTGGGGTTGTTGAACGTGCTAGTGCCCAACCAGGCGGCATCAGGGGAGAAGACACCCTTTCCGTTATTGTTCAACAAAAAACTTACGGGGCTCATGCCGTACAAAAACGGCATAACGGGCGAACCGATAAACAGGTCGATGTCGCCATCGCCATCATAGTCGCATGGCCGCACACACGAAGCATGAAGAAAAACGTTGGCAAAAGCCGATTCAGATTTTGAAAATTTTCCTCTGCCATCGTTGAGATATAAACGCGGCTGCAGCAGCGAAACGTTCTGCATTTCTTCCTGTCCGCCTGCCGCGACCACCAAATCGGGGTCACCATCGCCATCAGCATCAAAAAAGACGGCAGCAACATCTTCGGCTGCTGCGTCTGCTTCAAACACGCGCGGGGCCACGGGGCGAAATATTCGCGAAGCAGTTTGCAAAAAAATCTGCCCCGGTTGCCCTTTTCCGCCTCCCACGAAAACATCATCATCGCCATCGCCATCGATATCAGCAACGGCCAAGGCGGGGCCGAGTGTGGAGAGCATGTGCGGAATGAGCGCCTCGCGGTTAAATGCGTTGAAATCGTCTTCTCTGTGCCTGAACGGCACGGCAGCCGCTGGTTGCAACCATGGGGCGGGCATCGCCTCATCTCGCCCTTCGGCCTCTGCGCGGTACTGCAACAAGGCCTGCGACCCGCCTACCGTATGCCGCGACACGGCCCCATCAGGCCACCGAACTGCCACCTGCACGGTATCGGCCCCCAGTGTGGCAAACGACAGGCGGTAGTCGGATGAGGAGCAAAAACCACGCGAGGGCATGAGTGTCTGCACTTGGCTCGTCTGCCCAGTGGTCACTTCAACCGTTGCACCCACAGCTCTGGGGTTGCCGACCAGTGCATCAGCCTGGAGCCGTAATGCTACGAACGGGGTCGTTGCCTGGTTGCGGTAAATCAGCGCTGGGCCATTCATTTGGTTCACGACCAGGTCAAGGTCGCCATCGTTATCCAAATCGCCATAGGCAGCACCGTTGCTCAACGAGGGCACATACAGACCCCAGGCGTTGGTCTTATCCTCGAAGAAGACACCGCCCCTGTTCTGGAAAATGAAATTACTCACCCGGCCTTCGGGCATCTTGCCAGCCAGCGCGAGCGATGACGACTGTGCCGAATCGGTAGAAAAAAAGTTAATGTAGTCCAGATCGTTGGGCCTGCGAAGAATGCCATTGGCCACGAACAGATCTTTCCACCCGTCACCGTCAAAATCGGCAGCCAGCGGTGTCCAACTCCAATCGGTGGCTTCAATGCCTGCTACCTGGGCGATATCGGAAAACACCACGCGGCCGGAGTCAATCGGGCCGTGATTGATTTGAAGCGCGTTGCGCGACACCTGCTTGCCATAGCCGTAGCTGAGTTTGAACTTATACACTTCATACGAATCTTCGCCCGCTGACGATTTGATGATCGACTCTTCGCGTGGCAGCATATCCAATGAAATGATGTCCGGCCAACCGTCATTATTTATATCCGCCACATCGTTGCCCATGCTAAACCTGCTGGAATGGGCCAGGCTTACCTTCGACTCTTCTCTGAATGTGCCATCGCGCTGGTTGATGTAGAGGTAGTCGTTCTCGTGAAAATCATTGGACACATAAATGTCGGGGTAGCCATCGCGATTGAGGTCGCTCACGGCCACACCAAGGCCGTAGCCAATCTGGCTGGATAGGATGCCTGCCTGCCTGGACACGTCTTCGAAAAAAACTCTCCCTGTTTCGCGAAAGGTATTTTTATACAGCCTGTCGCCCGCGAGCGAGTCGGTCTGGTATCGGAGGTTGACGTTGCCATAACTTCGGGTCGAGTGCACCGAGTGGTTAAGCAGGTACATGTCGAGGTCGCCATCGCGATCATAGTCGAAGAAGATGCTGTGGGTGGATAAGCCCTGAAAATTGAGGCCGTAAACTTTGGCACTTTCCGTAAATGTCAAATCACCATTGTTGATAAAGAGCTGGTTGAACCCGTTGAAGTTCTTGTGACGGCCTACCCCGCACAGGTAAATGTCGAGGTAGCCGTCCAGGTTAATGTCGACCATCGTTACACCGGTCTTCCAATTTCCTGCCCCCTCTACTCCAGCTTTTTCTGTTATGTCTTCAAAGGTAAAGTTGCCTTTATTGAGATACAATTTGTTGCGTTGCTGATTGCTTGAAAAGTAAATATCTGCGAGGCCGTCATTGTTGATGTCGCCTATGGCCACACCACCCCCATTGTAGAAATACAGGTAATCGATGATATTGAACTGCTCTGTGTCGCGTACGTTGTTGACAAACTCAATACCCGACTGCTTGGAGGGCACAAGCTCAAAAAGTGTTGGCTCCGTTTTCTCTCTTCGGCTGCAGCCGCACAACAGCAGTGCTGCCGACACTACCATGAAAATGTGTTGCCTCACGGTTGCGTGACTTTGTAGGTGAGCGCGGTGTCGTTGTTTCGCAGCACCACAAGGTGGGGCTTACCTGCAATATTCAGCAAGCCAAAATCGCGCACCTCACCGTGCAGCACGAGCCCTGATGTAGTTGGGGGCACCGATGCAAAATGCCGCTTGCCATCGCCCAGCAACACGGCTCCGTATGAGGCATCGTACCTGCCCACCTCCGGCTTGGCACGGTACTGGTTACCGCCTGTGATAATATCAAGATGGCCATCGTTATTTATATCGAAGACAGCAATGGCATACATCACCGAAAGCTGCGCAGGCAGCGGCAAAGGTTCAAGGCTAAACCGGCCATCGCCTTCATTCCATAAAACAACTGAGGCGAGTTGAAATGCCTCCAGCCTGGTGGCGCCTTCCAACTCGGCCGGAGAGAAAATATCATGAATGGTCTGGTTTTTATAGCTGTCGTACTTCAGGTACTTTTTCTTCAGCGAAGGGATCTGCGCCACGAGGTCGTGCCGCAGCGCCACCGGATAACTGATATCGCCATTGAACACACACAAAATCTGCTCGGTGCTGCCGTTGCGGTCAAAGTCGTTCACATACATGGTGATTGGCTTTTCGCGCGAAGCGCGGAAGCGCGAGTTGAGACCGTGGTTGGCGAGCACAAAATCGATATCGCCATCGCCATCCAGATCGGCCGCCTCGATGCGGTTCCACCAACCCGCGCTGAAGTCGGTAGCAGGAGTAACCGTCTCCGTCAGCTTGCCACCCGAGTTTAAGAATATTTTAATGGGCATAAATTCACCCACGACCATCAGGTCAACATCGCCATCGTTGTCTACATCCGCCCAACGGGCGTCCGTTACCATCCCGATGTTGGCCAAACCGGGCGCTACCGACTTTGTGACATCGGTAAACGCGCCTTTGCCGTTGTTGACGAGCACGTAGCTGCTTACCGGCCGGCCGTAACGAAACGCCTCTCCGCGCACGCCAACGAACAAGTCAATATCTCCGTCTCGATCGAAATCTGCGGCCCGCACACAAGAACTGTTCTCCAGCCGGGGTGTGGGCAATGTCTGGTTCGACCGGACGAAGTTACCCCGCCCGTCATTAATGTACAGTCTGTCCATCAGCGCATTGGAAACATTAGAAAACTCACTGCTTCCGCTGCACACGTACACATCCACATCACCGTCACCGTCCGCATCAAAGAACTCAATGCCCATGTCCTCCGACAGGCGATCAGCAAACCAAGGCTGGTCTGCACCTGTTGTAAAAATGCCGTTAGGCTGCTGAAGGTGCAGCCTGGCAGGCTGATCACGCGCGCCACCTATCAACACATCTGGCAATGCATCGCCATTTACATCGGCTACGGCCAGCCTTGGGCCCTCATTGCTCTGCATGTGGTAACAAAGCTTATCGCGATCAAAGTCGACAAACTCACTTTCTATATGGCGATGGAGCAGTGGCTGCTCGGCAGGCATGAAAAGAAAATTGTTTTGAGGAGCTGTATGTTCCACCGGCTTCTGCGAGGCCCCCTCTTCACTCAATTCAATGACCTGGTTTGTCGGCACCCGGGTGAGCGCAGTTTGCTTACCCCCCGGCCAGCGCACCAACACCCGTTCGGCAACTGCACTTTTGCCCAGGCCCAGATGGGGGCGCGGGTCTACTGAAGACTGAAAGCCGCGGTTAGGCATTTGCTCAATGAAGTATGTGTTGCCGTCCGCCTGCACTTCAATGGTTGAGCCCAAGGCAAGAGTATTCTTGCCGCTGCCTGTCAGCTTAAATTTAAGATAGTGCGCATCGGGCAGTAGCGTACTTGTGTTGTTGCGCGCAATGATGGCCGGCTCATTCACCCGGTTGATCACCAAATCCAGATCGCCATCGTTATCCAGGTCGCCATAGGCCGACCCGTTAGAAAAATTAGGCTCGCCCAGACCCCACTCGCTGGCCTTGTTCACAAATTTGAGCCCTCCCTGGTTTTGAAAGAAATAATCAGGCACGGGGTTAGAAGGAATCAACTCCACCAGCTTTTTATAGTCGACTCTATTATTAGACACAATCGCCTTCACCACCTCCTCGCTGGAGACGTACTGAAGGTAGTCTTGATTAGTAAGGTCCTGATAGATACCATTTGCTACGAAGATATCTTTCAGCCCATCGTTGTCAGCATCAAACATCAGCGCACCCCAGCTCCAGTCGGTGGCTTCTACGCCTGCCAGTCGGCCCACTTCACTAAAGGTGTTGTTGGCATTGTTGAGCTGCAACATGTTGCGTGTAAACTGGTGGTAGTAGTCGTTGATGACGTTATTCTGGTAACGGTCCCAATTTTCGAAGGTGGTAACGGTTTTTATCCGTTCATTGGGCTCGGGCAGCATCTCAGTAACAAAAATGTCGGGCCATGTATCATTGTTGATGTCGGCCAAATCTGCACCCATCGAAGCCCCGCTGATCGACTTCATCTGCTCGGTTAAGCATTCCCTAAAGGTGCCGTCCTGGTTATTGATGTAGAGATAGTCGCGCTCGAAAAAGTCATTTGACACGTAAAGGTCGGGCCATCCGTCTTTATTGATGTCGCCCACGGTAACACCCAGGCCAAAACCAATCACGCTGCCATAGATGCCGGCCTGCTCGCTTACATCAACGAATTTATTTCCATCGTTGCGCATCAGCTTATCGCCCCCCAGCGCATCGCGCTTGGGGCGCTCGTTTTTGCGGAGGTTGAAACTGCCGATGGCCTGGTAGGAGTTGTTGAGGATGTACACATCTAAATCGCCATCCAGATCGTAGTCGAAAAAAACTGCGTGTGTGGTAAAACCTTTGTCGGCCAGGCCATATTCTTTCGCCCGCTCGGTAAAGGTGTTGTCGCCATTGTTGATGAATAACTCGTTTTCTTTGTCATCGCCCTCTACATCGCCTGAATTGCAGACGTAGATGTCCAGCCAGCCATCGCCATTGACATCGGCCATGGCCACCCCGGTAGACCAGGCTTTGGTGCCACCCACCCCGGCCGCTTCAGTAATATCTTCGAATTTCAGATTTCCCTTATTCAAATACAGCTTGTTGGTATTGAGGTTCGCGGTGAGGTAGATATCGACCAGGCCATCATTATTGATGTCGCCCAAGCCAACGCCACCCCCGTTGTAAAAATTGCGGTAGGTGTAGATGTTGAATTGCTGATCGAAATGAAGCTGATTGGTAAAAGTTACTCCGGTAGAGTCAGGAGGAAGGGGTGTGAAGAGCGTGATGGTCTCGCGCTGTTCGGTGTTTACGCAGCCCGAGATAAAAAAAGCGACCACGCAGCACGCCATTTGCGCGGCTATGGTGTGATAACTGCGCGTTTGCATTATTGTTGACGGTCGGCACCTGCCGAAATAGAGTGTTGATAGCGCGGGTGAAGTAAGTCTTGCACTTTCACCACCACATTTCGGGCATCTTTTACGTATACAATCATTCTGCGGTTTCCATCAACTTTCACGGGAAGCTGCGAGTTGTTGATGCGGGCTTGAACAAATTCATTACCTCCGTACCAGTTCAGCAGCAAATCTTGCACGCGCGGTCTCAGGGCTTCGGCTTGCAGATCGGCATTCCATGGGGCCCAACCTGGATAGCTAAATTCCATGTTCATTTCAATGATTTTGTTGGCTTCATCGTACACAGGAATAAACAGCAGGCGCAGCGGCATGGCCTTCTGGTGTACAACTGAATCCGTAAACAAATATTGCACGGTACTTCCCGGCCCTTGAGTAACCAATTGTTGTTTGTTTAAGTCGAAACAGCGGCCGTAGAACTCTTCCCGCGTGTCGCCCAAATTGATTCCGAAGATCACCGAGTCCATCCGTACGCCCTTGGCCAACTCCAGCTTCACGACACGCGTATAGTCAGATTGCATACACGACCAAACCAGCACACCAACACACGCCACGCTAGTGTTTAACCTGAAGGATTTCCAATTCATCATCATACCTTGCAAATAAAAGAAATTTGTTGCCATTTGCTTCCAGACTTTCTATAGCCCTGATCTGCCCTTTCACATGAAGTGCCTGGCCGGGACCAAAAGAAAACTGCTTCTGCTGTAGAGCGCCTTTGAAAAACCACCCGCACGAAGCATCATCTCGACCAAACTGTGGCTTTACCGCATATTGATTGCCCCCTGCGATCAGATCGACAATACCGTCACCATCAACATCGTCCAGCTTAAGCGCGTAGACAGGTGCGTATTGAGCCTGCACCGGAAGCGGTGTTATCGTATAGCCGGAAGGCCCGGAAAGCAGCATCACCGAGGCAAATTCGTTTACGTGCCACACCTGGGCCTTGGCAAGAATATCGGGTTCTATTATTTCCGATATTGGCTTTCTTGCATAATCTGCATAAAACAGGAGCTTCTTTTTCAGCGCTGGAATTTGTGCGAGCAGGTCGTCCCGGTCGGCAACTGGGTAATATTGAGCGCCCACCCGCGTGGCGAATAGTTGTTCAAACGATCCGTTGCCATCAAAGTCTGCTGCATACATGCGATCGGCTGGTTTGAAAAAAGTGTTGCGCCCGTGATTGCCCAAAACAAAATCAGGCCTTCCATCTTTATTTAAGTCGGCTGTGCGCACCGCGTGCCACCAGCCCTCGGCTTTCTTAAGGCCAAAAAAATCAGTCAACGTCCACTTACCATTGGTATTGATAAATGCTTTCGGCTCCATCCAATCGCCAACACACACCAAATCCTGCCACCCATCGCTGTTAAGATCAGTCACCACCATGTCCGTCATCATGCCGACTTGCAGAAATTGCGGACATACGATCGATGTAACATCACTGAATTTGCCAGCTCCGTTATTTTGAAAAACAAAGGTGCTCGAAGTTTTTCCATAAGCAAACGGGTCGTACCGCTCGGCCACCACCAAATCGAGGTCGCCATCACGGTCATAGTCCACCGCCTGCACGCAAGCGGTAGATCCAAAAGCTGATGCCGGCAATGGGTAGGGCGACTCGCTAAAATTTCCCTTACCGTCATTAATCAGAATTCTATCTTCATGCGCGGAAGACACTTTCGGGAAAAAACGCCCGCCATGCGCCACGTACAGATCCAGATCACCATCGGCATCCGCATCAAACAAAATACTTTTCGTCTCCTC
>Ga0224723_1000663_pt1 | contig 23028 bp, 17 predicted proteins | sample Balambano_FR2_Me_FD_161647 | JGI IMG/M metagenome (GOLD analysis project Ga0224723, IMG submission 161647) | Freshwater sediment microbial communities from Lake Towuti, South Sulawesi, Indonesia - Balambano_FR2_MetaG | ecosystem: Environmental > Aquatic > Freshwater > Lake > Sediment | place... | reverse complement strand
CCTCGAAACTGCGCGCGATGGCGGCGGTGTGCGGGCCGGCGGCGACCACCACGGCATCGCACCCGATCGTGCCCTTGTCGGTCTTCACCGCCACGGCGCGCCCGCCGCGTGTTTCGATCGCCTGGACGGTGGTGTGCTGGAGAATTGTGCCGCCACGATCCTGGATCGCCCAGGCATAGGCCTGGACCGTGCGCTGCGGGTTCGCATGCCCGCCGTGCTTCCAGTACATCGCGCGCGCGCGCTCGGACACCCAAGGACAGAACTCGCGCAGCGCTGCGCTGTCCATCTCCTCCGCCTGGAACCCCTGGTCGGTGGCGATCTTCGTCGAAGCGCGCACGCGCCTGAGCTGCGCCTCGTCCATCGCGATGCGGATGCGGTGCGGGCGCCATTCCGTCGGGTAGCCCAGCAGCTCATCCATCATCGGCCACAGCCGCTGCTCCTCGCGAAACAGCGGGCTGTAGGCGTGGGTGCAGCCGCCGCCGTTGCGGCCCGATGCCTCCCAGCCGACGATCCCTTTCTCGACCACCGTGACCGGGTGGCCCATCGTGCGCAGCCAGAACGCGGTGGAAAGGCCGGTCACGCCACCGCCAACCACCACGATCATTTGCCGGCGCCTTCAGTAATATCCCACGGCGTGCCCAGCGCGTTGCCGACGAACTGCGCGTCGTCCGGGGCGGGCTGCCAGTGCGGCAGCCATTGCTGCGGAATGCCGAACCATCCGGTCCAGTCGGCGCGGATTTCCGGCGGCTCGGGAAGCGCGGCCAGGGCGGCCAGCGACAGCGGCCGCAGCGGCGGGCGGTAACTGGCCATCGGCGCGCGCGCGCCATCGCGCGACAGCAGCGCATGCACCGCATCGCGGCAGCGCCGCCCCTGGCAGGACCCCATGCCCGCGCGGGTCAGGCGCTTCACTTGGTCCGGGTTGAGCGCGCCCAGGCTGTCGAGCGGCTGGTGCCGGTCATCGCCCAGGTAGCGCGGCGGCCGCAGATCGAGCAGGTCGGCCAGCGTCACGTCCTCGCAGCGGCACAGCGTGGAATCGGGGGTAGCCATGGCGGCCAGCCACGCGGTGCGGCGCTGCATGCGGTCATCCGCTTCCATGCGCCCGGTGCAGCTGCCGGCGGCGGTGACGAACCCGGGGAAGGCACCGGGGATGAAGCCCCCACGCCACGCATCGAAACTCGCCGGCACACCGAGCAGGTCGAGCACTTCGACATTCGGCACTGCATCGATTGCCAGCACGATGGTGTCGCACGCGACCTCGCGCCCATCGACCGCGATGCCCTCGACTTCGTGCGTGCCGAGTGCGCGGATCGTGGCGGGTTTCACCTGATGCAGCACGACTTCGATGCCGGCCTCGGCCGCCTTGCGCAGCACGGCATCGGCGGCGGCGCCCGCGCCCAGCACGGCGAAGCGTCGTCCGTTGAAGGCGCGATAGAGGTCTGTTGCCGCAATGAACCCCCGCGCACCCATCACGCCCAGAAGGTCCCAGCCGGGAAACGGCAGGCACAGATCGCGCGTGCCGGCGGCGACAACGATGTTGTCCGCCTCGACCAGCCAGGCGCGCTGGTCGTCCGCAAGGCCCAGCACCGGCGTTTTGATCGTGCGGCTGGTGGCGCCGCGGGCGAAGGCGCCCCAGGCGGCGACGCCGAGCGCGAGTTCGACGCCGGCATCCGCCGCCTGCTCCAGCGCCGGCCGCGCCGCCAGAACGGTCTCCAGCACGCGCGCCGAATTCTGCACCGAGGCATCGAGCCGGCCGCCGAACAGGAACGGCACGTCCATGCCCAGCAGGCCGGGCGAGGCGGGATGCTCATCGACCAGCAGCACGCGGGTGCCGGCGCGTGCGGCCTCGATAGCTGCCGCCGCGCCGCTTGCGCCGCCGCCGATCACCACCAGCGGCCAGTGCTGCTCGATGGCGAAGCGCTTGCCAGTGAGTGACGTCGGATCCGTGCCGGTCATGTCCTGATGATGGCGTGGGCGCGCCCGCCCGTCACCCCAACCGCACCGCGATGCCCTCGGCGCCCGGTACGGCGAGGAAGTTCTGCATCACGGCCGGATCATGGCCGGGCACGACGACGCATCCGGCATCACACAGGGCACGCAGCTGCGCGTGCGCTGCGAGCGTGGCCGGCATGTCGTGCACGATCGGGAAGGGCTTGCCTTCCATCGTCTCGTAGAAGTGCGCGGCATCGCTTGCCAGCACGACGCGCGCCGTCTCGGCCGCGACCTCCACGCCCATCAGGCCCGCCGAGTGCCCGCCGAAACGGCGCAGCGTGATGCCCGGCAGAATCTCGGCATCGCCGTCGTGGAACACCACGCGGTCGGCATACAGGTGCTCGACAAGCCGCGTGACATCCTCGCAGGCAAAGGGGCGGCGCAGGTGGGGATGGCACATGCAGGGCCCGGTGGCATAGGCCATCTCGGCCGCCTGGAGATGGAACCGCGCGTTCGGGAACTTCTCGGCACCGCCGGCGTGATCCCAGTGGAAGTGGCTGATGACCACATCGGCCACCTGCGCGGCATCGATGCCGATGCGGGCAAGCGCCTCCTGCGGCTCGTGGAACAGCGCGTGACCGCGCGCCTCGGCGCGGGCGCGGGTGAAGCCGGTATCGACCACTACCGTACGACCATCCGCGCGCTTCGCCGCCCACAGATAGAATACCAGGGGGTGCGGTGCGTCGTGGGGGTCCGCCTCGATGCCCATGAAGTGCTGGTAGCGCCGACGCGCGGCGTTCTCGGCGAACTTCAGCGCGAACACCTGCCACGTCATCCGATGACCTCCCCGGTCATGACTGGAACCCGATAGCGGTGAATGCGGCGCGCCCGTTGTCCGAGGCAATCAGGGCGAGGATGTCCTGCGCACGCGGATCGCCGCCGACGGTCCGCGCGGCTTCGTACCCGGTCCAGAGCTGCAGCGGCTCGGGCAGCATGCCGCCAAGCGCGACACTTGGTGCCGCGAGAATCTCGGTGCCCTGGCTGACGCCGATCGTCGCGCGCCCCGCGGCCACCTCGGCGACTGCCAGCATGCCATTGGCATGCAGTGTGATCCGTGGCGCCAGTTCAGCCGCCAGACCAAGGCGCTGCAGGACCGAGTGAAAGTGCCGACCTGCCGTCGCACCGCTTGCCGGATCGGCCATCGCGATCCGCGTTGCCGCGCGCAGTGTCGCGGCAACCGCGGCCTCGCTGGACAGGTCCGGGGGCGGCGTATCGACAGGAACGGCAAGCCCCGTTCCCGTGTGGCCGATCAGGTGTCGCGGAGCAGCCACCCGCCCTGCCGCCGCAAGCACATCCATTGCCGGTGTCGAGACCATCACCAGGTCGCACGCCGCGCCGGCCAGCACCTTGTCGCGCGTCGCGCCGACCGTGTCGTAGCTCGCCTCGGCCGATGGCAGGCCGGGAGTCGACAGCAGTTGCTGCATCGCGAGTTTCACCGCGCCGACAGCGATGATCCTGACCCCATCCACCATGGCGCCGAGGCTAGGTCAGGCAGCGGCATCCGGATAGGTGCGGCCGCGCGCCTGGAACAGGTGCAGGTTTCTGCCCGCGTGCGCGGGCAGCGCCGTGCGCGTGAAGGGTGGCGGCGTGCCGGTCCAGGCTTCCTCCAGCCTCACGCCGTCGCAGCCATCGTGCGGCAGGCCCAGCAGCGACAGGATGGTGGGGGCGATGTCGGTCAGGTCGCACGGTGTGTCGCTGATCGCGCCGGCATGGATGCCAGGGCCTGCGAGCGCCAGGACGGTGGCGAGCTCCTGCGCGTGCAGCCCGCCATGCATGCCGCCGCCCGCCGGCACGTCTGCCACCTCGATCAGGCATCGGCCTGGCAGGCCGAAGCGGTCGGACTCCGGCCCGCCGGCGAACACGAAGGCGAGGTCGGCTGCACGATCATGCGCGGCGCCGAGCGGTGCCATCGGCAGCACGCCGGCCATGCCATCGGGCTCGCGCGCGAGCACCATGCGCACGAAGTCCTGCCGTTGCAGCCAGCCGGCCAACTGCCTGGCCACGGCGCGGTCGCCGCCTTGCACCCAAAGCCCTGGCGCGCCGCCGCCGCCAAGGGCAACGGCACCGGGTGAGAGTTCCTTGGCAACCTGGAAGCCACCGGCACGCAGCGCGTCGGCGATATCGATGCGGGCTTCGCCGGTGACATGGCCATGATCGCTCATCACCACGATCGCGATGTCGGCCGCGTCCGGCTGCGCATCGCGCCAGGCCAGCACCTCGCCCAGGCAAGCATCGGCGTGGCGCAGCGCATCGCGGGCAACGTCGCTGCCGATGCCGGCATAGTGGAACGACACGTCCGGCTCGCTGGACCAGAACACGGCGACGTCGGGGCGCGCCGGCAACACGCGCTCGATCAGCAGTCGCGCCGCGAAGCGCACGCGGGCGGTGTTGGGCACATCGGCCGCCGGCGCCGGCTGGTCGGTCAAGGCGGCGGCGCGCGGGCTGGGATCGTCGGGGTGCCAGCGGATCGCGTCGAGCGCGGCGGCCTCGGGGAACATGCAGCGGCCGGCGCCGACCGTGCCGGTCCATACCACCGCAAGCCGCCTTCCCGCGGCGGCCAGCCGCGCGCCAAGCGACGAGCGTTGCAGCAGGCTGCCGTGGGTGGTGATCAACGCATCGATGTCAGCGGCGTGCTTGGTGTTCAGCACACGCCCGACCGCTGAATCGAACATCTGGTTGCCGACCAGCCCGTGGCTTGCCGGCCGGCAGCCGGTGGCGAAGGATGGCGTGGCCACGCGCGTTTCGCTGGGGAACACGCTGCGGCTGTTGGCGAACCGCGTGCCGGCGGCGATGACACGCAGGATGTTGGGCGTCACGTCGGGGGAAAGCAGATCCGGACGCAGGCCATCGAAGCCGAACACGATGACACGGGCTGCGCGCGGCATGGTCACCGCCGCTCCTCCAGCCCGCGGGGCGTCGCGCGGAAGTGCGTCAGCGTGCGGTCGGCGTGGCGCATGCGGTGGCTCAGCAGGCGCTGCGCGTAATCCCTGACGCGCGCGGCGTGCGCCGGATCGGCCGCGAGGTTGCTGAACTGGTGCGGATCATCCCGCGTGTCGAAGAACAGCGGCGGCAGGCCGGCGAAATGCACGTATTTGGCGTCGGCATCCTGCAGAACCGCGAGGCTGCATTCATCCATGTGCAGTCCAAGCGCGGTTTCCGGCGTGCTGTAGAAGATGTCGCGGAAATCGTACTCGTAGGTGCGCGCATCACGCCAGCCGGCTGGCTTCGCACCGTCCAGCAACGGCAGCAGCGACACTCCGTCGCAGGCGCGCGGAATGCTGCCGCCAAGCCACTCCAGGATGGTGGGCATCACATCGACGCTTTCGCTGAAGGCATCAAGCACTGCGCCGCGCGTCGGGTCGGCGGCCTCGCGCGGATCGCGCACGATCAGGGGAATGGCGAAACTCTCGTCGAAATAGCCGACCTTGCCCAGAAGCCAGTGATCGCCCAGCTGCTCGCCATGATCGCTGGTGAAGATGATCAGCGTGTCGTCCCATTGGCCGGTCGCATCCAGGAATGCGAACACCTCGCCCAGGCGGTCGTCGATCTCGTGCAGCATGCCACAGTAGGTCGCGCGCATCTGGCGCACTTCGGCCTCGTCCATCTCGCGCGCATGGCCGGCAGCATTCTGGAAGAATGACGCGCGCCTGATCTCGCGCAGGTAATGGGCAAGCAGCGGATGCTGAGCCGCTTCCTCATCCGGCGTCGCGGCACGCACGGGGGCCGGCATGTCGGCGGCGGCGAACATCGCGTGATAGGGGGCACTGGCGACGAAAGGCGGGTGCGGGCGGTAGTAGCCCAGATGCAGGAACCAGCCCTTGCCGCGATTCTGCCCGCTGTGCCGGCCCTTCAGGTAGGTCAGCGCGCGGCTGGTGAAATAGGCGGTGTCGGAGAACTCCGCCGGAATGCGCGCGGGCCGCGTCGTCGCCCCGGGCACCGAGTCCTCGCCCTCCGGGAGCCAGATATCCTCGCGCTTCTCGGGCAGTTTGAACCCCTGTTGCGCGACCCAGCCGAAATACCCGTCCATGCTGGGCTCGAACGCGCCGACACTGCGGAACCCCTCCATCAGATCACCCAGCACCAGGAAGCGCGGATCACGCGCGGGGGTGGTGCGTGGGTCGGGCGTGGTGGTGGTGTAGCCGATCAGCGCGGGATCGTAGCCGACCGCGCGAAGCGCCTTGGCCAGGTTGAAGTGGCGGGCATCCAGCGGCACGGTGTTCTGCACCGCGCGATGGTTCATCTGGTAAAGGCCGGTCAGCAGCGAGGCACGCGCCGGTCCGCACGGCACCGTGGTGGTGACATGGCGGGTGAACGTGGCGCCCTCTCGCATCAGCCGGCGGATGTTCGGCAAGGGCAGCCAGGGCAACACCTGCGGCAGATAGTCGGCCCGCCACTGGTCCACGACGATCAGCAGCACATTGCGAGGGTCGGCGTTCATGCGGGGAGCTTAATGCCGAGCATGCCCATCAGCGCCATGTGGCGCCGATGAATCTTGGGTGACGCCACACCCGTCCCGCGCGACACGCGGGACATATGTCTAGACGAGCGCCGGCTCACCGCCCGCGGCGGCCTGCTTCATCGCCGGCATGTCGCGGATGCCGACCGTGCCCTTGCCCAGCCGCAGCAATCCAGCATCTTCCCAGTCGCGCAGGCGCCGGTTGACGCTCTCCCGCGTTGCGCCGACCAGTTCGGCGAGGTCGCGCTGGGTGGCGACCACCAAGCCCTCCGTGTCGGCCATGCGCAGCAGCGCGCGCGCCAGCCTGGTGGAGAGATCGAGGAACGACTGCTCCTCCACCTGGTCGCTGGTGCGGCGCAGCCGCGCGCACAGCAGTTCCATCAGGGCCAAGGTCATCTCCGGCGTCGAGCGCAGGATGGGCAGCAGGTCGCGCCGCTCGAACACCAGCAGGCGGCCGTCGCTGCGGGCGATGGCATCGGCGGTCCGCGGCCTGCCGTCCAGCAACGCGATCTCGCCCAGCACGTCATCCGGGTGGAAGATCGCCAGGATTCGTTCGCGCCCCTCGGCGGACGGCAGCGTCACGCGCACGGTACCCTCGACGACGGCGAGCATGAAACTCTCCCGGTCGCCGCGGCGGAACAGCACCTCGCCCGCCTGCATCGGCCGTTCGCGGGCAAAGGCAGCCAGCCGCTCCTGCGCGGCCGGGTCAAGACCCTTGAACAACGGGTGGCCGGAAAGGAAACTGCGCTTGTCCATGCGCGCGACTTTAGCCGCCGGACGGCGCATCGACCATCATCATGGGGCCAACACCCTTGCGGAACGTTCGCGCACGCCGATCAGCGCGGCCGGACCTCGACAGCGACGATTTCCTCGTCGGCGCGCGCCTGATAGGTCAGGTCGGCGCGCCCGGCAGTGACCGAGCGGAACACGCCGACGCCGATGATCTTGGCCTCGTCCACCACGTGCTGCACCAGGCCCTGCAGCTGTCGCGCGCGGTCGGCATCGTCCAGCGTCGCACGCGCGCGGGTGATCAGGGCATCGGTCTGGGGCGCACCCAGCCCGATGAAGTTCAGCGTGCCCATGGCCGGCACGGTGCCGGCGGAATGCAGCTGCGCGCTCAGCAGGTACGAGGTCTCGCCGGTCAGCGAGCCGAAGATGGTGACGAACAGGCCATAGTCGCGGCGGTTGCGCCGCGGCAGGAAGGTCGCCTGCGGCACCACCTCGACCGTTGTGCGGATGCCGATGCGGGTCCAGGCGGCGGCGATCGCCTGGCAGATACGCGGCGTGCGGTTGGGAAAGCAGAAGATGTTGACGCCGAATCCCTGGCCCCAGCCGGCTTCGACCAGCAGCGCGCGCGCGGCGGCGATGTCGGCCGGCGGCACCGGCCGGTCAGAAATCGCGCCGAACACGAAGGGCGGCACCGGCTGGTCGGTCGGGTCCATGTAGCCTTCCATGATCTGGCGCGCGATGCCGTCTCGGTTCAGCGCCATGGAAAGGGCGCGGCGGACGCGCACGTCCTTGAACGGGTTCGCCTCCATCGGCTGACCGTTGGCATCGGTGATGCCCTGCAGGTTCGACCGCTCCTGGTCGGGATAGATGTTCACCGCATAGATCGACGGGCCGGAAAACAGCGCGAAGCGGCGATCGCCCTCGATGCGCGCGGCATCCTGCTGCGGCACGTTGTTGATGAAATCGACATCGCCCGCCAGCAGCGCCGCGACGCGCGCGGCATCGATCGGGACCGGGGTCATGCTGGCGGTGGCCCACGGATTGCGCCCGCCCCACCAGGCCTCATTCCGCCGCATCACCAGCGGCGCGTTGGTGCTCCAGCTGCCCAGGCGGAAGGGACCGGTGCCGATCGCCGCCTCGCCGCTGTTGAACTCGGCATTGCCCTTCATCTGCACGGATCGAGGGATGATGAAGATCTGCGCCAGGTTCACGGTCAGGATCGGCAGCGGGCCGTTTGTCTTCACGCGGAAGGTCAGGTCATCGACCACCTCGACCCCCGTCACACCGAACAGATAGACGGTATAGGGGTTGGGGTTGCCCGGCACGTTCGGCACGCGCTGGAAACTCGCCGCGACGTCGGCCGAGGTCAGTGGGCTGCCGTCGTGGAACGTCACGCCCGGGCGCAGCTTGAACTCCCAGGTGTTGTCATCGACCACGCGCCACGATTCCGCCAGCCCCGGGCGGATGCGCATCTCGGCATCGCGCATCACCAGGCTGTCGTACATGTTGCGCATGGCGCCGGTGTTGGCGAGATTCAGCAGCCAGTGCGGATCGAGCGTGCTGGGCGGCGCCTGCATGCCGATGCGCAGGTTCTGGGCACCTGCGGGCATGGCGAGCACAAGGCCCAGGCAAATAAGCAGGCGCTTCATCGCGATCATCGTGCGGCCCCCGTTGCGTCGCGCGATCGAAGCACCGCAAGGCGGGCCCGACAAGCGCCCCGACGGTTCAGGCGATCGCCTCGGCGGTGAAGCGCGTGGTGGGGTTCACGAACTCGTCCTGCGCCGCGACCAGCAGGATCTCGCGCGATCCCGCCTCGGCCGTGCGGCGCAGCAGGCCGAAGATCGAACTGGCAGCGTTCTCCAGCGCGATCCGCGCGTCGTTCGATCGGGCATAGTGCACCAGGAACAGGGCGGCGATAGCATCGCCGGCGCCGTTCACCGAAAGCGGCAGGCGCGGCGTGCGCACGGTGAACTTCCGCCCGCGGTCGGATGCCATCAGCGCGATCGTCGTCGGGTCGGCGCCATTGGTTTCGAGGCTGGTCACCAGGATCACCTTCGGCCCCATCGCGTGCAGCGCATCGCAGGCGGAAGCCGCCTCGGCCAGAGTAGCGAGCGGCCGCCCCGTGAGCCATTCCAGCTCGAAGGCGTTCGGCGTGACGATGTCGGCGACCGGCACGGCGCGGTCGCGCATGAACTCCGGAATGCCTGGCCGCACGAACACCCCGCGCCCGACATCGCCGATCACCGGGTCGCAGCAATAGAGCGCGCGCGGGTTGGCGGTCTTCACCCGCGCAACCGTGTCGAGGATCGCCTCGCCGATACCGGCATCGCCCATGTAGCCAGAAAGCACGCCGGAGCACGTGGGCAGGGCGCCCCGTTCCTCGATGCCCTGCACCAGCTCGCGCACAAGCTCGGCCGAGAATACTTGGCCGCGCCATTTGCCGTAGCCGGTGTGGTTGCTGAACTGCACCGTGTTGACCGCCCATGCCTCCACGCCCAGCCGCTGCATGGGGAAGATGGCGGCGGCGTTGCCGACATGGCCGTATGCGACCCAGGACTGGATCGACAGGATATTCATCGTTCGTCCGTATCTTTTCCGGGATGAAGGCGCACGCTAGAACCCTGCAACCGACGCGTGAAGGCGCCATATCCCCCTAGCCATGAGCATTCCGAACGATCTCGACGCCGCGATGACGGCCTGGCGCCGGCATCTGCACGCGCACCCCGAGCCCTCGCTGCACGAGAAGGACACGGCCGCCTTCGTCGCCGCGCGGCTGGCCGAACTGGGCATTCCGCACGTCAGCGGCGTGGGCGGCCACGGGGTGGTCGCCACGCTCAGCCGGCCGGGCGGGGCGAAGTCGGTGGGGCTGCGGGCCGACATGGATGCGCTGCCCATCGAGGAGGCCACCGGAGCGCCATGGGCCAGCACCAGGAAGGGTGTGATGCATGCCTGCGGCCACGATGGCCATACCACGGCGCTGCTTGGCGCGGCGGCCCTGCTGGCGGCCGATCCAGGCTGGAAGGGCACGGTGCAGTTCGTGTTCCAGCCGGCCGAGGAAGGGTTCGGCGGCGCGCGGGCCATGCTGGCCGACGGGCTGTTCCAGCGCTTTCCCATGGATCGCATCTTCGGCTGGCACAACTGGCCGGGCCTGGCGGCGGGAACGGTGCAGGTGCATCCCGGCCCGGTGATGGCCGGCGGCGCGAGGCTGGAAATCACGCTGGACGGCCAGGCGGTGCACGCCGCCATGCCGCATCTGGGCCGCGACCCCATGCTGGCGGCCGGCCATTTGCTGATCGCGCTCCAATCCATCGTCAGCCGCGCCGTCGATCCGCTCGATTCCGCCGTGGTCTCGATCACCATGATCGAGGGCGGCACCGCCTGGAACCAGATTCCTCGCCGGGCCGTGCTGCGCGGCACCATGCGCCACCACCGCACCGCGGTGGCCGATGCGATGGAGCGCGAGGTGCGGCGCATCGCCGGGGGCGTGGGCGAGGCCTATGGCATGGCGGTGACCGCCGATGTGCGGCGCGGCGCGGCCGTGACCGCCAACCACGAGGCGGAGGGTGGCTTGGCTTTCGCCGCCGCCCTTGCGATCGGCCAACCGGCGCGGCGCGACCTGCCGCCCAGTATGGCGGGCGAGGATTTCGGCTGGTACCTGCTGGAGCGCCCAGGCGCCTTCGCCTGGATCGGCAATGGTGACGGCGGGCCAGGCCGGGAACTGCACGACCCGAAATACGACTTCAACGACGCCATTCTTCCGGTGGCGTCGCGCTGGCTGGCCGAAACGGCGCGCCGCGCGCTGGCCTGACCACGCCGCCGGCGTGCCGCTTCCGGCGGCGGTCGGTTCAGGCGGTCAGACGGTCCAGGGGTCCGTGGCCGGCTGGACCAGCGGCGGCAGCACGGGGGGCATCACATCGGCGGGGCTGCTGGCCGGGACAGCATCCGGAACCGGATCGGCAGCCGGGAGGAGCACGGTTGATGCCAGTTCGGTCTCGCCTGAATCCGCCGCCGGCGGGGCCGACGGAATCTGCAACGTGTCAGAGCCGAGCCCCGCGGCTGCCGCAGTGTCAGGAGTCGATCCGGCATCGGCCGGCGGTTGGGCAGGCGCCGCGGCCGCCGAGTGCGCCGGTGTCGCACTTTCCGGCAGGCTGGGCAGCGCCAAGTCGAGCTGGGCCCGACGCACCAGCACGTCGATCAGCGTATCGACGATCGCCTGCGCCTCGGCTTCGTTCAGCCGATAGATCGAGCCGTCTTCCTGAACGCGGTAGAACTTGGCCTTGCTGAGCAGGTCGAACCACTTGTCGATCACCGCCGCCACATCGCTCGGCAGCCCGTAGCGCGGATCGATCGGTTGTTGCTGGGGATCGGGCACGTCCGGTGGCTTGTCAGTCGGCAGTGCGGGTAATTCGGGCGTCGAGGGACTTTCCACGACGCCAACCCGCTCCAGGAACTCTTTCAGCAGTTCGCCCTCCGGCAGGGATGAGTTTCCCGCTCGGGGGGCCACGTCGAAATCGACCATCAGGCTGGACAGATCCAGGGTGGCCTCGGCGACCACCTTGTTGCCGGCGTCCTTGCCGAACCAAACGTCGGTGGCGGCCAGCCGCTGCTGGAACTCTGGCCGTCCAGCCGATTCGGCCACCTGAACCAAGCGCGAGGCTGCGGCGCCGTGATCGCCACCGGCTTCCACCATTTCAGGCGCGGGCGGCAATTGGCCATGCGGTTCCGCGTCGCTTCCCTCACCCGAGGTCACCGCAGCGCCCTCGCCCAGCGCGGCCAAAGGCGCCCGCTCGCCCGGGTTCAACGCCAACCGCCAGCTTTCCGGGTCCTCGACGAATGCGGTGACGCTGCGGTTGATCGCATCGACGATTACCGTGGCCAACTGGTCGGCTTCCGGCGCATCGGCGGCCAGGGCAGCGATTCGGGCCTTGGCGACCTGCGCCGCCATTTCGCTGATCAGGATGCGCGCCTCGTCGGTCGGCAGGCCGTTGACCGGATCGAAGGCGCCCCAACCCCCGCGCGAGGACGCTGCCTGCGTGAGCGATTCGGGCAGGGCGGGCAGCAGCCGGGCGAGGACATCATAGGGGTTCGCGGAGACATAATTGGAGGCGCGCACCCACTGCTCGTAGGCGACGAAAACCGCAAACTCGATGCGCTCGGTCAGCGCAGTTTGGAACTCACTCGTCGGCATGCCCCTTCTGGGCTCCTGCCTGAAGCCCTGCTCCCAATAAGCTTACTTAGCAGGTTGATGAGGCGCCTGGAAGCATCCGTATGTCGGCAGCTGGGGCAAAATGCTCACCAGATTGCGAGCAGGATGGAACAAATGCCGACTTCGGGCGTTGCCGCCGGCTACTGGCGGCCCAAACCCTGAAGAAATGGCGCCAAGGTCTCCATCAGGTCGCGCAACGGCCCCTCGCCGCCGGCAAGGCTGCCCAGTGGCGGCAGCATGCGGGCACCCATCCGCCCACCGGCCGGCGGTGCCCCGCCTGCCCAGGGACCCCGGTCCTGCATCATCTCGGCAGGCGACAATCTTCCGTCCCCGTCATAATCGTAGCTGCTCACCAGCAGCCAGGCGACAGCGAGGCCAATGCCGGCGCCGGCCCCGATTCCGGCTGCCAGCACTTCGATCGTTGCGCCCTCGCCGGCGAGGATGAGCCACGTGATGGCGCGCACCATGCGGGCCAGCTCGGCGGTGCTGAGTTTCCCGTCCTTGCTGACATCGGCATAGGCCATCAGCGCCGCGATGCAGGCATCGGTCGTGCCCTGCTCGCCATCGCAGGCGAGCTCCAGCGCATCCAGCGCGGCGGCAAAGGCGATGCCCTCGCCGTGCAGGGCGGCCAGGGCGCCGCCGATGGCAGTGCAGCGGCGGAATGCGGCCACCGGCGTGCCCGCACCCGGCAATTCCGAATCGAGCAGTTTCGCCGCCGGCTCGGCCAGTTCGATGCCGCCATCGCGGGCGCGCAGCATCAGCCGGGGCGCGGCCTCGCCCTCGCCGAAGCCGATCATCCAGTCGCTCTGCGGGGCGAAACGAACCAGCCTAGTGTAGCGCTGTTCGCCGGCCTCCGGCAGGCGGGCGAGGCCACGGGCATTGACCTGCAGCAGCATGGCAGGCTGGCTGCACTCGCCCAGCGCCCAGGTGCCGCGCAGCGGCTCGGGCCAGGCGATGGGCTGGGTGGACGGCTGGGCCGTAGCCGGGGAACCGAACGCCAGCGTGGCGGCGACAGCCAGGAAAATCCGCTTCATGGCAGGCTCACCTCGGCGCCCTCGCACAGGGAAACCCTTTCGCGGCGGGCGAGGGTGCCGTCGCGGAAGGTGGCGAGCAGGTCGCCGACGCACAGGCCCTGGGGCGGTTCAAGCGCGAAACTGCCGCCGGGGCCGATCACCGCATCGCCCAGCCGGTCGGGCCCGGGCGCCTGCGCGCCGGGCGCATCGACCGAAAGGCGCACGATCGGCACTGCGCCCTGGTTGCGAATGATCGTCCCGCCACCGGCCGCCTGGGCCGCGGCGGGCGGCCCGCCTGGTCCAGGTCGGGCCGGCCCAGGTCGGGCCGACGGCGGTGCCCCGGGGTCCGATGGTACCTGGTCGGCCGTGGTCCAGCCAGGGCTGAACACCACCACCTGCTGCTCGCACAGGTTCACGCCCTTGCGCTCCTCGGCGGCGTCGTTATCGAACACGATGCGGATGTCGAACACACAGGTGCCGGCGGCGCTGAAGCGGATGGTCTCGCGGGCGCCGGCATCGACGGTGCCGCTGCCCAGGCGGTCGGGGCCCCAATCGTCACGTCCGCCGGCCCGGAGATAGAGCTGGAAAAGGGTGCGCGGGTGGCCGTTCACCACGGTGACTTCGGTATCGGGCTCGGCGTTGCGGAAAGCCTGGGTGCGTTCGCGGCAGATATCCACCCCGCGCCGTTCCACCGAACTGTCATCGTCATAGACCGCACGCAGATCCTGCTGGCAGCTGGCGCCGCGCGGCAGCTGGATGCGGAAGGTCTGGCCGGGCGCCACAAGATCGGCGCCCAGCCGGTCCGGTCCCCAGTCATTCTCGGTGGTCGAGGAGGCGTAGAATTCGCGCAGCGTGCGGCTGCCCTCGTTGCGCAGGGTGAAGCTGGGGCCGGCCTGCTGCGGCTGCGCGCTTGGGCGCTGGCCCGGCTGCGGGCGCGGCGCCTGCTGCGCCATCGCAGCAGCGGACACCAGCATCAGCGCGGCCCCCAGCAGGACCGCGAAGCGTCGTGCAGTAAACATCATCGGTCCCCCGGCGCCGGCCGCGCCAGTTCAGCGGTGCCGGGCGCTACTGGATGTTGAACTCGCTGATCTGGCACGCATTGATGTTGCGCCGCTCGAACACGCGGCCGTTGGAGAACACTGCCCGCAGGTCGAAAGTGCAGCCGGTCTCGCTTTGCCGGATGGTCCAGAAGCGGCCTGGCTGCAGCACCTCGTTGCCCAGCCGGTCATTGCCCCAGCTGTTGTTCTGCGACGACGAGACGTAGATCTCGTTAATCGTCAGGCCGCTGCGGTTCCACACCCGGAAGTCGGCGCCCGTCATTTGCTCGCGCCCGGCCGAGCTGCCGGCGGAGCCGAACACCACCTCGTTGATATTGCACGTGTTCACGTTTCGCCGCTCCTCGGTCCTGCCGTTGGCATAAACCACGCGGATGTCGTTTACGCACTGGCGGGGATAAACCCGGAAGCGGTGCCCGCTGGGCATTACTTGGGTGCCCAGAATGTCTTGGCCCCAACTGGTCTCGGACGAGGCAGAGACATGAAGCTCATTGATGGTCTGGCCGGAGCGGTTGGTGACGAAGAAGCTCGGGTTCTGGGCGGCGGCAATGCCGGGCAGGGCGAAAGCCAGCAGAGCAAAAAGGGCGGTGAAAACGGCGCGGCGGGATCGCATCGCGACACTCCTCCTCAGCGGTCGGCCGCGCCCTCCCACTCCGGTGCGCGGACAGGTTGCCTGGTCATTGCCGGGCAGCATCGAAACCCTAGCGCCCGGCACTGGCAAGGTGAAGCGGGAAGCGTGCGATTCCGTTAATGCGGTCGCAATTTTGCGTCGCCGCCTGCCGAACTCCCGTCGCTCAGCGCACCAGGATGACCATCACCGACCGCTCGCCGCTGGCATCCGCGCTTTGGCCGGCCGCACTGGCCGAGGCACCGACCGCGCGGCTGCCAAGCACATTCCGGTTCACCCCGCGCCGCGTGAGCTCGCCCTGGACGGTCGCGATGCGCCGTTGCGACAATTGCTGGTTCGCCTGGGCGTTGCCGACCCGGCTGGCCTGGCCGAACAGGCACACCTCGGTCGCAAAGCGCCCCCTGATGCGCGAGGCCGCCTCGTCCAGCCGCCGGCGCGCCGTGGCGTCGATGGCGGTCGAGCCGGTGGCGAAATTGATCAGCCACTGCTCGCTGCTGGTGTTCGGCGCCACGTTCCGGCAATCGACCGCGGCCGAGGCCGGTGACGCCAGCAAGGCGGCGCCAACGACGGCAATCAACCGGTAGCGCATCGGTCTTTTTCCTTCTCGGAATGCTTGTTGGTGCGGATTTAACCGTGCCGACTGTATCCCGTTGCACGCGCCCGACTATAACGCGACTGCATCGTTGCGCCAGTGGCGGCCGGGCGGGCATGATGGCCTTACGGTCGTGCCGGACTCCCGCGTATGCTGCCGCAATATCCGGCCACCCATCCGGCCCCGACCCCCGCGAGCAAAGGCACGAGAAACAAATGCCCGAAGGCCTCGCCACAGATACCGCCCGCGCCGAACTGCTGCGCGAGGCCGAAGCCGCCGTTGGCCGGCGTGTTGCCCCGCCCGCGCGCGACCTTGCCGCGTCTTTCCTGCGGATCTACGCCGCTGGCCTGGAGCGCACCGACATCGAAGCGCAGCCCATCGAGGACTTCGCCGGTGCCGCGGTTTCGCTGTTCGAGCTCGCGCAGGTGCGCGAACCGGGCCAGACGCGCGTGCGCGCTTTCCTGCCGCGGCCCGACACCATGGGCTGGCGCAGCCCGCACGCAATCGCCGAGATCGTCACCGACGACATGCCCTTCGTGGTGGACAGTGCGCTGGCGGCCTTTGCCAGCCTGAACCGCCAGGTGCATGCGCTGGTGCACCCCATCGTGCATGTCACGCGTGATGCCGGCGGCCGGCTGGCTGCCCTGGGCCCAGGCCCAGACGCCCGCGCCGAAAGCATGGTGCAGATCACCTTCGCCGGCGAAGCTGATGCCGTTTCGCTGGCCAATGTCGCCGCCGGCCTGAAGCGGGCGATGGCCGATGTACGCGCCGCGGTGAACGATTGGGCTGCGATGCGCGCCCGCATCGACGACGCGATCGCCGGCCTTGGCAACCAGCAAGGTGTGCCGGCCGATGAGGCCGACGAGGCACGTGCCCTGCTGACCTGGGTGCGCGACGAGAATTTCGTGCTGCTGGGCTACCGCCGCTTCACCCTGACGCCGACCGGGATTGCCGTCGATGCCGCCGCCAACCTGGGCATCCTGCGCGAGCACGAGAAGTCGGTGTTCGATGCGCTGCGCACGCCCGAGGCGCTGCCCGACAACGTGCGCAGTTTCCTGGCCAACGCACCGCTGGTCACCGTGGCCAAGGCGAACATGCGCGCCACCGTTCATCGCCCGCAGCATTGCGACGTGATCGGCATTTCGCATCGCGACGCCTCGGGCGCGGTCACCGGCGGCGAGCTGTTCCTGGGCCTCTTCACCAGCGAGGCCTATAACCGCAGCCCGCGCTCCATCCCCATCCTGCGGCGCAAGGTGGCCGAGGTGCTGCGCGAGGCAGGTGCGGCGCCCGGCAGCCACGACGGCAGGGCGCTGACCAACATCCTGGAAACCTACCCGCGCGACGAGTTGTTCCAGGCCGACGTGCCGCACCTGGTGCAGACCGCGCGCGGCATCCTCGCCCTTCAGGCGCGGCAGCGGGTGAAACTGTTCGTGCGGCGTGATGCGTTCGAGCGGTTCATCTCCGCCCTGGTCTTCGTGCCGCGCGACGTGATGGACACCGAACTGCGCCGCCGCCTGGGCGAGATGCTGGCGCGCGCCTTCGCCGGTCGGCTTTCCACCAACTACATCCAGATCGGCGATGCACCGCTGGCGCGCATCCACTACATCATTGCCACCCAGCCCGGGCAGGTGCCCGACCCCGATCTCGCCGCGCTGGAACGCGCCATGGCGGAAGCCGCGCGCAGCCTGCGCGACCGGCTGGCCGAGGCGCTGGTCGCCGAACGCGGCGAGCAGGGCGCGCAACCGCTGCTGTCGCGCTGGGGCATGGCGTTTCCCGCCGGCTATGTCGAACACCACACCGCGCGCGAGGCCGTGGCCGACATCTTCCGCGCCGAGACGGCGCTTGAGTCGGGCCGGGCGGCGATGGCGCTGTCGCGCGCCCCCGGCGCCGATCCCGCCGCGCTGACGCTGCGGCTTGCCCACCCGCGCGCGGCCATGCCGCTGTCGTCGATCATGCCGCTGTTCGATTCGCTGGGCCTCGCCGCGCTGGAGGAAGTGCCCCACCACTTGGCGCCACACGGCGCGCCCGAAATCGTGCTGCACGTCTTCAGCCTGCGCGATCCGGAAGCACGGCCGATCGACGATGCGGTCTTTCCCCCGCTGCTCGAGGCGCTGGCCGCGCTGAACGACGGCGCGGTCGAGGCCGATGGGTTCAACCGCCTGGTGCTGCGCGCCGGACTGTCGTGGCGGGAATGCTGGGTGCTGCGGGCGCTTTACAAATGGTGCCGGCAGGTCGGGTTCGCCTTCAGCCAGCCTGCGGTCGAAGGCGCGCTGGCCGAAAACCCCGACGCCGCGCGGCTGCTGATCGAATTCTTCCGTTGCCGCCACGATCCGAACGGCCGACGCGACGACGAACCGAAGATCATGGCGGCCTGGGCCACGCTGCTCGATTCGATCGCGTCCCCCGACGAGGACCGCATCCTGCAGCGGCTGATGACCGCACTGGCCGCCCTGGTGCGCTGCAACCTGTTCCAGGGCAAGCCGTGGCTGGCGCTGAAGTTCGACAGCGCGAAGGCCGGCGATATGCCGCTGCCGCGCCCGCTGTTCGAAATCTTCGTGCACAACGCGCGGATGGAAGGCTGCCACCTGCGCGCAGGCCGGGTGGCGCGCGGCGGCATCCGGTGGTCCGATCGGCGCGAGGATTTCCGCACCGAGATCCTCGGCCTGATGAAGGCGCAGACCATCAAGAACGTGGTGATCGTGCCCACCGGCGCGAAGGGCGGCTTCGTGCTGAAGAAGCCGCCGCACCCGACCGGCGAAGCGGCGAAGGACCGCGAGGCGATGCAGGCCGAGGGCATTGCCTGCTACCGGATGCTGGTTTCCGGCATGCTGGATGTCACCGACAATATCGGCCCGGATGGCGTGATCGCCGCCGATTGCGTGCGGCTCGATGCGGATGACCCCTACATCGTCGCCGCCGCCGACAAGGGCACCGCGACCTTCAGCGACATCGCCAACGCGCTGTCGGCCGACTACAAATTCTGGCTGGGCGACGCCTTCGCCTCCGGCGGGTCGCAGGGCTACGACCACAAGGGCATGGGCATCACGGCGAAGGGCGCCTGGGTCTGCATCCGCCGCCACTTCCTGGAGATGGGGCATGATGTCGATTCCACGCCGTTCACGGTGGCCGGGGTCGGCGACATGAGCGGCGACGTGTTCGGGAACGGCATGCTGGAAACGCGCAAGACCCGGCTGCGCGCGGCGTTCGATCATCGCCACATCTTCCTTGATCCCGACCCCGACCCGGAGCCGTCGTGGCAGGAACGCGCGCGGCTGTTCGCGCTGCCGCGATCCTCGTGGGCCGACTATGACGCGACAAAGATTTCCAAAGGTGGCGGCGTGTTCCCCCGCACGGCCAAGACGATCGCGCTGTCGGCCGAGGCGCGTGCCATGCTGGGGCTGGAGACCGAACGTGCGGACCCGGCCACGATCATGCGCGCGATCCTGAAGCTCGAGGTCGATCTGCTGTATTTCGGCGGCATCGGCACCTACGTGAAGTCGAGTCACGAAAGCCAGGCCGCCGCCGGCGACCGCGCCAACGATCCGATCCGCATCGATGGCCGCGACATCCGCGCGCGCATCGTCGGCGAAGGGGCGAACCTCGGTTTCACCCAGGCCGCGCGTATCGAGGCCGCCGAGCACGGCGTGCGGCTGGATACCGATGCGCTGCACAACAGCGCGGGCGTCGACACCTCCGACCACGAGGTGAACATCAAGATCCTGCTGGGCGGCGCGATCGCTGCGGGCGACCTGACGCTGAAGCGGCGCGACGTGCTGCTGCGGGCGATGACCGATGATGTCGGCGCGCACGTGCTGCGCACAAACTTCCAGCAGGCGCTGGCGATGTCGCTGGATCAGGCGGAGGGCGCCGGTGCCCTGCCCGCGCAGGCACGGCTGATCGAAATGCTGGAGGAGGCCGGCGCGCTCGATCGCGGCGTGGCGGGCCTGCCCGATGCGCATGCGCTGCGCACCCGCACGCATCTCACGCGCCCCGAACTGTGCGTTCTGATGCCGTACACCAAACTCTGGCTGTCCGACGCGCTGCTGGAGAGTAGCTTGCCGGACGATCCGGCGCTGGCCGGCGACCTTGCCGAGTATTTTCCGCCGCAGCTGCGCGAGGAGTTTGCCGACGGCATCGCGAAGCATCGGCTGCGGCGCGAGCTGGTGGCGATGCTGCTGACCAATGACCTGGTCAACCGTATGGGGGCGGCCGCCTTTGCGCGCCTTTCCGACGAGACCGGCGCCGACCCGGCCGCGATCGCGCGGGCGGGGCTGGTCGCGCGGCAGGCGTTCGGCCTGCCTGCGCTGCACGAAGCCGTCGAGCAGGCAAGGGTGGACGAGGCCAGGCGCATTGCCTGGCTGCTCGATCTTCGGCGCCTTCAGGTCGCGGCGGCGCGTCGGCTGGTGGGTGATCCCCGGCCGGCGGCGGCGGCCATCGAGGACCTCGCGCCGGCTGTGGCCGCCCTGGTGCCGGCCGGCGATGACCTTGGCGCGCGCGTTGCCGCCGTAGGCAGCCTCGCCGCGGCCCCGGACATCCTGGCGCTGTCGCGGGAAGCGGCACTGCCGCTGCCGCAGGCCAGCAAGGTGTGGGATGCGGTGGCGCAAGGCTTCGCGCTGGATCGGCTGCGGGCTGCGACCGGTGCGGTCGATCTGCGCGGCCGCTTCGCCGGGCGGGCCGTGGCCGCGGTGGGCGACGATCTGGCGGCGCTGCAACGGCGCCTTGCCGGCGCCGTATTGGCCGCCTCCGATGGCAGGGACCCGGCCGAGGCCGTGGCGCGTTTCCGCGACGCCGCCGGCGCGCGGGCAGCGGCCGCCGCGTCGCTGGTGGACGAGGCGGTGGCCATGCCGGACCTGGCAGCCATCGTCGTTGCCGCGCGCGCCCTGTCGGCGCTGGCCTAAGGCGGCGACGTACGCGGTGCGGCAACGGCCCTCACCCTGTCCCTCTCCCACCCAAGCGTGCTACCTGATTCACGCATCGCGAAAACCCAATTAGAATCAACATGTTATCTTGTTCTTTTCGTTTCGATTGGGGAGTGAATACCTGGGCGTCAATGTTGCCGCAGGCCTGGGAACCCGGCCTTTGAGGCGGCTTGCAGTTCGACTCCAATTTTTGGATTCTTGAGCGCAATGAGATGTGTGAATAGGGTAGCCCAAGCGTGGGAGAGGGGACGGTACGGCACCCTCCGTGATCGGTCCCCTCTCCCGCGCTTGGGTGGGAGAGGGACAGGGTGAGGGTGGTCCTGCCCGCGCGTACCGCCATGACCCCCACCCAACGCCGCGCGCTGGTCGCCTGGTGCCTGTACGACTGGGCGAACAGCGCCTTCCCGACCATCATCAGCACCTTCGTGTTCGCCACCTACTTCGTACAGGGCGTGGCGGCCGATGTCGCCACGGGCACCGCGCAGTGGAGCCTGGCGATGAGCCTCGCCGGCATCGGCGTGGCGATCCTGTCGCCGCCGCTGGGCGCCATCGCCGACAAGGGCGGCAGGCGCAAGCCGCTGCTGGCCATCGCCACCGGCGTCTGCGTGCTCGCCAGCGCGGCGCTGTGGTTCGTGCGGCCCGATCCATCCTACGTCGTGCTGGGCATCGCGCTCGCCACCATCGGCACCATCGCGTTCGAGGTCGGCACGGTGTTCTACAACGCGCTGCTGCCCAGCGTGGCGCCGCCGCAGGCCATCGGGCGGGCCAGCGGCATTGCCTGGGGCATCGGTTATGCCGGCGGGCTTTGCGCCCTGGTCGTCGCGCTGCTTGTGCTGGTGCAGCCGAATCCGTCGCCGCTGGGCCTTGATCGTGGTGCGGCCGAGCATGTGCGGGCAAGCGGGCCGCTGGTGGCGTTGTGGTGGTGCGTGTTCGCCTGGCCGATCTTTGCCTTCGTGCGGGAAGACAAGGTCGTGGGCATGCCCTGGCGCCGGGCCGCGCGCGAGGGCGTGATGGCAATGACGCGCGTGCTTCCGGAGCTGCGGCGCGTGCAGGGCAGCCTGCGCTTCCTGATCGCCAACATGCTGTACATGAATGGCCTGAACACGCTGTTCAGTTTCGGCGCGGTGTTCGCCGCGGGCACCTTCGGCATGACCACCGAGGAGGTTTTGCAGTTCGGCATCGCGCTGAACATCACCGCCGGGGTCGGTGCGATCGGCTTCTCGTTCATGGACGACCGGGTGGGCTCGAAGCCTACCGTGCTGGTCTCGCTCGCCGCGATGATGGCCCTGGGGCTGGCCCTGCTGCTGGTGGCATCGAAGGCGTGGTTCTGGGGCCTGGGCGTGGCGCTGGGCGTGTTCATGGGGCCGGTGCAGGCCGCCAGCCGCACGCTAGTGGCGCGCATGGCGCCCCCGACGATACGGGCCGAGTTCTTCGGGCTGTTCGCGCTGTCGGGCCGCGTGACGAGTTTCGCCGGACCGGCGCTGCTGGGCATAGTGACGCTGGCCACCGGCAGCCAGCGCGCCGGCATGGCGACCATCCTGCTGTTCCTGGCCGTGGGCGCTGCCCTGCTGGCAGGCGTGCCGGCGGCGCGGCGGGCCAGCGCATGATCACCGTGCATCACCTCGACAACTCGCGCTCGCAGCGTGTGCTGTGGCTGCTGGAGGAGCTTTCGCTCGAGTACACGGTCGTGCCGTATGTGCGTGATCCTGCGACACGCCGCGCGCCGGAGGCGCTGCGCCGTGCACATCCGCTGGGCAAGGCGCCGGTGGTGGCGACGGATGGCCTGGTGCTGGCGGAATCCGGCGCGATCATCGAGTATCTGCTGGACCGGCACGATGGCGGCACGCTGCGCCCGCCCGCCGGCACCGACGCACGACGGGCCTTCACCTACTGGCTGCACTACGCCGAAGGCTCGGCGATGCCGCAGCTGCTGCTGCGCGCGGTGTTCGACGGCATCGAGACCGGGCCGCTGCCGCTGCTGATCCGCCCACTGGCCCGGGCGCTGGCGCGCGGCGTGAAGCGCGTGGTGGTGGCGCCGCAGCTCATGCTGCACCTGGACCACATGGAAGCGGCCGTCGCCGGGGCGGGCTGGTTCGCCGGCGATGCGTTCAGCGCCGCCGACATCCAGATGAGTTTCCCGGTTCAGGCCGCATCGTCGCTTGGGCTGCTGGAAGGGCGGCCCGCCCTGGCCGATTGGCAGGCCCGCGTCGAGTCGCGCCCCGCCTGGCTGCGCGGCGTGGCCCGCGGCGGGGCGTTTCAGCTGTAGGGCGCGGCGCCGGGCCGGGCGCCTTGCCGGTCGCTACTCCGCCGCCTGCGCGCCGCGGGGTGGGGCGGCGCCGCGGCCCTTGGCCAGTTGCTCCTCGACCCACAGGCTGTGATGTTCCTTGGCCCAGTTCAGATCGACTTGGCCGCTGCCCATGGCATCGAAGGCGCCTTCCATG
>Ga0224723_1000662_pt1 | contig 23041 bp, 16 predicted proteins | sample Balambano_FR2_Me_FD_161647 | JGI IMG/M metagenome (GOLD analysis project Ga0224723, IMG submission 161647) | Freshwater sediment microbial communities from Lake Towuti, South Sulawesi, Indonesia - Balambano_FR2_MetaG | ecosystem: Environmental > Aquatic > Freshwater > Lake > Sediment | place... | reverse complement strand
AGAATCACTAGCGCAGAATTACTACAAAAGAATCACTACAAAAAATCCACCCGTCGGGAGAGGCAAGACAGCCAGTTTCGTTTCTTAAATCGCTTCTTACCCCTTTTCTCCTGCAAAATTTAACTCAGTTCCTCTCCTTTTCTAAACCGTTTCTTAATCATGAACTGGTAGGTTGCCAGTATCCATTTCAAGATCCGCTTCCTGAGGAGAACGCTGAGAAGCCCGTTATGACACTAAAACGCAGACATTTTCTGATGTTCCTGGGTGCAGGAGCAGGTTCGCTTGTGCTGCAGCCCGTAACATCCAGCATGCAGGGTTCCTTCCTTTCCTTTCAAGGCGATCGTGCCACCGCGCAGACCCTCTCGCTTACAAACCTGAGCTTCAAACCTGTTAAGGGGCCAATGCCGCTCTCGATCGACGGCATGGATCGCACCCAGCAGATGAATGACTACAGTCAGTACCAAGTTGTTGATGACATTGTGCTGCCTGAAGGCTATGTCTACGACATTGTTGCAGCTTGGGGCGATCCGGTCGGCGACTCACGCTTTGGCTACAACAATGACTATCTTTCGTTTGTTGAGACTGCTCCCGGTGAAGGCTTTTTGACCGTCAATCACGAATACATCAGTGCCAAGCCCTGGACGCAAACTTTCCAGGAGGTCGTCGGTACCGCACTGCCCCTGAGCGAAGTTCAAGCCGCCGTGGGAGCAGCAGGCGAAGATGGCGTGAATGCCTTTGAACTGCCTGCAGGAGATCCCAGCAAAGCAGCGATCGAAGCAGTGAGCAAAGAAGCTCTGATCGATGTGGGACTATCAGTGATCTCGATTCGGCAAGACTCAGGCGGCAAGTGGGTGCGAACCAACTCACGAGCCGATCGTCGCATCACCGGGATTTCTGGACTAGAGGACGGCAGATATCTCAAGGCGACAGGCCCGGCAGTCGCTGTCTTCACGAAAGCAAACGGTCAGGGCTATAGCGACGGACTGGGCGAGAGAATCATCGGCACGTTTAACAACTGTGCAGGCGGCACAACGCCGTGGGGCACTGTGTTCAGCGCAGAAGAAAACTTCCAGAACTTCGTCCCAGAGCCGGTCTATGCCGACGGCACGTCTTTGCCCCCCAGCAAAAAGACCTTTACGATCGACGATGAAGAAGTTTCGGGACTGGGCAATGCCTTTGGGCTGTCTGGCAACAAATATGGCTGGATGGTGGAACTCGATCCGTCTAACCCAAACGACTACGGCACAAAACACACCTGGCTGGGTCGCTATCGTCACGAAGCAGTTGGTGTGCGGGCAGTGGCGGGCAAAAAGCTGGCATTCTATTCAGGATGCGATCGTCGCGGCGGTCACCTCTACAAGTTCGTCAGCAATGGCACCGTGCGAAATCCGCAGGACAAGGCAAACTCTCGCCTGATGAGCGATGGAATGCTTTACGCTGCTAAATTTAACTCAGACGGCACGGGTCGCTGGATTCCGCTTAGACCCGACACACCCGTTAGCCCTGACCTGCCCAGTGTGCATACGGGTAGTATGATTACCCTGCCAAACCCGAATCGAGCTGAGGGCGGCATTATTAAGGTCGAGGAAGACGCAGTTGCTGTTGCCTTCCAGCAGCAATTTAAGACCCTGGGCGATCTGTATCAGGGCAGCGATGTGGAGAAGCAGGGCGCGATTATGATCGACGCTCACTATGCTGCAAATGCCGCTGGCGCAACCTGCACCGCTCGTCCCGAAGATACAGATGTGCGTTCCGACGGCACCCTGTTTATCGCCTTCACTTCTGGTTCACCCAGCAGCAGCGACGGCAGCCCCCATAAAGAGATCTTCAAAGGTCCGAACGGAGAAGATGCCTACGAGTACGGCTGGATTATGCGTCTGGACGAAGACGGCAACGACCCGGCAGCAATGACCTTCAAGTGGTCGATGTTTGCAACGGGCGGCGAACCTCATGAAGGTGGACTCGGCTTCGCCAACCCGGATAATCTGGAGTTTGACGCGAAGGGCAATCTGTGGATGGTGACGGATATGTCGAGCGATCGCCTCAATCGGGAAGTCGCTGCTCGTACAGAAGTCGTAGAAGGTGTCTCAAAGCCTATGGGTCAGTCTAACCTGCGCGGTTTGTTTGGCAACAACTCGGTCTGGATGATGCCTACTTCTGGAGAAAACGCTGGTCAGGCATATCTGTTTGCCTTCGGTCCAATGGAAAGCGAAATGACGGGGCCATTCTTCACCGCGGACAACAAAACGCTGTTTATTGCAGCACAGCATCCCGGCGAGGTCAACGGTCGTCGCGAAAACATGGCGATCGAAAATCGCAGCTATGCAATGAAAACTACGGATGGGCAGGAGTTCGTTCAGGCGCGTGAAGTGCCAGTCGGCTCAAACTGGCCCGGCAAGCAGCCCAACGACCCACCGAAGCCCTCCGTGGTGGCTATTCGTCGAACTGATGGAGCCGCATTAAGCTAGCGATCGATCAGCACGGGTCTTTTTCGGGGAGCCATCACCCCATAGGGGCAGGATTCTTAGATGCAATTTGTCTAAGCCTGCCCCTTCCCCTTTGCCCATCACTCGTCACCTGAGGACTCTGCTTCTCACTGCTCCTGGATCCATGACTTATTACCCGAAGAGGGCTTAGAACAGCGATCGAATTGTTCGAATTTTGCTTTTCAGCATTCGCCTAGTGGTTTGCTCAATTCGGATGCTCATTTGTAAGGTCAGACTATGCTTTAGCCAGGTACGAAGTTCGTCGCGGCTAATGCTGCCGCTGTGGTATTGCTTGACGGTGTGCTTGAGGGTGTCTGCATAACTCATGTCACAAGCTTATGCGGAAGGACTGAGTTTGGGATGCATCGATCGGTAGAGAAACACAAAATTTTTACGTTTTGCTGAATTAATTAGCAATCAAAAAATTAATAAAACGGTGAATATTGTAGAAAGAGAATAGAGCATTATCCTTTCACAAAAAACGTAGCCAAAAGAAAAAGAGGTGGGAGAATAGCAGTACCTGCTTTTCACTGCCCTTATGACGCTGACACCAGACATTCAATCAACCCAAGGCTTTGCCTCTGCTTCCATTTCGGCTGATCTGCTGCAGGTCGTTCTTGAAGGACTGCACGCCAAATATCAATTGCTGCGATCGGGCAAAATTGCAAACTACATTCCTGAGCTGGCAAAAATGAATCCGGACTGGTTCAGCATTTGCGTCACCACTGTGGACGGGCAGCAGTTTGCAGTGGGCGATGCCGCGCAGCAGTTCACCATTCAGTCAATCTCCAAAGTGTTTGTGCATGGAATGGCACTTGAAGATCACGGGCGCGATCGGGTGCTGAGCAAAGTGGGCGTTGAGCCAACCGGAGATGCGTTTAATTCGATCGTTCTGGATGAACAGTCGAAGCGTCCCTATAACCCGATGGTGAATGCCGGGGCAATTGCGACCACGAGTTTGATCAAGGGCAACGGCGCAACCAATCGCCTCAACCGAATGCTGACAATGTTTGAGCGATATATCGGGCGTGAACCCTACATCGACATGCCCACTTTTATGTCCGAGCGCACCACCGGACACCGCAACCGGGCAATGGCGCACCTGATGCTCAACTTCGGCATGATCGATGAAAAGATCGACGAGGCGTTAGATCTTTATTTTCAGCAATGTTCGCTGCTGGTGGACTGTCGCGACCTGGCAACAATGGCGGCAACCCTGGCAAATCGCGGCAAAAATCCGCTGACGCAAGTTCAAGCCGTGCCTGCCTGCTATGTGCGCGATATTCTCAGCGTCATGTACACCTGCGGCATGTATAACTTTGCCGGAGAATGGGCTTATAAAGTAGGGCTTCCTGCTAAGAGTGGCGTGAGCGGTGGCATTATTGTGGTCGTGCCCGATCGCATGGGAATTGCAGTCTTCTCTCCGTTGCTGGATGAGCGAGGCAACAGTTTAAGGGGGGTTAAGGTGTGTGAGGAGCTCTCGCAGCGGTTCGGTTTACATTTAGTTGAATGCGTTATGCCGGACTCGATCGAATCAGCCGCTTCATCCCTGCCGTTCGCTCCCGATTCCCCTCCCAATTCCCACATGAATTCTCTGCTCAACCCTGCCGTGCTTCAGAGTGCCGCCCAGCGATCGATCGACTACCTGGCTCAACTCAACCAGCGCAGCGTTTCCCCCCGTCCTGAAGCGATCGATCGGCTTGTCGAACTCCATCATCTCCTGCCGGAGCATTCTACCGAGCCAGAGCAAGTGCTGGAACTGCTGGATTCGATCGGCTCTCCAGCAACGATGGCAATGGCAGGGTCGCGCTTTTTTGGGTTTGTCACCGGAGGGGCTTTGCCCGTCACCGTCGCAGCAAACTGGTTAGCCGCAGCCTGGGATCAAAACGCTGGACTGGCGAAAGTCACCCCTGCGACTTCTGCCCTAGAGTCGATCGCCCTACAGTGGCTCAACGCGCTGTTTCACTTCCCGGCAGAGACTGGAGCTGCATTTGTCACAGGCGCAACGATGGCGAACTTCACCGCACTGGCAGCCGCTCGCAACCGGGTTTTGGCTCAAGCGGGCTGGGATATCGAAGCAAACGGGCTGTTTGGTGCGCCAGAAATTCAGGTAGTGGTGAGTCAGGAAGTTCATCCCAGCTTACTCAAGGCACTGGGCATGTTGGGACTGGGGCGCGATCGCGTGGTGAAAGTGCCCGTCGATGACCAGGGGCGCATGATGGCTGACCCGTTGCCAACGCTGGATGCGCGATCGATCGTTTGTGTGCAGGCAGGAAATGTGAATACGGGATCGTTTGATCCGATCGGGGAAATTTGCAATCGGGCGAAGGCAGCAGGGGCATGGGTGCATGTGGATGGAGCGTTTGGGCTGTGGGCGGCAGTGGTTCCCCGTTTGGCGCATTTGACCGCAGGAATGGAAGAAGCAAACTCCTGGGCAACGGACGCGCATAAGTGGCTGAATGTCCCCTATGATAGCGGCATTGCTTTTGTGCGAGACGCAGCGGCACTGCGAGCAGCAATGTCAGTCACCGCCGCTTACTTGCCCACCGTCAACGAACAGCGCAACCCGTCAGACTACACGCCGGAGCTGTCTCGCCGCGCCAGAGGAGTTGAAGTGTGGGCAGCCCTGCGATCGCTCGGTCGTTCGGGAGTGGTTGATTTAATCGATCGCACCTGTCGCCATGCCCAGCAGTTTGCCGAAGGATTGCGATCGGCAGGCTTCCTGGTTTTAAACGAAGTGGTGATCAATCAGGTGCTGGTGGCTTTTGGCGATGCAGAGGAAACCCTGCGCATTGTTGCAGCACTGCAGGCAGAAGGCACTTGCTGGTGTGGCAGTACGATCTGGCAGGGCAAAACCGCGATGCGAATCAGCGTCTCTTCCTGGGCAACGACTGAAGCTGATGTGGAGCAGAGTTTAGCGGCGATCGTCCGGGTGGCTCGTTCTGTTGTCTCGACGCACTAAAACCGATGAGCAATTTTTCCAGCAAAGATTTCTCCAACAAAACTGTTTTAATCACAGGCGCATCGGGCGGCATTGGTCGCGCAACAGCGATCGCCTTTGCCGCAGCCGGGGCAACCGTCGCACTGCACTACGGTCAGCGATCGGAAGCCGCAGAGCAGGTCAAACAATCGCTTGCGGGAAACGGTCATGTGCTGGTGCAGGCACATTTAGCTGACCCGATCGCAATCGAGCAAATGGTGAATGAAACAATCGCCCAACTTGGCAAAATCGACATTCTGGTGAACAATGCTGGGGTGTATCAGATCCATCCCCTGGATCAAACGTCCTACTCTGACTGGCAGCAGGTCTGGCAAGAGACGATCGGCGTGAATTTGATTGGGGCAGCAAATGTGGTTTATTGCGTGGCGCGTCACCAGATCGATCGCAAGCAGGGAAGGATTATCAACGTTTCGTCGCGGGGCGCATTTCGGGGAGAGCCGATCGCCAGTGCCTACGGAGCCAGCAAAGCCGGATTGAATGCGCTCAGTCAGTCTCTGGCGCAGCACCTTGCCCCCTATGGAATTGGCGTGATGGCAGTTGCACCCGGATTCGTGGAAACGGAAATGGCACGATCGGTGCTGGAAAGTCCGGCAGGGGAAGCAATCCGTCAGCAAAGCCCATTTGGACGAGTTGCCACCCCTGAAGAAGTTGCCCACACGATTTTGTTTCTGGCAGCCGAAGCGTCGCTGTTTTTGAGCGGAGCGATCGTTGACGTGAACGGAGCCAGCTATTTGCGATCGTAAAACCTGCAATTGCGCTACACGAGGTATTGCTCTGCGCAAGGTGTCAGCAGAGTTTACAGGCAATTTGCAGGCAAACTGTGAATCTATCGCATCACTTTCTGCAACTGCATTTGGCGACGCAGCGGCGTATCGATTTCAGGCGGAGTTTTGTCGAAATATTCCATCACGCTAGCCTGATCTGCTGCGGATAAACGCTGGTAATAGTCCAGGGCAGCTTCGATCGAAAAAGGAACGCCCAGTTTGTCTGGAAAGTTGGGCAAAATGGCTGTCCAGACTGCGGCTGTAATCTGATTCGACTGACACCACTGGCGCACAGTCTGATCTACGTCGATTTGTTCAGAATATTCCTTGATCGATCTTCGATCGGTTTCCAGATCTAAATAACCAATATATTCTGCGGTCGTCTCTTCACGCTGTCTCAAGTCTTCGATCGCATCTTTCAAATCTGTTCGTGAACTAATCACAAACTGCGTTCGACACATTGTTCCATTCTGCGAATCAATTACGGCAGACAATCGCTTGTTTTCAGCAATTTTAGAAAATTCGATCGGTAAAATGGGACCGCCCGCTTTCCAGGAGCCGTGATAGCGTAAATTCTGTGGCTTCCAGATTAATGATCCCCAACCCAGTATTGCAATCGTCATCTCAACTGTTCACTCAATTTCTAATCAAAATTTACTCAAAGGTTTAGTTTTTCCATCCTCAAGCATCAACTTCAAGTATCAACCCTTAGGTATCAACAGGTGTCAACCTTGAATATCAATCGGATGATGCAAAAGCTGTGTAACGGTAAATGAAGCCTGCTGCTAGCATAACGAACCAAATTCACAAATAATTAGCTCGAAGGGAGGAGTTTAAGCGGTGCTTGTTTCACCAGAGTTTTCACGACCACTTGCAAATTTAGAGATAAACAGGACAGAATGCAGATAATGCAGATAAAAACGATCGCCTTTTCCCCATGCACTCATCGAACCTGTCCACCCCTTCACCTGCTCACCCCCTCACCCACCCTGCTCAACCCACCTGGAAAATTAAACTACTCTACGACAGCCAATGTCCCCTTTGTCTCCACGAAGTCAACTTTCTGCGGCGCAAAGATGCCAATCGTGGTTTGGTGGAGTTTGTGGATGTGGCGGTGGATGACTATGACCCGCAGCTTCACGGCGGCGTGGACTACGAAGCGGCAATGGCGCGAATTCATGCAGTTTTGCCTGATGGCACTGTGATTCAAAACGTAGAAGTTTTTCGGCGTGTCTATGAAGTGCTGGGCATGGGCTGGGTCTATGCCATCACCAAGCTGCCGATCGTGGGCTGGATTGCCGATGCAGTTTATGGAATTTGGGCAAAGTGGCGACTCCGGCTCACCGGACGACCTGACCTCGCAACGATCGTGGCTCAACGAAATCAGCGGCTTTGCGACACTGGGCGGTGTGACGTAGGACAACGCCAGTAGAACGACGCTAGGCTGTGTTTTAGAAGCCTTGCGCTCCCCAACTCCACAATACTGGGGGGACTCCAACGGTTTAAAGTCCCCCACCTGTGGGGGATTGAGGGGGCAATGCAGGACGTAACGCATCAGCGACCTGAGGTTTTACACACCCTAGACGATCGCTCAAACACGCTCAAATAAAATCTGTCCGTCCTTAACGGTGAGAATCTGGGACGACTTGAGCCACTGGGAATCAAACGAGCCGAGATGGGTGGTCGTAATCAGCGTTTGAAAGTGATCCTGGATCGTTTCCAGCAGCTTATTTTGACGGTTCAAATCCAGTTCTGCCAGCACATCATCCAGCAGCAGCAGGGGCGGTTCTCCGACGATCGATTCAATCAGCTTGAGTTCCGCCAGTTTCAATGCCAGAACGAGGGTGCGCTGCTGCCCTTGAGAGCCATACTGCCGTGCCGGAGTGTGGTTAATGGCAAATTCGATTTCGTCCCGGTGCGGTCCCACAAGGGTGGTGCCCTGGTGCAACTCGGCGATCGATCGCTGCTCTAGCCGCTGCAAAAAAGCCTGCTGCACAACGTCCGGGTCGTCTGCTTCCAGATGCACGTTTGGCAGATAGCGCACTTCGAGGATTTCTTTGCTGTCGCTAATTGCCTCATGCCAGGACTGCGCCAGCGGAGCCAGGCGTTCCAGAACTCTCGCCCGTCGCCGAATTACCCGTGAGCCGATCGCCGCGAGCTGACTGTTCCAGATGGCAAGCTGAGTGGGTTCGGGGGCAGAAACTTCGCCTTCCAGGGCATCATTGCGCTGCTTTAGAAAGGCGTTTCGCTGCTTCAAAATTGTGTTGTACTGCTGCAGGATATAGGCGTAAACAGGTTCAAGCTGGGTCAACAGCGTATCCAGCCAGTCGCGCCGCTCACTCGGACTGCCCCGCACCAGATCCAGATCGAGACTGGAAAACTGCACCGCATTCAGCACGCCCAAAAAATCAAGCTGCCGCCGCAAAGCTTCCCCGTTCAAACTCACTGTGCGTCTGCCGTTGCTGCGAAGCGTCAGCGCCAGATCGATCGTGCCCGTATCGCGTTCCAGGCTGCCCAGGATTTGTCCGATCGGTTCTCCCTCCAGCACCAGTTCTCGATCGCGCAGTGCCCGATGCGATCGCAGGGTCGCCAGCAGTTCCACCGCCTCCAGCAAGTTTGACTTGCCCTGAGCGTTATCGCCCACTAGGATTGTTTTTGGCGCAGAAAAGGTAATCTGCTGCTCCCGGTAGTTGCGAAATTGCTTCAGTTCAAGGCTTTTCAGGTACATGGAAGCGATCGGAGAAGGACGGTGACAGGCGGAGAAGCATGAAGAATGAACGTGAAACTTCAATTTCCCTTCAACGGCTCTGGCTCACCCAATCCCGTGAACGGGGAGCGATCAATATCTTTAATCAATTCAACAATTTTTCGATAGAGCTTGCGATCGATCGTTGCCCATTCATTAAAATCCTCGAATGCACTGCTTTCGATTTTAAGGATGACTTTCCGCTTCATTCCAGCGTTTCCAGATCCATTTCAACGAGATTCAACCAGATTCAACCAGATCGGTGGGGCGATCGATATTATTCACTGCATTGTTCACTGCCTGCAATAAGCGATCGTGGTTTGGTTGCGATGCCCTCATGTACGCTGTTTCATCAACCTCATACACCACAACTTCAATCTCGCGGTCTTGAAACGTCGCTTTCAGTCCTTCGATAAAACGCTGAACAATTTTGCTGGCTGTCAGGCGATAGATCGTCTGCATTGTACGCTTAGCCATAGCAGGGTATTTAGAATATAGCCTACGGTGAAGGCTGAAGGGCAGACGAGACAGCAGGGGCGATTTCTCCATAGGAGAACTGCGAAGCAGCCGCCCCACGTCTTCCCTCTGACAGTGTTTTTCCTGGCGTGAACTCTCAACAATAATAAGGGAGCGATTAAGGCGTGAAGGATTGAGGGAAGGAGAAAGACGATGCTGCGGAGACTGATCCTTTGGCTAATTGCGGCAGGGTTTCTTGCCTATGTGTTTTTGTTTGCGCCGCCGCTCAGGGTGAATTTGCTAGAGCCGGTGCAAACGCTGCTGAGAGGGCAGTTGCCTTCGATCAACCCGGTCACGATTTCGCTGTTCAGCATGATTGGCATCTGGCTGTTGATCTATAGCTGCCTGATCTTCCCGGATGGCAGAATGCAAAAATTACCTGCGTGGGCGTTTATGCTTGCCGCGATCGCAAGCGGATTTCTGGCACTCGTTCCCTATCTGGCACTGCGCGAACCCAATCAGCAGTTTTCCGGTGAGAAGGATGCCTGGTTAAAGTGGCTCGATTCTCCGGCAACGGGACTGATATTGACAGGGAGTACGCTCTTTCTGCTGGGGTTTGCGGTTTTCCTTGGCGATTGGGGCGCGTTTGTTCAGGTGTTCAGGAGCGATAAGTTTATCCACGCCATGACGCTGGCATTTTTCATTTTCTGTCTGCTGTTTCCCTATCCCACACTGCTGAGCGATGATATGGCGCGCCGTGGGCTGCGCAGCGATTCGATGCTATTCTGGGTAGTTGCGCTGATTCCCCTGTTTGGACCGCTGCTGTATCTCTGTATTCGTCCGCCGCTGCTGATGTTTCGCAGCAAGTCCCCTGAATATTCGGGCTCAGGGCTAGGTCAATGAAGTCAGTGAAGTAAGCCGAGCTTTCATCCGGCTCACTTTAATTCGTTTAGCAGATTCGCTCCCGGTGCAGCGTTTCTAAACTAGCGTAGAGGAATGAATCAACTCTCAGGAGGAAAGCGATCGTGGCAGATCGGGTACTGGTCGTGGGTGCAACCGGAGGCGTGGGACAGTTAGCAACGGCAAAGCTGCTGGAAAAAGGAATTCCGGTGCGGGTGTTAACGCGCAGTGCAGACAAGGCAAAGAAATTGTTTGAAGATCGCGTTGAGGTGGCGATCGGCGATATTCGTCAGCCTGAAACCCTTCCCGCTGCGATGCCGGGCATTACGCACCTGATTTGCGCGACTGGAACCACGGCTTTCCCCTCAGCTCGCTGGCAATTTGACCTTCCCAAAGCGAAAGGACTGCAAAAGCTTCAGCAGTGGCAGAAGATTTTCCTCGATGCGGGCTACCGAAAAGCTCACGCCAAAAATAGTCCCCAAATTGTTGATGCAGATGGCGTTCGTCATGTGGTGGAAGCGGCTCCACGCGACCTGCAGCGATTTGTGTTTGTCTCGTCCTGCGGCGTGGAACACAAAACCCAGTTTCCCTACACCGTGCTGAATGCCTTTGGGGTGCTGGATGCGAAACAGCAGGGCGAAGCGGCGATCGTCCAATCCGGCTTACCCTACACGATCGTTCGACCGGGACAGCTCATCGACGGTCCTTTTACTTCCTATGACCTGAACACGCTGATGAAAGCGACCACGGGCGGCAAAAAGGGAATTGCGATTGGCACAGGCGACACCCTTTCTGGGCAAACCAGCCGCATTGATGTCGCCGCTGCCTGCGTGGAGTGTTTGAATCATCCAAATACGGTTAACAAAATTTTTGAGATTGTGAATAAAGGAAGTCGTCCTGAGGCGATCGATTGGTCGGGGTTGTTTGGGTCGCTTGCTTAGTTTGCTTGATAGGCATCGCCGAACCGCCCTCACCCTAAATCCTTCTCTCACTTGTCACCATATTTGGGGGAGAGGAACTTTGCCAAGGGGAACTTGCTTTCACCTGAGCAGCAGCATTCTTGTCTGGCTCCCCTTCGCCTGCGAGCGGGAGAAGGGGTTGGGGGATGAGGGCGGTTCGGAAGGTCACGTTGCATAAATCCTTCCCTGCACGGCAAATACCACCTGTCTGTTACGGTTCGCCCCAACGCCTCAGGCGATCGAAATTCTTACACTAAAGCCATGTGAGTTTTGAATGTGACCCACCTGCTAATCGCAGATTATTGAACCGTCCCCCCCTTTGTTCGGTAAACCCGCCTTCAAGGAATGAGCAAAGGTACACACTATAGAGGTAGTGCTGCATCCCAGTTGTGGCAGCGTTTAGCTGTGTATTGCAGTTGCGCTGTTCAAACGATGAGGACATCGGGACATCCCGGCAGCCGAGGGACGGACACCCCCAACCATTTGGTTTTTGAGCAACCAGATCGTCGAGAACTCTAGAACCGGAGCAATTAAAGGTATATGGCTAAAGTTGTTGGAATTGACTTAGGAACAACCAACTCGTGTGTGGCAGTAATGGAAGGGGGCAAGCCGACCGTTATTGCAAACGCAGAAGGGTTCCGCACGACACCCTCGGTTGTTGCTTATACGAAAAATGGCGATCGTCTCGTGGGACAGATTGCAAAGCGTCAGGCAGTGATGAACCCGGAAAACACCTTTTATTCGGTGAAGCGGTTTATCGGTCGTCGCTTTGATGAAGTCGGCAACGAGATGACCGAAGTGTCCTACAAAGTGCTGAACGTCAACGGCAACGTCAAGATTGACTGTCCGGCACAGAGCAAGCAGTTCGCCCCTGAGGAAATTTCCGCTCAAGTCTTGCGGAAGCTGAAGGAAGACGCGAGCAAATATCTGGGTGAAGACGTGACCCAGGCTGTGATTACCGTTCCCGCTTATTTCAACGACTCTCAGCGTCAGGCAACCAAGGACGCAGGCAAAATTGCGGGGCTGGAAGTGCTGCGGATCATCAACGAGCCGACAGCAGCATCGCTGGCATACGGTCTGGACAAGAAGACCAACGAGACGGTTCTTGTCTTTGACCTGGGTGGCGGTACGTTCGACGTATCCATTCTGGAAGTCGGCGATGGCGTGTTTGAAGTGCGATCGACTTCTGGTGACACCCATCTGGGCGGCGACGACTTCGACAAGAAGATCGTTGACTTCATGGCAGAAGAGTTTAAGCGCAACGAAGGTATCGACCTCCGCAAAGACAAGCAGGCTCTCCAGCGGCTCACCGAAGCAGCCGAGAAAGCCAAAATTGAACTCTCCAGCGTCACCCAGACCGAAATCAACCTGCCTTTCATTACTGCGACGCAGGACGGTCCCAAGCACCTGGATGTTACCCTGACCCGCGCCAAGTTTGAGGAGCTTTGCTCTGATTTGATCGATCGCTGCCGCGTTCCAGTTGAAAACGCAATGCGCGATGCCAAGCTGAGCAAAGAGCAGATTGACGAAGTGGTGCTGGTGGGCGGTTCCACCCGGATTCCTGCTGTGCAGGAAGTTGTGAAGCGCGTGCTGGGCAAAGACCCCAACCAGTCGGTAAACCCGGACGAAGTGGTGGCAGTGGGCGCAGCGATTCAGGCGGGCGTGCTGGCAGGCGAAGTGAAAGACATTCTGCTGCTGGACGTGACTCCGCTGTCGCTGGGCGTTGAAACCCTGGGCGGCGTGATGACCCCGATCATTCAGCGCAACACCACCATTCCTACCAAGAAGTCTGAAACCTTCTCGACGGCGGCTGACGGTCAAACAAATGTAGAAATTCATGTTCTGCAAGGTGAGCGTCAAATGTCGAGCGACAACAAGAGCCTCGGAACCTTCCGTCTGGATGGCATTCCCCCGGCTCCGCGTGGCGTGCCTCAAATCGAAGTCACCTTTGACATCGACGCTAACGGCATTTTGAACGTGAGCGCGAAGGATAAGGGCACGGGCAAAGAGCAGTCAATCAGCATCACGGGGGCTTCGACGCTGCCCAAGGATGTGGTTGAACAAATGGTGCGCGACGCAGAAGTCAACGCCTCGGCTGACCAGGAGCGGCGCGAGAAGATTGACCTCAAGAACCAGGCTGAATCGCTGGCATATCAGACCGAGAAACAGCTCAAGGATCTGGGCGACAAGATTCCTGCTGATGACAAGACCAAGCTGGAAGGCATGGTGGCAGAACTGCGTCAGGCAATCAACGCAGAAGACTACGACAAGATGAAGTCGCTGCCGAACGAGATGCAGCAGTTGCTCTACAACATCAGCAGCAACCTGTATCAGGGCGCAGGCGCACCGGGTGCAGCTCCGAGTGATGACGGTGGCGCAACAGGCGGTTCCGCTCCCAGCGGCGATGACGTAATCGATGCCGAATTCACTGAAGACAAGTGAACCAGAACTCCTGTGGAGTGCAAGTGATCTGGTAAACCTCCGTTAGGATAAATGGGGCGGCTCAGCCGCCTTTTTTGTTGGAGTTTTGTGGTGTGAGGGCGATCGTCTGTAGTCCCAGGAGGAGCGAGGCAACGTGCTAGATTGATCGAGTAAGGATAAAAAAGAGGCTGCAATCATGACTTTCAGCGATGTCGTCGAGTCAATCAAAAGCCTTTCCACTGATGAGAAGAGGGAGATTCAACTGTTGCTCAGTCAATACCTCCGCGACGAGCATCGAGAGGAAATATTCGAGAATTTTCAGTCAGCTCAGGCTGAGCAACAGCAGGGTGGACTCCAGTTTTCCTCCGATATCAATGAGCTGAAGCAACTAATTGAGGAAGAGTAGTGGAAGTTAGTTTCAGTGCTTCGTTTAAGCGTGCTTTCAAGAAACGCATCAAAGGCAATTCAAATTTAGAGGCGAGATTTTGGCAAAAGTTGGAACAGTTTATAAAGGAACCCTTTGATCCGAGTTTGAAAACACACAAGTTATCGGGAAAGCTGAAGGACTTGTGGAGTTTCAGCATAGACTACGACGAAAGAATCGTGTTCTACTTCACAGAAGACGAGAAAGCTGTGTTTGTAGATATTGGTAGCCACGACGAAGTTTACTAAGCACACAGCGAGATAGCTATTCTCCTGCATTTTAAGGATAATTGGGAAAATATCCTCAAACTTGATAGCCTGCAACCATGCACTCTGCTGAGATTAAACTGACGATCGCCTTTAATGACCCTGATCTTGATCTGGAAGAACGCGAGGAACAGGCACAGCGGTTAATTGCAGACCTGAAGCAGATGGATGAAATCGATCGGGTCGATCGCGTTCCTGATCCCAACCCGCCACAAGGCAGCAAAGCGATCGGCAGTTTTCTGATGGGTATCTTGACGGCAGAGGTGAGTGTTACCAACGTAAAAAAGTTGTTCGGGTTTCTGGGCGATCGCTTAAGCAATAAACCGATCGAACTGTCGGTCGAAGGCAATGGCAAGAAGCTGTCGGTGAAGGCAAGCAGCCGGGAAGAACTGGAAGCAGCGATTAAAGCGGCTCAGGATTTCATCGAGAGCTAGGTGAGCAGGCATGGCAAAGGCGGCATTGCTAATCGGGGTGAGTGACTATCAGTCGGGACTGCAATCGCTCGCGGCGTCAATGCGGGATGTGGAAGCCGTTCGGCAAGTTTTGCAGAATCCAAATATCGGAGCTTTTGCCCCAGCAGATATCACAACCTTGCTCGATCCTGACCCTCAACAACTGCGGGAAGCCCTGGCGATTTTATTTCGGGAACGGCAGAAGGATGACGTGCTGCTGCTTTATTTTTCGGGTCATGGCATCACAGACGATCGGGGAAATTTTTATCTAACCTGCACTCAAACCAAACCAGAATTACTGGAGGCAACCGCAATTCCTGCAAATTTTGTGCATGGATTGATGGAAAACAGTCGTTCTAAACAGCAAATTATTGTTCTGGATAGCTGTTTTAGCGGCGCGTTTGCCAGCGGCATGGGGGTTAAAGGAGCAGCAGTTAATCTGGCAGCGCAATTGGGCGGACAGGGACGAGCGGTACTGACTTCTTCCAGCGCAACGGAATACTCGTTTGAGCAGAAGGAAGCCGATTTGTCGATCTATACCCGCTATTGGGTTGAGGGACTTCAGACAGGAGCCGCTGACGAAGATGAGAACGGCTGGATATCGGTTGAGGAATTACATAGCTATACCAGCCGCAAGGTTCGAGAAGCTGCTCCGGCAATGAAACCCCAGATCTATGCTGCTCAGGAAGGCTTCAAAATCATTTTGGCAAAAGCTCCCGTCGGCGATCCCCAGTTGGAATACCGCAAAGAAGTAGAGCGATTGGCTCAGATGCGAAAAGGACAGCTTTCCCAAATTCTTTTAGACGCATTAGACGAAACACGCCAGCGATTATCCCTTTCGGTGGAAACGGCGCAGAGGATTCAGGATGAAGTCCTGGAACCCTATCGAGAGTTACAGAAAAAGTTCCAGCGATATGAACAGGCTGTCAATTCTGCTCTGCGATCGACAAGCGGATTAAGCCAAACCATTCGAGAGGACTTGTCCTACTTGCAACAAGCATTGGGGCTGCGAGACGCTGATGTTGCAGCGATCAATCGCAAAATTCCAGCACTGCCAATGCTCAGCGTGAAAAGGGTATTGAATTCCTGGAACTTAATTTCCAATCAGCCTGCGTCTCAGCAGCGTCAGAATCTTCGTTCTGTGCGTCGTCCTCAACCCGTTCGACAAACTGTACATTCTAAAAACAATTTTGCTGCAAGACAGAGGAATTCAAAAACACCGATCCTGCTGGGAAGTGCGCTCGCCTTAGGTGTTGGAGGAATAGCTACAACTCCATTTTTATGGAATTCAAAGATTGAGCCATTTCCAACCTTACGCACAGTCATTCTCTGGTTTAAGAGTGAGGTTTACTTTTTTGAACAAGGTTCCTCGAAACACAGCAAAGGAGACTACAGAGGGGCGATCGAAGATTACACCGAAGCAATTCGGCTAAAGCCTGACGCTGCTGAAGTTTATAACAGGCGTGGGATTGCCAAATCCAATTCAGGCGATAAGCAGGGAGCGATCGAAGACTACACCAGAGCAATTCGATTAATGCCTGACGATCCTGAGGCATACAAAAATCGCGGGAATGTCAAACGTGGTTTAGGTGACAATCAGGGGGCGATCGAAGACTACACCAAAGCAATTCAATTAAATTCTGATGATGCTTTTGCCTACAGTGCTCGTGGGCTTACCAGGGCTAGCTTGGGCGACAATCAAGGGGCGATCGAAGACTTCAATGAAGCAATTCTATTAAAGCCTGATTTTCCTTTTGCCTATGAGAATCGCGGGCTTGTCAAACACGATTTGGGCGATAATCAAGGGGCGATCGAAGACTTCAATGAAGCCATCCAAATTATTAAGAATAATGCTCTTGGCTGGGCTATTTCCGAGCCTCATCGCATCTACCGCAATCGCGGGCTTGCCAAACACGATTTGGGCGATAATCAAGGGGCGATCGAAGACTTCAATGAAGCGATTCGATTAGAGAAAGACTATGCTTTTGCTTATCACAGTCGTGCACTCACTAAAGCTGCTTTAGGCGACAAGCAAGGGGCGATCGCGGATTATCGAGAAGCAGCAAGACTGTATCAGCAGCAGAACAACATAGAATGGTATCGCAATGCTCTCAACCAGATTGAACAACTTGAAAAATAGGGCAATTGATTTTTGGGCTTTCTCGTAATTATTAATATCGATCGCCCTACTCCACATCCGCTCCTGTCACCTGCCCGATCTAACCCCAACCAGTTTCTTGAAAATTGGCAATCAAGGATAGAAAACCCGTTCAAAGGGCTGCTTCCGATAACGCAGATAAATATCAAAATCCTTGTCTAAAGTCGCGATCGCAGCAATGTTGAATCGTTCAGAAATAGCCACAAGGGATAAATCCGAAAAGTCTGCTGGCAAATCAGCATATTGAGTATTCAGTTCAGCAATCCGAGCAAAATCTAAATTGGAAAGCGGCTCACATTCATAGATGCGATTCGCTAAATGGGATAAAGACTCATTCTGTACCCGCCAGTCAGATGCTAATAGCCACATGATCTCAGGGATACAACCTTCAGTGTTCAACGAAATGCTTCGGTCTAGAATTATCCAGAGCGAGGTAGTTCTCAAGGAAGAGCTTTTGGGTGTGAGTCATGGCGCTTGCTCTATCCATGCTGCCAGCAAATGCCCCTGGTTTAGGGTACTCATTCGGTGGAGTCTGATTTTTGCGGAACTGGGCTGAAGGGCGATCGCTTAACGCGCATCAGAAGCTTCTGAGTATCAATGCAGTAAAAATTTAATGTTTTGTAGGATACGTTAGTTTATTGTCAAGTATCGAAAGACGCAGTAAATCAGCTAGTTCGGCTGGAATTGTCTAAAATCAAAAAATTGCATTCCTTAGTCGATCGAATTACATGAATCAAGCTGGTTACTACCGCTATCCCACCCTGAGCGGCAATCGCGTTGTGTTTGTTTGCGAAGATGACCTGTGGACGGTTCCGCTGACCGGGGGCACGGCGGTTCGGTTAACCGCAAATTTGGGTGAGGTGAGGCATCCCGTTCTTTCTCCGGATGGGTCGCTGCTGGCGTTTACTGGGCGGGAAGAAGGACACCCGGAAGTTTACGTCATGCCTGCAACCGGGGGTGAAGCAACCCGACTCACGTTTACGGGCAATGCATCCGTGGTGGGGTGGACGATCGACGGCAGGATTGTGTTTTGCAGCAGTGCAACTCAGCCATTTTTCCGGATGCCCCGGCTTTATGCGATCGACCCTGAGGGCGGCTTGCCGGAGGAACTTCCTTTTGGTGTGGCAAATGCGGTGAGCTTTGGCAGTTCGGGCGGCGTGGTGATTGGCAGAAACATTTCCGATCCGGCACGCTGGAAACGCTATCGTGGCGGCACGGCGGGCGTGCTGTGGGTGGATGCGCAGGGCGACGGTGATTTTCGCTTGCTGATTCGGCTGAAAGGCAATCTGGCTGCGCCGATGTGGGTGGGCAATCGAATTTATTTCCTTTCTGATCACGAGGGAATGGGCAATCTCTATTCCTGCACGCCTGCGGGAGCAGATTTGCAGCGTCATACCTATCACAGCGAATACTATGCCCGCCACGCTTCAAGCGACGGACAGCGAATTGTTTACCATGCGGGAGCGGATTTATATTGCTTTGATCCGGCGACTAATCAGGACACGCGAATTGAAGTTGATTTCCACAGTCCAAGGGTGCAGCGGCAGCGCAAGTTTGTGGAGGCACATGAGTTTCTCGACGGCTACGATCTCCATCCTGAAGGACATTCCACCACGCTGACGACGCGGGGCAAACCGTTTGCCTTTAGCAACTGGGAAGGGGCAGTGCTGTCGCTGGGTCAGATGGCAGAAACCGGACGCTATCGACTGACGCGCTGGCTGAACGACAAAAAGCGGTTGGTTTGTGTGAGCGATCGCACCGGAGTTGAGTCACTGGAAATTCTGTCGCTGGATCTGGGCAGAGCAGCAGAAGTTTTAGAAGGGATAGATATTGGGCGGGTCAACGGGCTGGAAGTTTCACCCACTGCCGATCAGGTAATTTTGACCAACCATCGGCATGAGCTGATCTGGATTGATTTGAACACAAAAAAACAGCGGATTCTCGATCGCAGCGATTTCGCCTGGATTCAGGGCTTTTCCTGGTCGCCCGATGGACAGTGGGTTGCCTTTAGCTGTGCCGAAAGTCAGCTGACTTTCTCGATCAAGCTGTGTCGCCTTGAAGACGGATCGCTGCATCGCCTCACGCCGCCGCGTTTTCGAGATGTGCAGCCTGCGTTTGATCCGGGCGGCAAGTTCATCTACTTCCTCTCAGTGAGAGACTTTAATCCGGTTTATGACTCAATTTATTTTGACCTGGGCTTTCCAAAGGGGATGCGTCCTTTCCTGATCTCGCTGCAGAAGGACACCCCGAATCCGTTTGTGATGCAGTCGAAGCTATTCAACGGAGATAAAAAAGAGGAAAAGCAAGAAGAAACCGAAGAGAACACAAAAGGGAAAGATTCGGATAAAGCCGAGAAGAAGGTTCAGCCCATTAAAATTGATCTGGAAGGAATCGATCGCCGCGTTTTAGGATTTCCTGTGAGTGAAGGACGCTACGGACAAATTTGGGGCGTTGAAGGCAAGGTGCTGTTTACGGCGTATCCAGTCACGGGCAGCCTGGAGCGACACAACGGCAACGGCGGCAAAGCAACCCTGGAACTATACGACTTTGAAGCACAAAAGCAGGAATGTCTTGCCTGTGAAGTATCGAGTTTTCGAGTTTCAAGAGATCACAAAACCGTAATTTATCGATCGGGTGAGCGGCTCCGGGTTTGCTCCACCAATCCGCAAGACAAGGAACGCGCCAAGGAAGAACCGGGCAAGAAAAGCGGCTGGCTCAAGCTCGATCGCATTCGAGTGTCGGTCGTGCCCGCTCAGGAATGGCAGCAGATGTTCAAAGAAATCTGGCGGCTTCAGCAGCAGCAGTTCTGGACAGCCGATATGTCTGGTGTGGACTGGCAGCGCGTGTCCGATCGCTATCGTCCTTTGCTCGATCGGGTGACAACGCGAGCCGAGTTCTCTGACCTGATTTGGGAAATGCAGGGGGAACTGGGTACGTCTCATGCCTACGAATACGGCGGCGATTATCGCAATCACCCCGACTATTACCTGGGATTTCTGGGCGCAGATTTTCAGCACGACTCAGAAACCGACGGCTATCGCGTCACCCATATTGTGCAGGGAGATTCCTGGACAGAGCAGGACTCGCCTTTGAATCAGATTGGGCTGAATGTGCAGGAAGGCGATGTTTTGCTGGCGGTGAACGGGCAAAGCGTCGGATTGCATCGATCGCCTCAAGAACTGCTGGTTCACCAAGCGGGCTGTGAGGTTAGCCTCACGTTTGCGGCTCGACCCGAAGCGGCTGCTCCTGCCCTAACTGAAACGGTTCAACCTGAAGCGGCTGAAGACGCAGAAACAAACTCAGCAACTCAAGCAACCGCTCCCAGTAAACCTGAGCCAACCACACACACCGTATCAGTTAAGACCCTGAACTGGGAAACTCCCATCCGCTATCGAGAATGGGTCGAGCGCAATCATCGCCAGGTGGCGGAAACCACGAACGGCAGAATTGGCTATCTGCATATTCCAGATATGGGAGCGGGCGGCTACGCTGAATTTCACCGCTATTATTTCGCAGAGGTGCATAAGCAAGGCTTGATCGTAGACGTGCGCTATAACGGCGGCGGTCATGTCTCCCAACTTCTGCTAGAAAAACTGGCGCGGGAGCGAATCGGCTATGACGTTTCGCGCTGGGGCAAACCCGAACCCTATCCCAGCGATTCGGTGCTGGGTCCGATCGTCGCCCTCACAGACGAACAAGCCGGATCCGATGGAGACATCTTCAGCCATTGCTTTAAGCTGATGAAGCTGGGGACACTCATCGGCAAACGCACCTGGGGCGGGGTGATTGGCATTTCGCCCACCCATTCCCTGGTAGACGGCAGTACGGTGACGCAGCCCGAATATTCTTTCTGGTTCAAAGACGTGGGCTGGGGCGTAGAAAACTACGGCACCGATCCCGATATCGAAGTCGAAATTACGCCGCAGGACTGGAAGCAGGGAAAGGACACGCAGCTTGAAAAGGCGATCGAAGTTGTTCTCGCCCAGCTTGGACAGCAAAATATTGCGTTACCTGATTTTGGCGATCGCCCTTATCTGCCGCTGCCCTGAGCCAAAGCAGCATTGGTCATTTGTCGTTTTCTGGATCAGGCTTGTGATTACAGCCTTTTCCAGGCTGGTGGAGTACGAAAAATAGGGTGCAGGGGTGCTGCAGCTATTTTTGCCCTGGGCGCATCCGATCGATCCGTCCTTTTGCCAGTGCCGCATAGCGTTTTAAGTGGGTTAAAGGATTGAGGTAGCGGCGAATGAGCGTATGAATATCGCTGACCTGGTCGGGGTTCGATCGCCAAATGCCCAGACTCTCTTCTTCCCATTGCTGGTTGAGAAACAGAGTGCGGCAGGCGCGCCGCTGAATTTTGCCGCTGGGGGTTTTAGGCAGGCTGCCCGGTTTCAGCAGGACAATCGCATAAACATCGACAAAGTGTTCCTGAAACAATCGCCAGCGGATGAGTTCAGTCACTTCATGAATGGAGAGGCGATCGCGATAGCTGCGTTCGACTTCCTGGGCGATCACAAGGCGATCTTCATTGTGGACGGGAACTGAGAAAGCTGCGCTGCTGCTGCGAAAGGCAGGATGGCTCTCCTGAACCGTTTGTTCGAGCTGATCGGGATAGTGATTAAATCCCCAGAAAACCATGACATCGTTGAGCCGCCCAGTGATAAACAGTTCACCGTTCTGCACAAAGCCCAGATCGCCCGTTCGCAGAAAAGTCTCGCCGTCGGGGGCTGCATCGGCTAGGACTGCGCCAAAGGTTTGGGCGGTTCGCTCTGGCTGGTTCCAGTAGCCTTTGCCCAAGCCGGAACCCGACACCCAGATTTCCCCAACCTGATCTTCTGCACAGCGCATTCGCGTCACCGGATCCGCAATGACAACTTTGCTATCAAGCCAGGGTTGACCACAGGAGACGATCGATCGCGTTCTTTGAAATTTGCCTTCCAGCAATTTGCCCTCAGCCGCGACAATCCGATTTTGCTCCAGTGCCCGTTCATCGATCGATCGGGCGATCGGTGGTTGGTGCTTTTTGCCGCCTGTGATCAGCAGCGTTGCCTCCGCCATGCCGTAGCAGGGATAGAACGCCTCTCGTCGGAAGCCGCATTCGGCAAAGATTTGGGCAAATCGATCGATCGTTTCGATGCGAACGGGTTCTGCTCCGGTAAACGCCACTTCCCAGGAACTGAGGTCGAGCTGCTGTCGCTGGGCATCCGTGACCTGACGGCAGAGCAAATCGTAGGCAAAATTGGGTGCGCCGCTGGTGGTGGCTTGGTATCGCGAAATTGCCTGGAGCCAGCGCACGGGTTTTTGCACAAAGTCGATCGGCGACATCAGCACACAGGATGTACCCAGATAAATTGCCTGCAGCACATTGCCAATCAGCCCCATGTCGTGAAACAGGGGCAGCCAGCCCACGCCGATCGATCGCTCCGTATGACCAAACGCAAGCTGAAGCATCTTTTGATTTTGCATCAGGCAGTGGTGTGTAATCATCACGCCTTTGGGCTGCCCGGTCGAACCAGAGGTATATTGCAGAAACGCAAGCTGATCGGGATCGATCGTGCGAGGTGTCCAGCTTGCAGCAAGGTCATCGGACAAAGCAGCGGTAATCAGCCACTGCAGCTCCCCATCGGGAAGCTGACTTTTGAGACGAGTGACCAGCGATTGCGCCGTCAGCACGATCGTCGCTTCTGCATCTTGCAAACGAGCCGACAGATCAAACACTGCATGGCGATTGCGCGGCGGATGACAGGGCACCGGAACCACCCCGGCATAAAGACACCCCAGAAACGCGCTGATAAAATCGATCGCCCCGTCGTAGGAATAGACCAGCAGCGCACGACTGCCAGCCGCAACCCGCGTATTGAGCTGAGCCGCGATCGATCGCGCACGCCGATCGAGGTCAACATAGGAAATGCGATCGGCTTCTTCCCCCTCTTTCAGGAAAATAAAGGCGGTATCCTGCGGCTGAAACTGACTTCTGAGCGCAAGCAGTTCGACCAGGGTGGGGGCAGGGG
>Ga0224723_1000661_pt1 | contig 23094 bp, 19 predicted proteins | sample Balambano_FR2_Me_FD_161647 | JGI IMG/M metagenome (GOLD analysis project Ga0224723, IMG submission 161647) | Freshwater sediment microbial communities from Lake Towuti, South Sulawesi, Indonesia - Balambano_FR2_MetaG | ecosystem: Environmental > Aquatic > Freshwater > Lake > Sediment | place... | reverse complement strand
TAACTATCTGAAGGCACATGGTGAGCTTCGAGGCCCGAACCTGAAGGGTTAAGCCTTATGAGGCGACCATATTCATTGACATCAAGCTCACCGGGTATTAATTCCACTGGACGTATTGGGCGCTGCGGCATACCTGGAAGTTCAGGCTGACTACCGCCACCGTCGCCTCTTGGGCTTCTAAACCCCGGCCCGAACGCACTCATGGTTTGCCACTCAGCACCGAACTGTCGGAAGGCGGTGCGATAGTTGGCGAACTCCTCACGAATCGAGCGCCCGATGCTGCGCCCCAGACCGCCTACGCCATCGCCGATGGCTCGTCCCAGGCCGCCGCTCATGGCATCGCCAATGCCTCGGCCAATCGAGCGCCCGACGTGGCCGATGCCGCCGTGTCTTAGCGCCCGCGCCAGCGCCTCACCGCCACGCAGCAAACCGTCCGTGCCCGCGCCAATCCCCATGCTCAGGAAGCCGCCTACCAGGGCTTCTCCAAAGGATCGGCCACGGCTGATGTCCCACACGAAACCGAGCGCGAAGTCGCCAATCGGCCCCAGGCCCAGGCCGCCAGAGATCGCGCCCAGCAATGCCCCTTCTCCTGCCGCACGACCGACCCGGCCCCAGTCGATGCAGTCGAGCGACCGGCCCTCGCCGAAAACCTGCCCGGCCAGTTCCGCGCCGCCGGAAAACAATCCGCCGACTACTGCTCCGGCAACCGCCCCGCCCAGCATGGCGAGGAAGAAAAACTGCCCGTCCGGGTCGATGTAGTTGACCGGATTTGCGCCAGCGTAAACGTAAGGATTCCAGCGGATCGATGACCCGCCCAGGACACCCTCGAACGGATCGCGGGTGAGGAACGTGCCGGTGCGTGTATTGACGTAACGCGCGCGGAGGAAGGTCAGGCCGCTGGCGTCGGTGAATTCGCCGTTGAACCCCAGGGAGGTGGGATCGATGCCGTAGGTGGCTTCTTTCGTGATCTTGTCAGTTAGCGTTAGCTACAGCTGCGCAATGCAATAAATGACTAGCCTAATGGGAAAACCCTTCTTAGTTTTCAAGAAGCTTGGTCATTGCACGCTAAGACATTTAAGAGGTAATTAATTATTTGATTACAAATCACGACAAATTTACAACTTCTGAATGTGTTGCCTAAACGCAAAGGCAACCTCTTGAACATCTTTCCCGGCACAAGTTAGGATTTGAATACTAGTGGGAACATTCGGGCCTACAGTTTCCGCAACATCCACTGCTTCATTGCTTGCTTCTATGCATACGAGTATTAATGGCAAACTCATAGACTCAATACTAAGTATGAGATTGCGAAGATAGTGTCGCTGGCTTTCTTTCTGAGCATCTCTTGAAATAGCAGGATTAGATATTGGACAAATGCAAGCCTTTATCGCCATAGGAAATTCGACTTTAGCTATATCATGCGCTGGATATTCAGGCGAATACCAATAAACATCAGTGTGCGAGATGGCTTCTGCCGTAAACGTAAACCACGGAGGGGCATATCGGACAAAACTTTTGACAGGTAGACTTATGGTTGTCTTCGCATCGTGCTTTTTTATCACGTCGAAAAACAAATTCACTGTATCGTGATCTAACAATAAATGACCATGAAACCAAATAAATCCTCGCATTTCAACCCGCTCGGAGTATGTCCTATACCAATGTATCATTCCCTCAACCTCGATATGACCAACAAAGTATGATGAGTATCCCAGCCACAGTTACTTCAAAATACTTAGCGGGAGCGTAGTTTTCACTCCCGCTGAAAGCGCAGTTGGTATAGCTTCATCTTGCCAAGTTAATTACAGTGTTCTCCAAACCGTTCTCTGGCGAGCCAATACAACCTGTTTCGGGTCAGACTTTCCGATCCGGAACACCTTGGATAAGTTTGAGCGCGATGTGCTAGTTCCCATATGTCATCATCAAGAAATGCAGGGACAGACACCAGAGGGTTTATTGTTACTCCTTCCCTCCATACAGCTCCTCCGTCCTCCATGTTTATCTGGTAGAGAGAAATTTCTGTAGGCCCTCCATCAAGAAGCACAAAGTTATCAAATGCCCAATCACCAACCTGAATATACAAATGGAATGCAGCGCTCCCGTCGAAACCTCTCGATCCAAGAAGACGTCCACCACGTCGATACCGAAGTTCAAAACTCGCCTCGAATGAATCGATTGTCTCAGTTGCCCGATCTGGAAGAAATGAACCAAGATGTCCGCGTAATCTAGCACCATCCGCCCAAATAGTAAATCGAATGTTCCTACGAACCAATTCTAATGCCAGATTCCTAGCCAGATCGCCACAGTTTCCGCCTTGATAACAAATATTTGGCAGCTCAATATCATTTGGTAATCCCGATGGGCCAACAGGGAGCGTCGCCGTTGTGGCTATAGATTCTGATGGGGCAACCGTAATTTCGGCGCCGAGGGTCGGAATGAGTAGCAAATGCGCAGCGAATTCTCCACAGGCTGTTACTACTGACCGCAGCGCACTTGTTATTGGACCTAAGGGAATGCTTAATGGTATGGGAGCAGGCAATGCCATTTCTGACATTATTGCCGATACGACTTCGGGTTCATCGCAAAGTAAGCGAAGGACAGGAATTAAGCAGTCTCCAAAGCTAATCGCTAACCCACTCGGATCCGTGAAATTAACCGGATTCGCCTCCGCGTAGACATACCCATTGCGCGACATCATCCGGTTCATCACGCCCTCGAAGGGGTCGCGCGTGAGGAACGTGCCGGTGCGGGTGTTGACGTAACGCGCGCGGAGGAAGGTCAGGCCGCTGGCGTCGGTGAATTCGCCGGTGTAGCCGAGCGAGGTGGGGTCAATGCCGTAGGTGGCGTAGGTCTGACCGTAGGGGTCGTAGTCCGCGCCGTAGGTTGAGTATCCAGCGGGGTTGAAGGCATGGCGCACGCTGCCCTGTTCAGAAGCAGGAAATTGCCCGCACTGTCAATCCCCCCGCGCCGCCGTTATACTTCCCCGTGCAATGACGATACATAGGCTGGCGAACAGACGCAGCCCGCCAATCTGCGCAGCGCGTGTCCCGCACCGCTGCAACACAGGAGCCACCATGTCCACCAAAACCCCTATCACTGTTGCTTATGGCGATGGCATCGGCCCGGAGATCATGACCGCGTGCCTGAAGATTCTGGAAGCCGCCGGCGCACAGTTGGAATATGAGACGATTCGGATCGGGCGCGAGGTGTATCTTTCCGGCAATACCAGCGGCATCGAGCCGGACGCCTGGGAATCGCTGCGGCGCACAAAGGTTTTTTACAAAGCGCCGATCACCACCCCCCAGGGCGGCGGCTACAAGAGCATCAACGTGACGATGCGCAAGGCGCTGGGCTTATATGCCAATGTGCGCCCGGTGCGCTCGTATTATCCGTTCGTGGAGACCAAGCATCTGGCGGTCGATATCGTCGTCGTCCGCGAGAACGAGGAAGACCTGTACGCCGGGATCGAACACCGCCAGACGACCGAGGTCTACCAGACGCTCAAGCTGATCACCCGGCCCGGCAGCGAGCGGATCGTGCGCTACGCTTTTGAGTATGCGCGGCTGTATAACCGCAGGAAGATCGTCTGCCTGACCAAAGACAACATCATGAAGATGACGGACGGCCTGTTCCACAAGGTGTTCGACGAGATCGCCGCCGAGTATCCCGACATCGACGCCAGCCACATGATCATCGACATCGGCGCGGCGCGGGCCGCCAACCGGCCGGAAGACTTCGACATGATCGTGATGCCGAACCTGTATGGCGATATCGTGAGCGACATCGTGGCGGAACTGTCCGGCTCGGTCGGGCTGGCGGGGTCGGCCAACATCGGCCAGCACGCCGCCATGTTCGAGGCGGTGCATGGCTCCGCGCCGGATATTGCCGGGCAGGGCATCGCCAACCCCAGTGGTCTGCTGCTGGCGGGGGTGCTGATGCTGGTGCATCTGGGCCAGAACGAGGTGGCAGAACGTATCCACAACGCCTGGCTGCGCGCCATCGAAGAAGGCCATCACACCCGCGACATTTATAAGCCCAACGTCAGCAAGGTGCGCGTCAATACCGAAGGCTTCATGCTGACGGTGATCGAACGGCTCGGCCAGCGCCCGCTCTCGCTCAAGCCGGTCAATTACAGCAGCGCGGTCACGATGCCGGCAGCGATCGAGGCGCGCATGATCCCGCGCCAGCTCAAGACGCTGGTGGGGGTCGATGTGTTCCTCGACTGGTCAGCCGATGGGCGCGATCCCAATGTGCTGGGCGGCAGGCTCAAACCGCTGGCGGGGGAGGGTCTGTCGCTGACGATGATCAGCAATCGCGGGCTGAAGGTGTGGCCGGATGTGCAGCCGGATATGTTTTATACCGATCACTGGCGCGCGCGCTTTGAAGGCCCGGCCAGCGGCGAGATCGATCACGGCGCGATCCTGCATCTGCTGGAGCGGATTCGCAGCGCAGGCCTGGAATTTATCAAGATCGAGAATCTCTACCGCTTTGGGGATGAACTGGGCTACTCACTGGGTCAGGGGCAGTGAACGATCGACGTGAAATTGGTCGAACCGGCTGATGGGTGTGCGGACACACAACGGTGCATCGTTATGCTCTCACCCACGCCCTGGGCTGTCGCTCACGCTATCATACGAGTAAGCTCCTGGCGACCGAAGATCGCTTTAGCCGGGACGTTTTAACGTCTGGCGGGGCGGCGCAAGACGCAATTTTCGTTTTAACAGAACCCCTCTGAAAGCTAAAAACCAACGACTAACCCCTATTCGCTTTGCGGCCTGCTCACGATGCCGCCCCCATCTGTGAGGAGCGCCCGACCGGGAGCGTCAGCGTGAAGGTGCTGCCCGCGCCGACCTCGCTTTCCACGTCGAGAGTGCCGCCGTGCAGCAGCGCGGTCTGCTGCGCGATCGCCAGGCCCAGGCCCGTGCCGTGGATGCGCCCCACGTTGCTCCCGCGATGAAACGCCTCGAACAACCGCTCACGATCTTCCGGCGGAATGCCGATTCCTTCGTCGCGCACACTCAGACTGACCCACTGCGCGCTGGCCGCATAAATGCGCACCCACACGCGCCCGCCTTCCGGCGAATATTTGATCGCGTTGGCGATCAGATTGCCGACGGCGTGGCGCAGCAGACCGGTATCCAGCGGCAGAATCTGCTGTTCGATCTGAGCCTCAAACTTCAGATCATGGCGGATCGAAGCGCCTGCCTGACTCTCCTCCACCAGATCGCGCACAAAAGCCACCAGGTCAGCCGCCACAGGACGAAACTGCAAGCCGCCGCTGTCGGCGCGCTGCAAGGTCAGCAGATCGTCCATCATGCGGATCATGTGGCTGACCTGCGCCTGAATCATCTCAAAATGACGGGCGCGCCGGTCGTCGTCCATCCGGTCGCTGTAAAACTGGATCAATTCCGCCGAGGATCGGATCGTGGTCAGCGGCGTGCGCAGATCGTGAGACAGCATCCGCATGACCTGATCGCGCATTTTGCGCTGTTCGATCTCTTTATCGAGCGCCACACGCAGCCGTTCCTGCTCCAGCGTCTCCGCTTCCAGGCGCTTGCGCTCCGTGATGTCGTAGCGGATGGCGATGTACTGGTGCGGTTTGCCGCGCTCGTCCAGCATCGGCACGATCGTGGTATCGACCCAGTAAACAGACCCATCCTTTGTACGGTTCCGAAGTTCCCCCCGCCAGACCTGACCGTTGGCGATCGTCCGCCACAGATCGCGGATAAAGTCGCTGGAATGATAGCCGGAATTGATCATGCGGTGATCCTGGCCGAGCAATTCCTCGCGCGCATACCCGGAAATCTCGCAGAATTTGTCGTTGACGTAGATGATCCTGCCCTTCACATCGGTTTTGGCGACGATCGCAGCCTGATCAAGCGCATCGCTCAGGTCGCGCACCTCCGCCAGCGCAGCCTTGAGCGCCAGTTCGTCCTGCTTACGCGCCGTGATGTCTTTGGTCATGACGATGTACCCGCTGATCTGGCCCTCATCGTCACGCAGCGGCGCGCCGGAAATGCTCACATGCATCAGCCGCCCGTCCCGATGCTGGCGCACCGTCTCCAGGTTGCGGATGATCTCGCCCTCGGTCAGCCGCCGCCTTAATTCGGCGATTTCTCCCCTCCGGTCAGGCGGGATAAACGGAAAAGCATCGCCGAGCAGTTCACGCGCCTCCCAGCCATACAGACTGACCATCGCCGGGTTGAGCAGCTCGATCTCCCAGGCCGGATTCACCACCGTAATCGCCATCGGCGAGGCCGCGAAAACGGCCTGCAATCGGGTTTCACTCTGGCGCAGGCTGCGTTCAACCTGTTTGCGCTGGGTGATGTCAAAGCTGACGATCAGCGCCGCTGCCCGCCCCAGATAATCCAGCGCGTGACCGATCACCTCCACCTCGCGGATCGATCCATCGCGCAGGCGGTGACGCCATTCCCCGGAATTCTGGTAGCCAGACCCACGGTTTTCAACGACCGCCTTCAGTCGTGGGATGTCTTCAGGCGGGCGGATGTCGTCGATGCGCATGGCGAGAAATTGCTCGCGCGTGTAGCCGTAGATGCGTTCTGCCGCCTGATTGACTTCCAGAAAAGCGCGGGTTGCGCGGTCGTAAATCCACATCGGCAGCGGATTGTTGGTGAACAGATAGCGATAATCGACCTCGCGCTCCTCAAGCGTCTCTTGCAGGCTGCGCCGGGCGGCTGACGAACGCCCGTGAACGTAGAGCAGGATCACGATCAGCGGCACGACGATCAGATCGTCGATCACCCGATCCACACGCCAGGCAGAGCCGGGTGAAAGCAGTGCGATAAACAATATTTCACAGGCGACTGCCAGGATAAGCGCAGCCGTGACAGACAAAATAAACTTCTTCCGGGACATGATCGACACTCATCTTCTTACCTACTCTATCCTACCCTTATTTCTGTTTCTGGCAATACATACAATCTTAAGATTTCGGTACATATTGAAGATGATGCCAATACAAATCAAAAGGGCGCTCCCTTAATGAAGCGCCCACAGGTTAATTTGCGGCTGCGGCCACGACTGCCGGTTATAGGTCACACCCTGGCATTAGACGTCCGTGTGCCCCGCGCGCCGCCGCTGAAGCTCCGGCCAGATCAGCAGCGCAATCAGCCCGTTGAGGACGACGATCACCGTGCTGCCCTCATGCCCCAGCACACCCAGCGGCAGCGGCAGATCGATCACGAATGTGCCCGATACCAGAACGGCGATCACAGCCAGGGCGAAGGTGATATTCTGCCACACCACGCGCCGCGCTTTTTTGCTCAGGCGGATGGCGTACTCGATCAGGTCGAGCCGGTCGCCCATCAGCACCAGATCGGCGGTCTCCAGCGCCACATCAGTCCCCGCCGCGCCCATCGCAATGCCGATCCGCGCGGTCGCCAGGGCGGGCGCATCATTCACGCCGTCGCCGACCATCGCCGCCGGGCCGATCTCCGCCTCGATCTGGCGGATCGCCGTCACCTTGTCTTCCGGCAGCAGGCCGGCGTAGACGCGCGTGATCCCGGTCTGCGCCGCGATCGCCTGCGCCACGCGGGGATGATCCCCGGTCAGCATGGCGACTTCGATCCCCAGCGCTTTCAGCCGCCGCACCACCGCCGCCGCCTCTGGCCGCAGTTGATCCGCCAGCGCGATCAGACCCAGCCAGCGATCCTCAGCGCGGGCCAGCATGACGGTCTGCCCGCTGGATTCAAGGCGTTCTCGTTCCTCGTCCAGCGCCGCCGGGATCGAACCGCCCAGGGCTTGCATATAGGCCGGGCTGCCGACGTGCATCGCCTGGCCGTTGATCACCGCGCGCACCCCGCGACCGGGGACGGCCTCGAAATCGCCCACCGGCATCAGATCAAAGCCGCGTGCCTGTGCCGCCAGCACGATCGCCTTCGCCAGCGGATGTTCGGAGCGCGACTCGGCGCTGGCCGCCAGGGTGATCAGCTCATCCTCCGTGACGCCGCCGTAAGGAATCGCCCGCGTGAGTGCAGGTCTGCCGGTGGTCAGTGTGCCGGTCTTATCGAACGCCACCGCCTTGATCGCCGCCAGCGATTCCAGATACGCGCCGCCTTTGAACAGCACCCCGGCCCGCGCCCCCGCCGCGATCGCGGAGATGAACGACGCCGGGACACTGATCACCAGCGCGCAGGGAGAGGCGACCGTCATCAGCACCATCGCGCGGTAAAAATTCGGCTCAAACGCAGCGCCGAAGGCCAGCGGCGGGATCACGATCATCAGCCCGATTACGCCGAGGATGGCGGCGGCATAAATCGCCTCGAACCGGTCAAGGAAACGCTCGGTAGGGGCCTGGGTGTCCTGCGCTTCTTCCACCAGTCTGATGATGCGCGCCAGGGTGGTGCTGCTGGCGGGCTGGGTCGCCTGCACGTCGAGCGCGCCGTTGCGGTTGAGCGTCCCGGCGAAGACCTGATCGCCAGGGGCCTTTTCCACCGGCATCGATTCGCCCGTGATCGGCGACTGATCGACGGCCGACCGACCGCCGCGCACCACGCCATCGACCGGGATGCGCTCGCCGGGTTCGATCAGCACCAGGTCGCCGACGCGGATGTCATTCAGCGCCACGGTGACGATCGTCCTGCCGCGCCGGACATGCGCTTCCTGCGGGTAGAGCTTAAACAGCGCCTGGATCGCGCTGCGGCTGCGCCCGATGGCGTAATCCTGAAGCACGTTGCTGAGGCTGAAGAGGAACAGCAGCATCTCGCCTTCATGCCACTGGCCGATGCTGGCCGCGCCGATGGCCGCCAGCACCATCAGCAGGTCGATGTCCAGTTTGCGTTCACTGAAGAGGCTGTGCAGCGCCGATTTCGCGCCGAAAAAACCGCCCGCCATATAGGAAGCCAGGTTAAACGCCAGGATCACGCCCGGCGCGGCGTCGAACCGATCCGCGATCAGGCTGGCGACCAGGGCCAGCGCGGTGATCGCCACGAAAAGCGCCTCGAACGGGATCGCTGTCTGCCGGTTTTGGGGTTGTTGAGCGGGTTGGGGGTTATTTTTGTGCAGCGCAGGAGCGTGTGCAACCATGAGATTCTCCTTGTGCGCAGATCAATTTCACATTCTGATAGCTCTATTTTAACCCAGGTTAATTTGATGATCAATAGCGGTATCAGACCATATTCATGTAACGCTGAGATTCCGGGCAACAGGGGTAAATTTTATGTCCTGGCCGTTGGCAGCGCACAATTGTCCTTATAATCATCGTGGGGTAATCCGCACTTCAGGAAAGGACTCCGCCGATGCCCAGTCTCGGCGATCGACTCTTTAACACGACCGGCTTTCGGTTGTACAGCGAGTGGCTGCGGCTCCCGGCCCTGGCCGCCCTGTACCCGACTTTCACGCATTTCCGCCTCATGCGGATCGGCGCGCGCCGGTCTCGCAGCACGCCGATCTGGGAACGTCATCGGATGCGGGGCACGATCGCGGTGACGAACGACGGCCTGCTGATCCACCCGGCCGGGCACGGGCGCGACGCCGTTCTGTCGTACCCGGTCGATACGTGGCGCTGGTATGGCCGCCCGGAGAAGTATCGCAGCGGCAGGAACGAACTGATCCTGCACGCTGAAACAGCAGGCGGCTGGCAGGTTATCACGATTAGCATCCCCAAATGGAACATGCAGAACCTGGTGCGCGCGCTGAAATTTCATTCCGGCGAGGCGCTGATCAGGGCCTACCGGCGCAGACGACCGTATGTGCATCACGGCCCGTTGAGCGCCAGCCCGGCGCATCAGGATATTTACGGCGCGTGGACGCTTGACCCGGCGGTGACGCTGTATCTCACCCCGGCCTGTTTGGTGATCCTCGAAAGGGATCGTGTGCTGCGGACGGTGGCGCTGGAAAATGTGCAGCGGATCGAGGCGCTGCGGCGGCTGGATGCGCCGGGGGAGGACGGGATCGTGCGCTTTCAGGTGGCGGCAGAGCCGATGGCCTTCGCGCTGCGGAATTACGAAGTGTTCGCGGAAAATCTGGGATCAGCGGCACGGCGCACGCTGGAAGACCCGATCGTCCAGAAGCGTAAGCGCAAGGACGATGACTGGGACGAGGACGAGGCGGAGTGACGAACGTTGGTTATTCCTCCACGCGGAAAATCTCGGCCACAGGGATGATCAGGCCGGGGAACAGCGGCGACTCGAAGGTCTCGCCGTCTGTGTAGATGGTGTATGACCTCTCACGCAGAGAGGCCGGACGCGGGTAAACATGCACCTTCTTCAGCCGGGGATAGATCACCCATACCTGCTCCGTCCCGGCGGCGAAGTAATCGCCGATCTTCTCATCGATATCCACCGAATCTTCGCTGGGCGAAACTACCTCCACCGCCAGATCAGGCGCGCCGGGGAAATAGGAAAAACTGCTGCGGTCGAAATCTGGCGGGATGTTTTCGGCTTTGACGAACGATAAATCCGGTATGCGCGACTCGCGCACCGTATCCGCTGAAGCAGACAGCAGATAATTCAGGCCGTCGATCTTCACGATGCCGAGTCGTCGCTCCTTTACGAACGGCTTGAGCAGGTCATAGAGATTCTCGATGGTCGTCGTGTGAATATATCCCGGACTCATATCCACCTCGCGCAGTTGGCCGCGCACCACTTCCACCCGGCGATCTTCCGGGACCGCCATCAGGTCAGCCAGGGCCACGCCGGTGAGGGTCTGGTCAGTCATAGAACTTACTCTTTCTCACCGCTCTGCGAGGACTTCGGCGATGAAGGCCTGCATCCGGTCGTAGTGCGATCCCTTCCAGTAAATCTGGCCGCAGTTTCGGCACAGGTGGAATTCGTCATAGTGGCGGGCGGTATCGTCCGTCAGGCGGTGGCGGATCGCGGCCTTCTCCACCGCGTGCAGCGTGCCGTTGCACTTCAGGCAGCGGCGGAACGGCAGCACGCCGCCAGGCAGATCGTAGCGGCGGCTGATCTCGACCAGTTGGAGGCGCGGGTTGGTGGCGCGCACGAACCGGCCATAGGTCACGATGCTGCGTTTGAGCAGGCCGATATCGCGCGTCAGCAGGATGCGTTCTTCCTCGCACGAGATGCGGGCCAGTTCGTCGTCGGCGTAATCGTTCCGGTAGAGCGTATCAAAACCCATCATGCGCAGATAACACGCCAACCGGCCCAGATGCGTATCGAGCACGAAGCGGCGGCCATCCGGCAGCGGGTCGCGCAGCAGACGATCGCGCTCTGCCAGCGGATCATGCGGCAGCACATCGATCACATCGTCCGGCTGCACCAGGTAATGAAACCCGACCGGCTCGCCATTGACCACCAGCGCCTCGATCTCGCAGTGGGGGACGCCCAGCGACTCGACCCTATCCTTGATCGACCCGCGCCAGTCAAAGGGGTGGACGAAGGGGCGGTCGCGCCGGGCATGGGGCAAAAAGTCATTCAGTTCGCCGTGAATATGGAAAACAGCGTGCGCCATCTCACGCGGCGGTTTGGAGATGTTCATAAGCCCATCGGCATCACAGCGCCAGGATCGACGGGCGCGAGATCACCCGCCCGCCGCTTGCCACCTCGATCTGCGGCCAGTCCGCCGATGCGCGCGTGAGAAACTCAAAGCCGTCCTGACCGATCAGGATGGTGTCTTCCGATTTAGCGCCGACGATGGACGGGTTCCAGGCGCAGGCCTGCCCGGCCAGCAGCGTGATTGTGTCGCCGGGGCGGGCGAAGTGTTCGCGCCCACTGTAACCGGTCGTGCCGCCCTGATGATGCAGCCGCCATTGATCCCCTTCGTCCTGCGCGGCGTAGGCCGCCTGGAGATCGGCGAAAATCTCGCCCAGGGTGCGCCCCGGTCGGCTGGCGGCGATCACGGCAGCGTCGATCGCGGCGACCTTCTCAAAGCGTTCGGCCACCTCTGGCGCGATCGGGCCGAAGTGGATAAAGCGTGTGGCGGACGCGATCAACCCGTAGCGGCGCATACACACCACCAGCATGGCGATCTGCCGCACCGTGGCCCCGGTCGCCAGGGGATGGCGAAAGCGGTTGATGCGCTCATCGACGCCGATCAGGTTGACGACGGCCTGACCCCCGCGCGCCTTGCAGGCTGCGTCCAGCCGGGCGGCGATCTGATACTCGGTGTCGCCGGGGCGGACGGCGCGGGCGGCGGTCTCCAGCGCGATCGATGTGTCGCGGCCCAGGTCGCGGTAACGCTGCTGTTCGTTCTCATTCAGCACCTGGCGCAGCGCCGCGATCCGAGCCTCGATTGCGCCGTCGTGGTCAGAAGGATGTTCAACCGACATAGGCGGCGGCCCGACATGCCAGGGGTACTCGCTCACCTCAAAGCCGAGCGATTCCACATCATCTTCGGCGCGCAGCCGGGTGGCTTCGATGTTGTCGGTGTAGAGAAAACGCTTTTCGGGGGTGATAAACAGGCTATAGACGCCCGTTTCACTTTCAGCGGCGATGGTCGAATCCAGCCCTGCCGTAAACCAGGCGATATTGCGCGGGCGGCGCAGCCAGACCGCACTGGCGTTGGCTTCCGCCAGCAGCGCGCGCATCTGCTCGTGCTTGGCGTCAATCTCTTGCAGGCGTGTGATCATGACAAACCTGAATGTTAAACGTGCGTCTCACTGACGGGATGATCTTAGCGCAGAATCCGCAGAGCACAAACAGCGGAATTTTCGGTGTTAGGAGATGCGCGGTTGCATCAGCTCACGAACAGGTGATCTGGCTTGTGTGCCGCCATGGAACCGTTGCTTTGGGGCAACCGTCAAATGGCGCGCAGGCGACTATTCCGCTCTCAAACGGCACGGATAGCGATTGAGTTCAATCAGGATTCTGCGTTCCTCGATCTGTTCGGGCTGATTGAGCCGCAGGATGAATTCAGTGACCCGGCCTTCAGGACTCAGCGGTATGATCATGGCGCTATCGAGGCGGAAATGATCGCCCCACTGTTGCTGTCGAGGATTGAAGAGGTAAACAAGCTGATTGGTTTCAAGATCGACAGATGCAATATCGCTACCTTTGAAGGCATTGCAATTTGGACAGCTCAGACATAAGTTACTCTCGACGGTTAGACCACGATGCTTCACTGCCACAATGTGGTCGATCTCAAAAGGGAGCAGACTATCTGCCTGACTCAATAAGCAGTATTCGCAGCAACCCTGTGCACGCTCTACAACCAGTTGACGAAGCGACTGGCTGATCGCGCTCATTGAGCGTTCATCTTCTGCCGGGCGCGGAGCTTGATCATGTTAAAGAAATGGTTCAGGCGGAGCATCTCTGCCAGTTCTTCGCGCTCGTCGTCGCTGAGCGAGTCACTGCGATTGCGTTCCATCAGATAATGCGACCGCTCTCGAACTGCATCGGAAACTTCAAACGCGATAATGCTTTCCGCAGCAGGCGCAGACGACAGAAATTCGATGATTTCATCTTCCAGCAGATTTGTCTTGACAAGGGTCATGGGTGCGACTTCCTGGTTTGTACTTCCCAAGTGTATCACGCTTCGACGCGGATCATGTCACCCTGTGCGGCACGCAGCAGCCGATCCCACAGCGCCGCGCCCAGGCCGTCCTGACCGAAGCCGCGCACCAGGATCACATCGACCTCACGCCCGTCGAGCATCCGCATGGCGGCGAACAGGCTGTGGCTGATCGCGTCCAGATCGTCGCGGCTGCCCAGCGTTCTGACCTCGGCGTGGGCGGCGAATTGGGCGCGTTCCTCATCCGGGGCCAGCACCCCCACGCGCAGACCAGCGCCGGCCAGATCGCGGGCCTCGGCCTGCATCCGCGCGATCACCGCGTCACGCGGGCCGTCGAACAGCAGCACTCTGGCGCGCGGCGCATAATGCTTGAGCGTCTGCCCTGGCGAGGCCGAGGGTGTGGCCGTGTTCAGATAGCGCGGCGCGAGGGTGACACCGGGCAGATGCGCGCGCAGCGACTCCAGCAGCACCCCGCCCGGACGCAGCACCACGGGCAGATCGACGGTCAGATCGATCACGGTCGATTCCAGGCCGATGCGCGTCGGGCCTCCATCCAGCACCAGGTCGATCCGGCCGTCGAGGTCTTCCAGTACATGGGCAGCGCTGGTGGCGCTGGGCCGGGTGAAGGTGTTGGCGCTGGGCGCGGCGATCGGCACACCGGCGGCGGCGATCAGCGCGGCGGCCACGGGATGACGCGGCATCCGCACCGCGATCGTCGCCGTCCGCGCGGCGATATTGACCGGCACATGCGGCGACCGGCGCAGGATCAGCGTCAGCGGGCCGGGCCAGAAGGCGTCGGCCAGGCGATAGGCGCTGGGCGGCACCTCGATCGCCAGCCGATCGAGCCATTCGCGCCGGTCGATATGCGCGATGATCGGATCGCTGGCCGGACGCTGCTTGGCCTCATAAATGCGGTCAATGGCGGCGGCGGCGAGGGCGCTGGCCCCCAGGCCGTAGACCGTCTCCGTGGGAAACGCGACCAGCCCACCAGCGCGGATGACGCGGGCAGCGTCTCGGATCGCATCGGGATCGGGCGCGTCGGGGTTGACGGCCAGCACGCGCGTGCGGGAACTTGACATACGGGCACTTTCACGATTGCAACGTTACGATTCTGCCCGCCATTGTAACAGCGCAGCGGCCAGAATTAGAGACCCGCGCTGCTGCCCGACTCGGCCTGTTCCAGCGCCAGCAGCCTGCCGACCGCCTCGATCAACGCGTCGTGAATCTGCCCGTTGGTGGCGATCACACCCTGATTGCGCGCCAGAGTTCGCCCCAGCGTAAAATCGAGCGGCGATCCGTCGATGTCGGTGACGATACCGCCAGCACCCCGCACCAGCGCCACCCCCGGCGCGTGATCCCAGATCATATGCGGGCGGGTGCTGTGTTTGCGAGGCAGCCGCAGATACAATTCGGCGTCACCGGCGGCCACGCGGCAGTATTTCTCCTGGCTGTCGGCCTGTTCCACCCTCGCTTCGTCCAACCCGGCCAGCCCACGCGCGCGGGCCAGCCGATCATGGCTGACGTGGCTTTCCTCGGCGCTTTCCATCGCGCGGGCCAGGGGAATATCCGCCCGCGAGGAGACCCGCATCCGCGCCGCTTCTGCGCCATGATCCAGCGATCCACGCAGCGGCAGGCTGTACGACGCGCCATCGACCGCGTAAAACAGGCGTCCGCCGCCCGGATAGATCGGCGCGGCCACCACCGCCCCGGTCGGCTCACCGTCCATCAGCATCCCCACCGCGACCACATAATGTCGCAGCGCCAGAAAACCCTTCGTGCCGTCCACCGGGTCGATCAGCCAGGCGCGCGGGGCACGGTTGGCAGAGGCATCGACGGCGCGGTTGTGATCCAGCCAGGCGATCAGCGCGTTCTGATCGACCGGCTCACCGATCACGTCGCTCACCAGCGCGGCGATCTGCGCGCGATCTTCTGGCGACACCAGGTCGGCGAACTGCGCGCCGGATTCTTCCGCGATGACCGGATCATCCGGGAAATGCCGCATCAGCGCGCGGCATAAAATGGCCTGCGCGCCATAATCGGCGATCGTCACCGGCTCCTGGCCGGATTTTTCGCTGCGGAACACAGCGGTCTGCTGGACGCGCGCGCACAGGTCGGCGGCCTGCCGGGCAGCATGAAACAACGGGATAAGGTTGGTCAATGCGGCTGCTCCAGAGTGAACAAATAATGTCAGCAATCGGCCTTGAAGGGTCAAATCATGACTGCGCTTACGCACTGTGGCGCGCGATAGTCGAGTCATGCAAAGTAGACTAACCGAGGCCGGCTCAATTCAGTTTACTCTACCTGCGCCACGGAAAACACCGCCGCGCCTTCATTTTCCGTCTCCAGGCGGAAGTTGACCTCCGCGCCGATCGGGTTCGGGAAGAAATAAGCCGGGACGATCAGGTAATCGATCCCCGCTTGGGACAACAGGTCAAAGGTCGTCAGCGGCGACTCCCAGAAGGCTCGCAGCGCTTCCTGTTCCTGCTGGCGCGCTTCGGGGACGCGCATCCCCGGCAGCGCCGGAAAGTAGATCGCCTCGCGTTCAGCCTGCGCCGCCACCCACAGGCCATCCGGCGCGTCAGGATAATTCAGCACGCGGCTGGTTTCCTGCGGTGTGTTTTCCATCAGCCAGGTCATCATCTGGCGATCGGCGGCGGCAGGTGTCCACTGTGTGGTGGGCGTCTCCCGCTTGGCCTCCACCGTTTCCACGCCCAGGAATGCCAGGGGCAGCAGCAGCGCGGCCACGATCCCCGCCAGCACAAACGCGCTGATCCGCGCCGGGATCGGCAGCCGCGCCCACAGTGGATCGATCGTCCGCGCCAGGACTACATCCCAGGCCCACAGCAGGCCCATCCCGCCCAGCAGCGTAAAGGGGATGACCACGCCGAACCGGGCCGCCAGGTTCGGGTCGGCCAGGCGCGCCAGGAACGGCAGCAGACCGGTCACGCCGCCCGTCACCGCAAAATCGAACAGCACGATCAGCCAGCCGATCGCCAGCACAGCCGCCGCGTCGCGCCGCTGCCAGCCGATCCAGGCCCCGGCGATCGCGGCGGGGATGATCCACCAGCCGTGATAGGCCGTCATCACCTCGATATGATCGACAGCGCGCGCCAGCGGATCGGGCGCGAGGTCAAACGGCGCGTTCAGCAGCCAGGGCGATGTGGCCGCCAGCGCGATCAGCGGGATGACCGCCGACAGCACGATCCAGGCGCGGCGTGAGGGGCGTGTCTCGGAAAAAAAGATCAGCCCCAGCCACGGCAGATAACCGAGCAGCACGATCACAAAAAAATCGATCTGCGCGATCAGCACCGCGCCCAGCATCAACCCCGCGCCGACCGCATCGACCGGCAGGCCGTGGCGCGCAAACCGCAGCGCGAAGATCACAAAAGCCTGCGCAAAGAGCAGCGCCATCAGCGCGGCATAATGCCCGTCCAGCAGGCCGCCCAGCACTCCCAGGCTCAGGAACATCGTCAGCGCCATCGCCCGGCCCAGCCGCTTGCTGCTCAGTTCCGCGCCGAAATCATAAGCGGCCCACACGTTGATCAGCGCGATCACCGCCGCGACGCTGAACTGGACGGTCGGAATGCTTTCGCCCAACTGGCGGCTGAGATAGGCCGTCACCGCGCTGAAGCCCGGCGCGTGCAGATAACTTACGTCCGGGTAAAGCGGCGTCAGCGTATCGAACGTGCCGCCGTCGCGCACACTCAGGCCGAGCAGCCCATAAGCCGCGCCGCGATCGCCGTAGGGCAGCGGGCGCAGCAGCACTACCAGCGCGAACAGGCTGCCGACGATCATAAACAGCGCCAGGTCTTCCGGCCCCGGCCAGCCCTGATCGGCGTCCGTCAGGGTCTTGCCGTGTTTTTCCGCGCGCTGCTGACCGACCGCCAGCGTGCCGCCCAGAAAAATGCCGACCACCAGCGCAAACAGCAGATAATCGATCAGCAGGGTATCCCACCCGAACAGGCTGGCGAGGAAGACCGCGCCGCCGGTGATGATCGCCAGGGCAAAGGCAGCGCCCAGACCGACGCGGGGCTGCGCTGTCGGCCAGGCCGGGGACAACATCGCCCCGCCGCCCAGGATCACGGCTCCGAACACAAACAACACAAACACTGGCATGAGTTCGCCCTACCTTGTCGTGGTGTGAAACAGCGTGCCCGCAGACGCACCAGTGTACATCCGGGACGCGAAATGATCAGGGGGGAGTGGCCTGATTGGGTCGGGATGCCGATCAAAAAAAACCGGGCCAACCCTGTACGGCTGACCCGGCGTGGCCGATCAGTGCTTGACCGGGATTTCGTCGAATTTGATGATCCCCTCCGGCGCGCCCTTCTGGATCGCCAGCTTGACCTCACCAATGGCGCGCGTGACCTGGATGCCGCGCGGGCAGGCCGGCGTGCAGTTGTAGATCGTGCGGCAGCGCCACACCCCGTTCGGCTCCGCCAGCACAGACAGGCGTTCCTTCGCGCCCTGATCGCGGCTGTCGAAGATGAAGCGGTGCGCCTGCACGATCGCCGCCGGGCCGACATATTTGCCGTTGGCCCAGAACGATGGGCACGATGTCGTGCAGGCCGCGCACAGAATGCAGTTGGTGGTATCGTCATACAGGGCGCGGTCTTCCGGCGTTTGCAGCCGTTCGCGGCCATTGGCGGGAACCGGCTCACTGGTGATGAAGTAGGGCATCACCTCACGATAATGCTGGAAGAACGGCTCCATATCGACGATCATGTCCTTCAGCACTGGCAGGCCGAGGATCGGCTCGATCTGCACCTTGTGGCCCACATCGCGGATCAACAGCTTGCAGGCCAGCGCGTTCTTGCCGTTGATGCGCATCGCGTCTGACCCGCAGATGCCGTGCGAACACGACCGGCGGAAGGCCAGCGTGCCGTCCTGTTCCCATTTGATGCGGTGCATCAGTTCCAGCACGCGGTCGGTTTCTTCAACATTCGTCAGCGTATATTCCTGCCAGTAGGGTTTGGGTTTGACTTCCGGGTTGAACCGGCGAATACGAAACGTAACGTCCATCATATATCCTTCGTCGTCAGCGAATAGCGGTCAGCAGTGAGCGATGAGCAACGAGTGATGAGCAGGAATACGCCGGACATCATTCCGGTTCGCCTGATCACGGCTCACCACTCCAGGCTCGACGCTCAAAACTCACCGCTCTAATACGTTCTGGCCTTCGGCTTAAAACGCTCATCGACCGCCGCCAGCGACAGATCGACCTCCTTGTCGAAGTTCATCTCATAAACCGGATGCTCGCCATAGGTCTGATCGTTTTTGCGCAGCGCCAGTGTGTGCCGCATCCACTGTTGATCGTCGCGTTCCTTAAAGTCCTCGCGGCTGTGCGCGCCCCGGCTTTCAGTGCGGCAGAGCGCGCTCATGGTGGTCACATCGGCCAGGTCGAGCAGGCAGCCCAGCTCCCACGCTTCCATCAGATCAGTGTTGTACTGGTAGCCGCGATCATCGATCGTCAGGTCTTTCATGTACCGTTCGCGCATCTCGCGCAGATCGACGGTGGCCTGCGTCATGTTCTTTTCTTCACGGAACACGCCGACATTATCCATCATCGTCTTCTGCATCTGCTGGCGCAGCTCATAGGGGCGCGTCTTGCCGCTGGATTTGCGCAGCCGGTCGAATTCGGCCACGATCTCGCCGGTCGGGTCAGCCGGCATCGGGATAAAGTCCGCCCCCTTCACATACTCAGCGATCTTCATGCCGCCGCGCCGCCCGAACACGACCAGATCGACCAGCGAATTCGTCCCCAGGCGGTTGGCGCCGTGGCAGCTTACACAGGCGCACTCGCCCGCTGCGTACAGACCTGGCACGACCGTCCACTGCGCATCACTCACCACTTCAGCGTCAACGTTGGTGGGGATGCCGCCCATCGCGTAATGAGCCGTGGGCTGGATCGGCATCGGCTCGGTCAGCGGATCGACGCCGACATAAGTGCGGCACAGCTCCAGGGTCTCCGCCAGCGCGTGGGCGATGTAATTGGCGTCCACCTTGCGCAGTTGGCCTTCCGGCGTGCGGACATCATCCTCAGCGAAGTAGCGGTTGATCGTCTCCGGGCGCGCGTCCAGGTAAACATAATTCTTGCCGCCGACGCCGTTGCCCTGGCGCAGTTCCATATAGATCGCGCGGCTGACCACATCGCGGCTGGCGAGGTCTTTGATCTTGGGCGCATATTTGAGCATGAAGCGTTCGCCATGCCGGTTGATCAGGATGCCGCCCTCGCCGCGAATGCCTTCCGTCAGCAGCACGCCCAGGCCATAAAGCCCGGTGGGATGGAACTGATAGAACTCCATATCCTGCATCGGGATGCCGCGCCGCAGCAGCACCGCCGCACCGTCCCCGGTCAGGCTGTGCGCGTTGCTGGTGATCTGCCACACACGCCCCCATCCGCCGGTGGCGAACAACGTCGCTTTGGCGTGGAAGACATGAAAATCGCCCGTGCCCAACTGAATGGCGACCACGCCCGCGCAGCCGCCGTTGTTCATCATCACATCGACGACGTGATACTCATCGTAGAAGCGCACATTGTTCTTAATGCACTGCTGATAGAGCGTTTGCAGGATCATGTGGCCGGTGCGGTCGGCAGAATGGCAGGCGCGCTGCACCGGCTTCTCGCCAAAGTGACTGGTGTGCCCGCCAAAGCGCCGCTGGCTGATCTTGCCGTCTTTGGTGCGGTCAAACGGCAGGCCCATGTGTTCCAGTTCCACGATCGCATCGACCGCGTTTTCAGCCAGAATCTTGGCCGCGTTCTGATCCGCCAGATAATCGCCGCCCTTGACCGTATCATAGGCGTGCCAGAGGGGATGATCTTCCTCAATATTGCCCAGCGCCGCGCCGATCCCGCCCAGGGCCGCGCCGGTGTGACTGCGGGTCGGGTACAGTTTGCTGACCACCGCGACGTTCGCGCCGCCCTGACTGGCATAGAGCGCCGCCATCAGGCCCGCGCCCCCCGCGCCGACGATCACGGCGTCGAATGTGTGCTGGTGAACCGGTGCTTTTTGTGCCATTTCCAGTAAGTCTCCTTAATTCTGCGTCGAGTCGTGAACAGTGAGCGATTGAATGGCGTTATTGCCGCGCTGTGTCCCCTCGGCGTGTGTCGTGATTATTATTGTTGCGCTTCCAGCGTATCGAGGATCGCGCATTCTTCCAGCCCGCGCAGTTCGCACTGGCTTTCTGCCGCCATGCGGATCGCGTCACGGTCGATCGTGCCCAGCAGCGCGCCCGCGCCCAACAGCAGCAGGACGACCGCCCCCATAACGCACAGGTACACCGACGCGCGCCGCAGCAGCGGATTGCCCATCGTGTAATCGGTCAGCACATAGCGCAGCCCGTTGAAGCCGTGAACCGTCACCAGCGCCAGCAGGCCGATGTCGTACAGCTTCCACACCGCCACACCGGCCACCAGATGATTCCAGCGCTCGGCCACAAATTCGACCGCCGTTCCCGTCTCGTTGATCGCGCCGCCTGTGCCCACCACGGTGGAATTAACCGCAGTCAGGTCAAAGACGCCCTGGATAACGTGAACCATCGCCAGATGCCCGAACACCAGCGGGACGATCAGCAGGCCGGACATCCGCATATATGACCACCAGAAGCGTTCAATGCGGCTGCCGCGCCCCTTGCCATAACCCGCGCCGCCGACCGGTTCGCGGCTGACCAGCCCCACCACGGCGGACACCAGGATCGCCGCCACGACCGCCACCGCCATACCGATCCCGAACGGAATCTGCTCGACCAGCACCTCACCCAGCGGCAGGATGAACGGCGATGCCTCATAGTGATCGACGACGTGATAGCCCATCACCACAAAGGTCGGGATCAGCGTGATCGCGGTCAGCCCCAGCACGGCGTAGGCGGCGCGCTTCTGGTGCGGCCACCACTTCGGGTTGTAATCGAAGATGCCGATGCGGATGCCGTTATAGGCATGATAGACCACCGCTGTCACCAGGCCGAACTCGCCCAGCGTGAACAGTGGGGACTGGTAAATAGCGATCGCTTTTTCGTACAGCGTGGGGTAGAAGACCGACCAGGAGGTGTCAATCACATGCAGCACTAAAAACAACAAAACTCCCAGACCAGTGACGCGGTGCAGAACCCAGCTCCACTGGCCGATCGCGCCGCGATAACGCAGCGTTTCGGTAATGGTGGTGACGAGGGAGGTCACAAAAGGAACCTTTCTTCAACTAGCGGATGGGTTTCAGCGCCAGTCTGTCGAGGCGGAACATTGAGGTCAGCCGCCGGGGATCGGGCTGAAAAACTGATAACCAGCCGCTAACGTAAATGTGTACATTCTGATTGCATTATAGCACCGCCGCTGGTGAAATCCAACGCAATCCATCACAGTTCTACCGTGGGAACGGCTGAGACTCTTTTGACTTTCATCCACGGCTCAACTGGCGATAACGCCCGGCGCGTCCACCCTGAAATTAGGGGGCTGGCGGCGCACGATCAGGCGTATAATAATGAGTGAGGATTAGAACAAAGGAGCGCATCATGACAACGGCGCGCTTGCAAAAATGGACGGTGGATCAGCAGCCGGCGGAAAGCGATCGGCTGGTGATCACCGCGCGTTTTCCCAACATCACGCCGGAACTGCTGTTCGATTTCTGGACGCAGCCGGAACTGCTTAAACGCTGGTGGCCGACCGAGGCGCATCTGCACCCGGTGGTCGGCGGCATCTATCACTTCGCCTGGCCGCAGATCGACCGGCATCTGCGCGGCACATTTACCTATGTCGAACGCGGGGTGCGGCTGGTGTTTACATGGCAGTGGGATCATGAACCGGGGTTGCCGGAACGCCAGGTCGAGGTGGTTTTTGGGGCCTGCGACGAAGGGGCGTGCGTGACACTGACCCACAGCCCCTACAACAGCAGCCTGATCGATCAGAATGACCGGCGCGATCACCTCAACGGCTGGTCATATTTCCTCGCCCAGCTTCAGGTCGTCACCACGACAGCGGGATGCGCGGAGCCGGTCAGGCCTTAAACGTGCGCGAGATCGGTCTCGTCCCGGTCGGCGCTGGGTCCGGGCGGGATCGGCTGGGTGCTCTCTTCGTCAAAGCCTGCCGCGAACTCAGGCCGTGGATCGCTGGCGCTCAGGTCGAAGCCCTCGCCCCGATCAAAAGCCGGATCGGCCAGGAATTGTTCTGCGGAGAGATCATTCGGGGCAACAACCCGCAGCCTCAGCCGGGCTTCTTCCACCGTCGGGATAAACGCGACGCGCGATTTGCTGCGGCGGGCACGATAACGCAGCCGGGCCGCATCCTGATAGGGCCGTGTGATGGCCGCCGACCCCACGAAGATCAGTTTGCTGCCGCGATCCGGCGCCAGAGAAAGCACTGGTCGCGCAGGCAGGGAGGGCATGGTGGTCAGCGGTGGCAGGGGGCGGCTTTCGCGCAGATCAATGATGACGTGGACGGGATGCGTCACGCTGCGGAACAGACGGCGCGCCTCTGTCACCGCCGCGTCCAGTTCCGCCCACGTCCAGCCGCCATAATGAACGTAGCGCAGGATGGTTTTTTCCGGGTTGTCCCAGGCCACCGTAATCCCCATAGCATAAACTCCGCGTTAAATTCACTCGTGCTAATTAAAACGCCTTAACATTTATTTTATGCTCTGCTGCATCCTTTCAGCGTTGAAACTTTGCCAAGATCGT